>Ga0307430_1000126_pt1 | contig 73663 bp, 61 predicted proteins | sample SalMarWE160130MG_FD_202159 | JGI IMG/M metagenome (GOLD analysis project Ga0307430, IMG submission 202159) | Salt marsh sediment microbial communities from the Plum Island Ecosystem LTER, Massachusetts, United States - WE1603-130 | ecosystem: Environmental > Aquatic > Marine > Intertidal zone >... | reverse complement strand
CACTGGCTAGCAAGTCGGGTGCTCACCGCAACACCTGTCAGTGGAACATAGCACAAAGGTTCTAAGTGCTGCGTCATTCTCGCGCGCCTATCGGCCATCGCCGAGCTTGACAAAGCATGTCCGTTCCTCACGGTCTCCGTCGGGTGACTGTGAGTGGTACTTGGCCGTCTTCCTGATGGACCGGTTGACTACGTCCTTGAGATGGTGCCAGGGGACGAAAATGCAGGACGTATGTGTCGTAACCAATTGCCGATTATCATACGTCACGGGAGGATTACCTGCTACGACTACGAGCGCAATGAGTTTCTCTCTCGCATCATGCAATTCGGGGAACGTTGGGCGAGCGAGCTTCCGTGGTGCCCGATCCGTGCCCCATTCCAAGTACCTGATTCGGCGAATCCACCAAGGCACAATATCCTTACCTTCAATGAAAGGCTTGGGATGCTTCTTGTCTTTCACCTCAGACACCAGATCCGCAGTCACAAATTCGCCCTTCCAATAGCGATCATGTGCATTCGCTCGTAAGCCATAGCTGATATAGCAAATCTGCGTCAACGGCACGAATGTTTCGTCTACCTTCATCGGCTTCTGCCCGTCCGGGCGGAAGAGGGCTGGCCCAAAGCGGCCTTGAGGCGCAATCGGCAGCGTCTCAACGTTGTCCTCAAAGTCCTCAGGCCTATCTCCCCAACGGCGGAAGCGCAGCGGGGTGTGCTCGTCGTCGGGCTCAGTTCGGGCAAAGTGGAGGATGGTGTTGCTGACGCCAGCCTCGAACAGCGGGAGATTGGAGCAAAAGTCCAACCGCGCGATGCGGGCGTTGTTCAGGAAGAACTCGTGCGACTTGCGGGTGTACTTGGCAGCGTTATAGGCGTCGGAGATGATGAACACCATCTGCCCGCCAGGGCGCAGCAGTTGGTAGGCCCGTTCCAGGAAGGGGATGTACAGGTCCCATTTCTCGTAGAGGGTCTTGTATATCTTGCTGGCCTTCAGATACTTGCGATACTGCTGCCAGCGGGCGATGGCCTGCTGGCGCTCCTCTTCGTCCTTGATGTGGCGGTACTGGGCGTCGGCGCGCACGTAGGGCGGATTGGCCAGGACGACGTCGAAGCCACTGCCCTCACCCCCCGGCCCCCTCTCCCGAAGATCGGGAGAGGGGGAGAAGACCTCAGCGAACTCGACCGCCCAGTCGAAACCGCTATCACCGCCGCCGGGATGCGCCCAGGCCGCGATCTCGGCCCGCAGCGCCTCGATCTGCCCGCGCAGGGTCAATTTCTCGCCGCCGTGAGCCATCAGGTAGTCGGCCTTCAGTTGGAAGTAATCTTTGATCTGCTTGTGGCGGAACAGGTCGGGTTGCAGGCCGCCGGACGGGTCGGGCGCGGTCAGGCTGTCGCCCACCTCAATCTTGAAATCCAGGTTGGGCAATGGCGGTGGAGTGCCGTCCTCGTAGTCCACAACCAGTGAGAGCCAAAGTCGCAAGCGGGCGACGTTGACGGCGAACGGGTCCAGATCCACGCCGTACAGGTTGTTCTGGATGATCTCCAGTTTGCGCTGGTAGGCAGTCAGTGGGTCCAGGCCGCGTGTGGCGAACAGGCAAGCGCGCAACTCCAGCAGTTCGTGGAGCATGCCCAGCAGGTAAGCGCCGCTGCCGCAGGCGGGATCGCACACTCTGACCGTCTTGAGCGCATCCAGCACCGCCTCAGGGTTCACCAACCCGGCCGGGTCGTGCTCGTCTACAAATGCGGCCAAGTCTTTTGATGACTCGTGCGGGCAGGCGGGTTGCAGGTAGCCCTTTAGTGCCTCGCGCCCCATGAAGGCCACCACTGGCTTGGGGGTGTAATAACTGCCCGTTTCATGCCGTCCTGTCACCAGTTCCTCGAAAATCCGGCCCAACATCTCCGGGTCCACTGCCACTTCCACGTCCAAGGGCGTGCTCTCGGTGACGGTGAAGTTGAAGCGGTAGAACAGTTCGTCCAGCGCTGGTTCGATGGCCTCGTCGGGCAGGGTGATCGTCGGGTCACGGTCCTCGTCATCTTCCTCGAACAACCCACCGTTGAGATAGGGCACGTCGCCGATGCGGGTTTGCAAGAAACCGTCACGCCGGATACCGACGACGTTCACTTCGTGGGGCGTGTTGAGTCCAGAGAAGAACAGCAGATTGAGCCGGTCACGGTAGAAGTTAGCATCGGCGTTCGTCCGCTTTTCGTGTTTATGATCTTCCCATAGGGCATGCAGATAGTCCCGAGATCCGTCAAAACCTAGCCAACCCTTGCGCTCCAAAAACACCAGGAACATCAAGCGGTTGAACAATTTTTGGGTGAACAGCCGCCGGGCATCGTCGCTGATGCCGGTGACCTGTTCCTCAGCCTTGCCAAAGACGTCAGCATAGGTGGTGAAGAAACGGCGGGTAACGGCTTCGACGTCAAAAGCAGCGTTCAGTTTGTCGGTCACAGCGGTGACCGGTGGCTCGCCAAACAGCCCCAGTTCCTCGACGGTGAAAGCCAACTCCCCCAACTGTTCGACGGTGGTGCGGGCTGGCGAGCCGACGGCGTAGGGCAGGGCGCGCATCTCTATCCGCGAATAACGCGAATTTTCACGAATATCGTTCGCGTCCATTCGCGCAGATTCGCGGACAGATCGTCGCCGCGCCCAGACGAAGGTGGCTTCCTGGCCGTCGGCGGTGACGTAGGCTAATAGATGCTCAATATAGGTGGGGGCCAGGGCACGATGCACGGCCCGGCGTTGGGTGACGTTGGGTGGTTTGTCGTAGGGCCAGTCCACACGGAAGACGGGCAATCCACTCAGTTGGGCCACTGGCACAAAGGCGAGTTGGGCTTTTTCCTGCCGGGCAACCGTGGCCTCGCGGGCAAACACGCTCGCCTGCGAGTGGCCCCACAGCAGCGTTTCGCAAAACAGCGGCGCCAGGTTATCTCGCAGGTGCGGTGTGTTGAGGTGGGTTTCGATGGTTGAGAGCAAGTCAGGCATATTCATTTCCTTCTATCCGCTAATCCACGCTAATCTCCGCTAATCCTTGTCCCATTCCCTTCCATCCGCCAATCCACGCAAATCTTCGCCAATCCTGTTCTCATAATTCGCGTCCATTCGTGCAGATTAGCGGATTACTTCTGTGTCAGCACCATCCGCTTCCACTCCAGTCCACCCGCAGAACCAAAGTTAATGAGAACACCGACTTGCATTCCTGTCGCTTTCAAGTAATTCAGCAGTTGAGCTTCCTCACGAGAGGTCAAGTGGTTCAAGGCTTTGATTTCGACGATGATCTTGCCAAAAACAACAAAATCAGCGATGTAGGTCTTTTTCAGATAGCGTCCTTTGTAGGAAATGCGCAATTCCTTCTGCGGTTCAGAAGGAACGCGGCGCTCTGTGAACTCTATTCCGAGGGCTTCCTGATAGACAGGTTCGAGAAAACCTGGTCCCAGTACATTGTAGACCTCCATAGCCGCACCGACCAAGGCGTATACCTCATCCTTATAAAGCAATTTGACCACGTGATTACTCCTTGGACATCCGCTAATCTACGCAAATCTTCGCTAATCTTATTTCATTCGCGTCCATTCGCGTTATTCGTGGATATTAGCCCCATTGAGCAGACGATGATTGGCTCCGGCGCCTGCTGTTCCTCGGTGACTCTGACCAGTCGCTCGTCGGCGTAGAGATTGACCACCATCTCGGCCAGGCCCGGGTCGGTGATGCCCAGCCGCAACTGGCGGCCCAGTGCCTTGCGGGCTCGTTCGGTGAGAGGGAAGCGGAAGAGGGCATCGAAGGCCCGGTCCAGGTCAGACGTATCGCGGCCGGTCTGCCTGAGTGTATCCCGATAGACTTTCAGCCTTTCGTACACCTTGCGGCGGGTGCTGCGCAGCGAACCGAGTTGCCCGCCCAGGTTACTCAATTCGCCCACCGCTTGTTCGACGGCCTGGGCAGTCAGGTCGTGATGATCGGGACGGCGGGGCAAGGCGGGTGTTTCGGGGGCACAGGCGGCAGCGCGCAGGATGGCCGTCATAGACTGCGAGACGACGTTCCCGGCCTCGTTCACGCGCACCAGCGCGTCGGCACCGTCGGGGAAGCGCAGGTAGACCAGCACGCCGGGGGGATCATCTGGTGCGGATGTGTGCGGACGAGTAGCATAGACCACGGGGGGCAGACGCTCGGCCTGGCGGCGGGCCTCATCAGGCGCGCTGTTCCATACCTGCAAGGCCATACTGGCCAGGTCCACGTCTTCGTCCTCGTCCTCGTCGAGCACGCTTGCCTTTTCGGTGTACAAGTCGCGCAACTTCTCGGCCGCCTCTTCGCCGAAGAACGATTCGTCGGTGCCGATGACCTCCTGGTTCGCCTGCAGGCGTTGGCTGAGCCGGGCGCGCAGACGGATAATGTGCTCCACGCCCTCGGCAGGTTCGAACAAGTAGACCAGTATCATGTCGCGCTGCTGACCGATGCGGTCCACGCGGCCGGCCCGCTGGATCAGCCGTATGATAGCCCAGGGCAGGTCGTAGTTGACGACGATGGCGCAGTCTTGCAGGTTCTGTCCCTCGGCCAGCACATCTGTGGCGATCAAGACACGCAGTTCTGTTTCGCCGCACCTGAGCGTGTAGTTGTTGCTGTGCGGGCTGAAGCGCCGGGCCAGGGCCGTCGGGTTGGTGGCCTGGGACGTGACGGCGGATAGTTCCGCAACGCCTCGCTGTTGGAGTTGTTCGGCCAGGTAGCGCGCAGTGTCGGCAAACTGGGTGAAGACCAGCACTTTCTCGTGTGGGTACTTTTCGATCAGCATACGATAGAGGGCGTCCAGTTTGGCGTCACGCTGCGGGTCCCAGAGGCCAGCCGTGACAACGAGCCCCAGCAGGGCTTTGGCATCGGCCAGCAAATGCTTTCGCAGACCATCGCCAAAGAAGCGCGGGCTTAGCCATTGGAAGCGGGTATGGTATTGCGTCCGGTAGGCTTCGTAGACCTGCGCCGCACGGGCACGGTAAGCGTCGAGACTGTCGCCCGCAACGCTGGTGGCATCCTCACCCACCGTCGCACCATCTACCAGCCCATCCTCGCCGACCCACTCAGTTTCGGTGTCGGAGATGGCCGTATCCAGCACGGCTGCGTCCTGGGTGCCAATGGGGATGGGCAACTCGTTTTCCAGTGCGTGCAACGTAACCAGGTTGCGCAGGACGTGGCGTCGAAGCGACAGCAGGAAACTGCTGCCGCTGCTCTCCAATCGCTTGAACAGGTTGGTGCGCGAGAAGCCGATCAGACGTCTGCCGGCGCGGTTCAGGTTGTCCAGAATGCGCTTTTCTTCTGGACTCGCGCCCTTCTCGGCCCTGGGATGCAGGTAGTTCGCCAGCCCGTAACGAGGCAAGGACAGATTTTGGATCACGTCCACGACGCTGTCGCGGTATAGGCGGGCATATTGATCGTTGGGATCGGTATCGTCAAGGTCGAAGGGCAGTGTGCGCGGTTGACGCAGGGGAAAGTAGAATGGTTGACCATTAAGCAGGACGTAGTAACGCTGTTTTTCGACATCGCGTTGAGCGTAGTTATCCATGATGAAGCGGCGGGTGCGGCGCACCATGAAAAGCCGCATCAAATCGCGCCAGTCGTCGGGGAAGTCGCTTTGCTCGAAAGCCCGCAGCGAGCGAGGTGAAGCCTGGTAACGAGCCCTGAAGTCGGCTTCGTTGTAGCCCAACGCCTTCCAGGCCTGAAAGAATTTCTCGGGGCGCAGGCCCAGGCCACGGTTCTCATCCAGGAAGAGCCGCAATTGGTTGCCAATGTCGCTAAACTGCTTGTTGTAGGGAGTGGCGGTGACCAACAGACAGCGGGCATCGTTGGCCTCAATGTATTCGTGGATAGCCTGGTAGCGCTTGCCCTCCCGATTGCGCAGGTTATGGCTTTCGTCAATGATAACCAACCGGTAGCGGCGCAGGTTGGGTAACTCGTCCAGTACCTTGCCGATGGACAGGACACGGGCGATGAGCCCGTACTGCTCGATGTACTGCTGCCACATGCTGACCAATCCAGGCGGGCACAGGATCAGAGTGTTGCTGCCTTCGTCTTCCTGAAAGATCTTGGCGACCGCTGTGGCCATGAGCGTTTTGCCCAGACCCACCACATCGCCCAACAGTACACCGCCGCGCCGGTGCAGGTGGTGAGCGGCCAGCGAGACGGCGGCGGCTTGGAAGTCAAGTATCGTGCCCTGGAATTCCTTTGGGAGCCTGAACTCTCGTTCCCCCTCCCGCGCCTCCTCGGAGAGATGGTAGATCATCTTCAGGTAGACCAGGTAGGGAGCGATCAGTTCCTCCCTGGCCCAACTGGTCTCAATGAGGGTCGCCAGTTCGTCGGAGATGTCGAAGGCAAGGGAGTCGTTCCAGCGGTCGTCGAACCAGTGTTGCAACTTGCGGGCGGCGTCCTGGTCCAGCACGTCCACGTTGAGCTCGCCCTGCCCAGACAGGCCAGCCTGGGTCAGGTTGCTGCTGCCCAGGTAGGCAACCAGGGGAGCGATGGGGTCGGCGCGGCGAGCCAGGTAGAGCTTGGCGTGCAGCGGGTAATGCAGAAAGAGTTTTACCCGCACCTGGCGAGCGCGAAGTTGGCGGGCCAGGTGCTGCAACGCGCGTTCAGCCTCGGCGGTCGGCACACCGAATTCCAATTGTTCTTTGAAACTCTCGGCGGCCTGACGTCGCAATCGGGCCGCAGTCGGGCCGTCCAGTAAGACATCTTGCCGGACCGCCCGCTGCGCCAGGCGCATCTCCTCTTCCGGGGCGCGATGCATCCCTATCAGCACCCGTACGCAGTGCTCGTCGCTACCATCGAAGTGAGCGGCCACGATGTCGGTCAGCCGACCCCAGCCGCGCAGGTTGAAATAGCCGACGCAGCAGCCGGCCGACTGCGCATCCTGCAACGTGACGCGCAGGGCATCCAGAAGGTGCTGCTCAATGTTATCGTAGATCGTGGGCATGGTGTACTTCTCCGCTTATAGGGCATGACTGATTGTAACCCAGGTAGGCTTCCGGTCAACCCAACCCGCCAACCAACCAACCAACACCCTCCAACTGATGCAACTCCGGGCGACAACCTGCGTATATGAAAGCGAGAGGTAGCCGAAAAAGAAGGGAGGTGGACGTGGTGTTAGATTTTCTGGTCTGGCTGATTAAGCTGCCATTCGTTTTGCTAGCCTGGCTGGTCAAGGTGGTGGTTGTCTCCTTATTCTGGCTGATCAAACTGCCGTTTGTGCTGCTGGCGGTGGTGCTGGCGGTCGCGTTTGGGTTGGTCGGCGGGATCATCTCGCTGCTCGGCGTGTGCCTGACCCCAGTGCTGGGGATAGGGCTGCTGATCTTGCCCATCGGCCTGGCCTTCCTTCTGATAGCCTGGCTGATCGCGAGGCTGCTATAGACGGCGCACACAGGTTCATTTCTTCGCCTGCCGCTGCAACTCGTACAGTTTATTGATCGCCTCCAGCGGCGTCATCGTCGAGACGTCCAACTCCCGCAGTTCCTCCACCACCGGGTGCTCATCGGCGAAGAGCACCGGTTGGTAGGGGTCCGGCGCGGGAGTGCCGGGGCGGAACTCACCGCTCTCCAATTGCTCCAGCAGTTCCTCGGCCCGGTGGAGGACCGGGCGTGGTACGCCCGCCAACTGCGCCACGTGGATGCCGTAGGAGCGGTCGGCTCCGCCAGGCACCACCTTGTGCAGGAAGACGACGTGGTCTCCCTCCCCCACCACCGCCAGGTTGTAGTTGCGCACTGCCGGGAGCCGTCCGGCCAGCTCGATCAACTCGTGGTAGTGCGTGGCGAAGAGCGTCCGCGCCCGTCGCTCCGGGTGGTTGTGCAGATATTCGACCACCGCCCAGGCGATGGAGAGACCGTCGTAGGTGCTGGTGCCCCGCCCGATCTCGTCCAGGATGAGCAGGCTGCGCGGCGTGGCGTGATTGAGAATATTGGCCGTCTCGACCATCTCGACCATGAAGGTGGACTGACCAGAGGCCACCTCGTCCTGCGCGCCGATGCGAGTGAAGATGCGGTCCACAATGCCGATCCGCGCCCGGTCGGCGGGCACGAAACTGCCCAGTTGCGCCATCAGGACGATCAGGGCCGCCTGTCGCAGGTAGACTGATTTTCCGGCCATGTTCGGGCCGGTGATGACCAGGATGAGTTCCTCACCATCCAGGTACAGGTCATTGGGCGTGAAGGGCTCGTCCCGTAGCGTCTGCTCAACGACGGGATGGCGTCCGGCGGTGATCTCCAGTACGCCCTCGTCGGTCAGTTCGGCCCGCACGTACCGGTTGCGCACGGCGACCTCGGCCAGCGCCGCCGCCACATCCAGCCGGGCCAGCGCCCGGGCCGTCTTGAGCAGCGGTCCGGCCCGCGCTCCCACCTGCTGGCAGATGTCCCTGAACAGCCGCGCCTCGACCTCGGCCTGCCGCTCCTCGGCGTTCAGGATCAGCGCCTCGTACTCCTTCAGTTCCGGCGTGATGAACCGCTCGGCGTTGACCAGCGTCTGCTTGCGGATATAGTCGTCGGGTGCCGCGCTCAAGTTGACTTTGGTGACCTCAATGTAGTAGCCGAAGACCTTGTTGTAGCCGACCTTGAGGTTCTTGATGCCAGTACGCTCGCGCTCCCGCTTTTCCAGGCTGGCGACCCACGCTTTGGCGTCCCGTGCCGCCGTGGCGATGCTGTCCAGTTCGGCGGAGAAGCCGGACCGGATGACCCCGCCGGCGGAAACGTTCGCGGGTGGATCGTCCACGACGGCGGAAGCGATGAAGGAAGCAACGTCGTCGCAGGGGTCGAGGGAGGAGACAAGATGCACGAGGCAGGAGGCAGGAACACCCCTCGATACCTTCTTGTTTCCTGCATCCTGCATCTGGCTTCCTATTCTCTTCACCGCTTCCAGCGCCTTCCCGATGCCCACCAGGTCACGGGGCGTAGCGACGCCTGCCAATATCCGATTGGTCAGCCGTTCCAGGTCGGGCATCCCCTTGAGGGCTTTGCGCACTCGCCCACGGGCGATAGTGTCTTCGTAGAACGCCTGCACCTCGTCCAGCCGCACCTCCAGTTGCGCCCGGTCGAGCAGGGGCTGGGCCAACCGTGCCCGCAGCAACCGCCCGCCCATCGGGGTCAGCGTCAGGTCAAGGACGCCCAGGAGCGAGCCGTGCGTCTTGCGCTCGCGGATCGTCTCAGTTAACTCCAGGTTACGGCGTGTGGCCGCGTCGAGCATCATAAAACGGGCGGTCGAATAGGTGCCGAGGCCCACGATCTGCGCCAATGCTCCCTTCTGAGTCTCGCGCAGGTATTGGATGATGGCGCCGGCAGCCCGGATAGCCAGTGGCTTGCCCGCGCAGCCAAAGCCATCCAGCGTTGCCACGCCGAAGTGGTCGAGCAGTGCCTGCTGGGCCGCGCCCAGTTCGAAGCGGTAAGCCGGGAGCGGGGTGAGGTGCGCACTGGATACTGGATGCTGGATGCTGGATGCTGGATGCTCGCTCCCAGCCCCTTGCTTCTTGCTTCTTGCCTCTTGTTTCTTGCTTCTTGCCTCCTGCTCCCAACTTGCCTCTTCAAGGACCAGACACTCGCGGGGCTGCAAGCGGGCTAACTCCTGCTCCATCTCGCTCGCGTCCAATTGGGTGGTGGCGAACTCGCCAGTGGTGATGTCGGCGTAGGCCAGTCCGGCCCGGCCTGCCCTGAGCCTGCCCTGAGCGGCGTCGAAGGGCGGGGCCGAAAGGTCACCCTCGACCACGATTGCCGCCAGGTAATTGGACCGCTTCTCGTCCAGGAGCGCTGGCTCGACGACGGTGCCGGGGGTCACGACGCGCGTCACCTCGCGGGCAACCAGCCCCTTGCCGGTGATCTCGCCTACCTGCTCGGCGATGGCGACGCGGTAGCCTTTCTCGATGAGGCGGGCGATGTATCCCTCGATGGCGTGATGGGGAACGCCGGCCATCGGCACGCGCTGACCTTTGGCCATTGGGCGCGAGGTCAGGACGAGATCGAGTTCTCGAGCGGCAGTCTCCGCATCCTCGTCGAACGTCTCGTAGAAGTCACCCAGTCGGAAGAAGACGACAGCGTCCGGGTGCTGGGCCTTGATTTGGAGATACTGTTTGCGGACGGGGGTTACTTTGGACATAGCACACCGACCGACTTATGCATCAGTCTCACAATGTTTCGTTATCGGCTGAAGATGAAGCGTTGCGTGACGAAAGTGATGCGTTTTCGATACGCACATAGCGAGTTCCTCGCCCTCTGCCTTCCTGCTTAAGCAGGCCGAGGGCAACCAGCCTCTGAAGCAATCGCCAGGCCTGTAGCCGAGAAATCCCAAACACTTCGCGCACATCTTTGTTTTGCACAGATCCCTTCTGGAGCATAATGGGTTCGATCCTGACGAATTCTTCCGTCACTAGAGGTGGTGGAGGAGCAGAGGGCTCTACGATCCGATATACCCGCCCTCCCTTCTTCATCCGCCGCGCTACTCCTTTGCGAATCAGGTCCTTGATGTCCCGCGATGCTGTATATATGTCCACACCTGCCAACTTCTGGTGTGTCCGACTGGTGAAGGTGTCCTCGCGCTCTCGGGCGTAGACCAGCAGCCGCTTCTGATTCCCACTCAAACCAAGCGGTTCGAACTGCCGAAGCCACTTAAGGGTCTCCGGGCCGTAGACAGGAGTATTGCGCAGCACCACAGTGAAGATCACCTCCGCTTCTATGCGGAACTCCGGGGGGTACAGTCCTTCCCTCTCCATAACCTCGAACATACGGGGGATGCCTTCTCCCAACTCGCGCATATATCCCAGATCGGTGAGCACGCGCACGATACGTGGGTTGCGTGAAGCGTGAAGCCGCTCCCGTTTCCGCAACCGCTCCAGGGTTACCGGTTCCACCAGTTCGCCAGGGCTGCGTATCTCCAAGCGGTCGTCGAACATCCAGATTTCGATGCCCAGGCCCTCCAACCCGTAATCGCGATGAGCCACGGCATTGATGATGGCCTCCTGCCAGGCGAAGGTGGGGTACTCCAGCCGCTCCTCAAAGAAGAGGTCCACCAGCCGCTGACGCTCGCGGATGTGGGGATGGACAGCCTCAAAGGCGGTTTCGAGCAGGGCGACCAAAGGCGCTTCCAGGCGCTCACGCTTGACGACGTTCAACTCGGCGCCGTAACGCCGTTCAGCGCCCTCATACTTCACGAAGTCAATCCCGCAGCGGGGATGCCAGCGGCCGGGGTCGTGGCCGAACAGCAGCAAGGCCGCCAAGGCTAGCACCAGCCGCCCGTTGCGGGACTCGGCCAGCCGGTAGTGTAGAAGTAGTTGTTGGTTCGACAAGCGCAGCCTGGTGCGTTGTCGAAGGCGCTCCAGCAGTGCAGGGTTCAGGTCACTAAGGGAGGCTTCGGGGAGTAAGCGCACCTCAGCGATCCGGCGACGCTTGCTAGCCTTGAGCGATTCGATCTGGTCGGCAGGAAAGGGCTGATTCCGGTCACCTACGCGCAAGAGATAGCGTCCATCGCTCAGTTGGTGAACCTCGGGACTCCAGTCTACCTCGAAGACAAGCAGGCGTGCGCCGCTCAGAATGGGCTCTTCGACGCGGCTGCGCAGAGGCGGACGGACGATGTTTCTGGGAGCCTGCCGCAAGAGATTCATGCGGTCCTCCGGGTAATCGGCGCCGGTCGGAGTGCCGTCATCTTCCACTCCGAGCACCAAGTTGCCGCCGTCAGCATTAGCCATCGCGGAGAGGGTCTCGGCAACATCTTTGGCGACGGAACGGACGTTCCGACGCCGTATGCGCCCGCCGGAGCGGTCATAACAGCTCTTGCGTTCCAGGAATTGGCCCTCCGGGTTGTGCAACAGCCAATCCCAGTCAGTCACCGCCACCTCCATTCATTCAGAGCCTTACACCCCCGCGCCTCCCGCTCGGCGGTCCGAAAATCACCTTCTGCTTTCTCAACCCACTCATCCACGATGCTGTTCATAGAGCACTTTACCTCTGGTCGTAATTTCAAGCAGGAAGAAATCGCCCATAGCGATGCGCTCCTCTAGTTGCCTGGGTGTGCGGATGATGATATCCAGTGGGAATGGACGAGGCGATAGGGCACGAGAGATCTCAAGCCGCTGTTGGCGCGAACGCAGCGGTGTATCCATCACCACCAGCAAGTCCACGTCGCTTTCCGGCCTCGGCTGACCGTAAGCGTGGGAGCCGAAGAGGATGATCTTCTCCGGCTGGAACTTCTCGGCGATCTGCTTCGCCACGGCCCGAATGGCCCGCATAGGGATGCGCCGACGTTCGTTGACGTTGGGAACCTTAGTCGCTTCCATTCTCCCCCTCCAGTGATGATTGGCGATGGCGTTGCGAGTTTGTCTCAGGTTACGCAGGTCTTCTATCCAGCCTCGCCCACTCTGTTGAGCTGGAAAGAAACGGCATACGTCAGCAATTCAACGTGGGGCGAGGGCTTGGGCTTTAATGGCTACACCTGCCCCGCTAGCACCAGGATCTCAGAAGCGATCTCCTCAATCGGCTTATCGGTCACGTCAACGACGGGCCACCTGGACTGGCTGCGGAAGATGCTCAGTGCATACTCTACCTCGCGACGCACGAAATCGGGGTCGGCGTACTTGCCCGTGGCCCCGCCCAGGTGCTCCTGCCGCACGCGCCGCAACTCCGCCAGCCGCACAGGGTCAATCGTGAGGCCAAAGACACGTCCAGGGGGCAGATCGAACAGGGCCGACGGTGGCTTCGCTTTCAGCACGATGGGCAGGTTGGCGACGAGCCAGCCCTTGAACGCCAGGTAGATACTGAGCGGGGTCTTGAAGGTGCGCGAGACGCCCACCAGCACGATCTCCGCCTGCGGGAGTTCGTGGATGCGACGGGCATCGTCGTGGTGCAGCGCGAACTCTGTCGTCTCGATGCGCCGGAAGTACTCCTCGTTCAACTGGCGGAAGAGCCCCGGCTTCTCGGCCGGCGAGACAGCCAACTGCTGAGAGAGCCGCGCCAACAGCGGCCCCATCAGGTCAATCGTCTCGACGTTGTGCAGCCGGCCGGTGCGTAACATCACCCCCCGCAGTTTATCTGAGACCAGCGTGTGCACGATGAAGCCACCAACCTGAGCAGCCTCCTGCACCACCTGGCGCACCTCCTCCCTGGTGCGCACCCCCGGCCGGCGCTCGACCTCCACCTCCGCGCCCGCAAACTGCGTCAGGGCCGCGTTCAAGACCTGCTCGGCCGTCACCCCGGTACCGTCGGACACCACGAAGACGCGATACACCCCCACTCCTCCAGTATGGCTGGGCCTGCCACGTTGATGGATCCCTCTGTGAAGACGTGATTACGTGTTACGTACTGCGCAATTACGCATCGCGTGTACAAGTATAACCCATCGCGATGGGCTTGACAAGCACTCCAGGAGACGTATACTTGGCTCGGCATGGCCGACGAAGTGGAGCAAGAGAGGTCTCACGAACCCGAGGCAGAGACAGAGACAGAGACAGAGGTGTCGGAAAAGCCGGAGAGGCGATGGGCACGCCTGAGCGAGCCCTTTTGGCGACTCAGGAGTCTCGTCGTTCGACTCTGGAGCCGCGTTGCCTTCGCGCAGGCCTGGCTGCGCAGGCCAGACGAGGTCGGGCAACCCATCACGCTGCAACCACACGGCGTGCGATTGCTCGTCCTGCTGATCCTGGGCAACCTGGTCGTCCTGGCACTGCTGACCGTCGCGCTGTACCAGGCGGCCACGATGCCTCCCATCGTAGAACCACCGCAGTTGACCATCGTCACCGCAACGCCTGGCCCCTCTCCCATCCCTGGCCCCACGCCCACCCCTTTCGGCAGCGGCGGAGCCATTGCCTTCACCCTGCGGCGCAACGGCAACGCCGACGTCTACGCTCTCAACCAGGCCGACCGGCAACTGGTGCGGCTGACCTACGATCCAGCCGAGGATCGCGACCCGGCCTGGTCCCCCGACGGCAACTACATTGCCTTTGCCTCGAACCGCGCCCACAACTGGGACATCTACCTGCTGGACCTGGTCAGCGGCGCGCTGATCCGCCTGACCCACGATTCCGGCTTCGACGCTAACCCCAGCTGGTCGCCCGATGGCCACTGGATCGCCTTTGAATCCTACCGCCGTGGCAACCTCGACATCTACGTGATGAGCACCGCCGGACAACAAACGCGGCGCATCACCACCGACCCCGCACCCAACTACGGGCCGGCCTGGTCGCCCGACAGCCGAGCGCTCGCCTATACTACCTTCTACGACGGCAACAAGGACATTTACGTTCATCTCCTCGACGGACAGAAAAAGATCATCAACGTCACCCAAAGCCCCGACCTGGACGAGGATAGCCCGGCCTGGTCGCCTGATGGCACACAACTGGCCTACGTCAGCGGACCGCGTGGCAACCCCTCTATCCAGGTCACGGCGTTCGACTGGGACATGACGGCGACCGACCAGGCACAGACCGAACTGTTTGGCGCTGGCACTTCCCCAGCCTGGGCTCCCGACGGACAGAGTCTCCTCTACGCTTACGAACGGGGTGGAGGCAGCCACCTCATCGCGGCCAGCACGGCAGGCTGGGCGCTGTTCCACGAAGTCCACAGCATTGACGAACCGCTGGACGACCTGGCGTGGACAAGCCTTCCACTTTCGCCCCGTGTCGTGGCCCGGGCCCAGGCCGATGCGCCGGCTGAGGAGTCTCCTTTCTACGTGGAACTGGTGCAGCCGACCCCGGTCGCCGGTCCGCCCTACATGCTGGTCCCGCTCCCCAACGTTGACAGCGGCGGGGGAGAGCTTCTCTCGGATCGGGTGAACGAGAGTTTCAACGCCCTGCGCCAACGCGTGATTGAGGAAACGGGATGGGACTACCTGGCTAACCTGAGCAGTGCCTGGCTGCCGATCACCTACACCCCGCCGTCGGGTCACTCGCGTATGACGTGGTACGTCTGTGGCAGAGCAATCGGGCTGGATCGGGAACCCTACGAAGAGGATGAGCCGCGGGTTGAGCTGACACGGGAGGACGTGGGCAACATCACCTATTGGCGCGTCTTCGTCCGCGCCGCCGAGCAAGACGGGAGTATGGGCGAGCCTCTGCGCGAAGCGGTGTGGGACCTGAACGCTCGCCAGCAGGGCGGGAGTGCTATGGTGGAGGGGGGCGCGCCTAAACCGCGCATCCCATCTGGCCACTACGTGGACTTCACCACTCTCGCCAGCGACTACGGCTGGGAACGGGTGCCATCCTTGTGGCGCTGGCGCTACTTCTGGCCGGACATCCGCTGGTGGAGGTTCCGGAAGACCGACGATCTGACCTGGTGGGAGTGTATGCTGGAGGTCTTCGAGCCGAAGAAGATCGAGGCCGCCTTCGGGCCGATCCCAGGACACGAGGATTAGAGGCGCGATTGACAGGAAAGTCAGGAAAATCCGAAATGAGCGCGCACATCGTCATCCTGACTGGTGAGCGCGGCGCAGGTAAAAGCACTGTCTGCCGTGAGACCATCGCCTTGGCGCAGGCCAGGAGATACACTTGTGGCGGTGTCCTCACCTTGAGCCGTCCCAATGGCGCCCTGGACGTGCTCGACGTGCACAGCGGCTATGTGCGCCGGCTGACCCTCGAACCTGACGTGAGCCCAGCCGTGATCCAGGGCTGTTTCCACTTCGATCCGGAAACCCTGGCCTGGGGGAGCGACGCGCTGGCCCACGCGACGCCATGCCACTTGCTCGTGGTGGACGAATTGGGGCCGCTAGAAATAGAGCGGGGGAGGGGCTGGCTGAAAGCGTTTGACGTGTTACGCAGGACTGACTTCGGGCTGGCGCTCGTCGTCGTGCGTCCTGAGTTGATAGCGCGGGCCCAACTCAAACTGCCTGCCGGCGCGGTGACCGTCCTCGCCGTGAGCGCCCACAACCGGGATGACCTGCCCGGCGTATTCCTGGAGATGCTGGAAAGGGAACTCGGTTCGACACCGAGGGCCTGATCACTCATGGGACCCCTCCCCGCCCCTCCTCCACGAGGGGAGGGAGAAGAGCGGGGGGCTGGCTCCCAGTATCACCTCCCTCCTTCTACTTCTCCTTCTCCCGCCGATGCGCCTCGACAATCGCCTGCGCCAGGTGCGCCGGCACCTCCTCGTAGTGATCCAACTCCATCAAGAAAATACCTCGGCCCTGGGTCAGGCTGCGCAGGTCGGTGGCGTAGCGCTGCATCTCCGCCAGCGGCACCAGCGCCGTGACGATACTCTTGCCGCCGCGCTGATCCATCCCCTGCACCCGCGCCCGCTTTGTGTTCAGGTCGCCCATGATATCGCCGGTATACTCCTCTGGCACGGTGACCAACACTTTGTAGATCGGCTCCAACAGGACCGGCCCGGCTTCCAGCATTACCTTCTTAAAGACCTCCCGCCCGGCGATCTGGAAGGCAATGTCTTTGGAGTCCACCGGGTGCTCCTTGCCGTCGTAGACGACCGCTTTGACGTCCACCACCGGGTAGCCGGCAATCACCCCCCGCTCCATCACATGCTTGACGCCCTTTTGGATGGAGCTCTCGAAGGAACGAGAGATGCGCCCGCCGAAGACCTTCCATTCGTACTCGAAGCCGGTGTCACGAGGCAGGGGCTCCAGCCGCATGTGCACCTCGGCGAACTGGCCCGCACCGCCGGTTTGTTTCTTGTGCCGGTACTGATCGGCGTGGACGCGGGTGATCGTCTCCCGATAGGGCACCTTGGGGATCGAGGTCTCGACCCTGACGCTGAAGCGGTTCTCCATCCGGCGCACGGCGATGTCCACGTGGGCCTCCCCCATTCCTTCCAGGATCGTCTGCCGCGTGCTGGGCTCCTGATGCCAGTGCAGTGTGGGATCCTCCTCACAGATGCGGGTCAGCGTGGGGCCCAGTTTGGCTTGGTCGGCCTTGCTCGTGGGGCTGACAGCAACGGCGAAGAGAGAGGATGGGAAGACCGGACCGGGCAGGCTCACAGGATGGCCCTTGTCACACAGCGTATCGCCGGTGAGCGTGTGAGTCAATTTGGCCACCGCGCCGATGTCGCCGGTGTGCAGGTGCGGCACCGGGATTTGCTCTTTGCCGCGCATTACGTAGAGCTGGCCCAGCCGCTCCTCTTCCTCGGCCCGGCCGTTGTAGACGCGGCTGTCCGATTCCATCATCCCTCCGTAGACGCGGAAGTAGGTCAATTTACCTACGTAGGGGTCGGCCGTCGTCTTGAAGACCAACGCCGTCAGCGGGGCCAATTCGTTGGGCTCAATCTGCTCCTCGCCCGCGGCCGTGAGCGCCGTGGCCGGTCCCCGGTCAATCGGGGAGGGGGCATAGGCGATCAGCGCATCCAGCAGCGCCTGCGCGCCTATGTTCGCCGTCGCCGCTGTCACCAGAACCGGGACGGCTGTGCCGTTGATGACCGCAGTGCGCAACCCCCGCTGAATCTCCTCCTCGGCCAGTTCCTCCCCTTCAAGATACTTCATGATAAGTTCATCATCTGCCTCGGCAGCGGCCTCAATCAATGGAATGCGAACATTCTCCGCCTGGCTGACCATGTCGGCCGGGACCTCCACGGCCTTCCCTTCAGGTCCCATCAGCGCCTGCATCTTCACCAGGTCAACCACCACGCCCGCGAGGTTCTCATCCCCTGGCCCCTCCGTGCCGATGGGGAGTTGGATGGGGACAAAGTTCTGCCCGAAAGCCTCCCGCAGCGTCTCCAGCGTGCGGCCCAGGTTGGCGTTCTCCCGGTTCATCTTGTTGACGACCACCATCCGGGGCAGCCCTTGCTCCTCGGCGAAGTTCCAGACCAACTCTGTCCCTACCTCGACGCCGGACACACCGTCCACCAAGATCAGCGCCAGGCCGGCCACCCGGACCGCGCTCTTAACCTCGCCGACGAAGTCGGTGTAGCCGGGGGTATCCAACACATTGATCTTGCAGTCCCCCCACTCGACGGGGACAAGGGCCAGATTGAGCGAGATGTGACGACGAATCTCTTCTTCGTCGAAGTCGGCGACGGTGGTGCCATTCTCGACCTCTCCCATACGGTTAATCGCACCGCTAGTGAAGAGCATCGCCTCCGCCAGCGACGTCTTTCCTGCGCTCCCGTGTCCGAGCAGGACGATATTACGTAATTGCTTGGTGTGATATTCCTTCATCGTAATTGTAACCTCATCTCTTAATATAATCGTGTCGCCACGGATACTCCACGTCGTACAGGGCTAGCAGTGCTTTCAGGCTCTTCTCTGCCGCCTGCTGGGCGTGGAGACAGACCATGTCCAACGCCCGACCGGTAGAGAGCGTGGCCCTGGCGGCCACTAAATCGTGATCGGCCTTATTCAGCAATCCCAAGGCATGCTCACGCGGGCCTTTCATAGAGCACTTTTCCCTCATGCAAGGCCGTATTGACGAAGTGCGTTTTCACGCCATGCCACTCCTGGACCTCCTCCGGCGTCCACCACACGATATCCTTGGGCACACCCAGTCCTGCTAGAAGCCGGTACAAAGGAGGTGTTCGTTGCCAGCGAGGCAGAGCCGAGGGTGCAATGATCAACAGATCAAAGTCGCTATCCGTGCGAGCTTCCTGCCGCGCTTGGCTACCGAACAGGATTATCTTGTCTGGATGAATCTCATTCCGAATTCTCGTCACCATCTCGGTGATAATTTCAGATGTGGTCATAGTCGGTACCTCTGCTCTCAGTCCCCCTCGAGGTTAGGGGGGAAATGAAAGGCTCACTGTAGTATTCTAAATGAGAACGGCCTAACTGTCAATTGCCCTCGCCCCCCTCACCACATCCCCACTGCTAGCAGCACCCCGGTGTATCCCGCCAGCAGCGCCAGCAGCCACAGGTCGGCCCGGCGCAGTGGCAACGGCGCAGGTTGGCCTCCGTTCGGGTCGAAGGCGCGTACTGCCGCCGCGTTGATTACCTCGTCCCCGTAGCGCAGCGTGTTGGCGACGGTCGTGACCAGGAACAGCCGCAGCGCTGTCCAGGGCCGCCGCACCCCGCCCCGCAGCCAGATCGTCTGCAGCGTCACCGTCGCCATCTCCCGCAGCGTCCCCAGGAGGTTCATCGCCAAGCCCGTGGCGAATCCCAGCCCCCGCAGCCCCAACCGGTCGAACACCGCCACGACGTCAGAGAGCGAGAGAGAGGCTATCCCCAGGCCGAACGCCAGCGTCAACGTAAAAGCCCGTCCTGCCATCTCCAGGCCGGCTGTGAATCCCGCCCGCGAGAGACGCAATGGCCCCACCGCCACGTCAGGCTCGCCGATCAGAAACGGCCCCAACGCCACCGCGCTCAGGACGAACGCCCAGAAGCGGGGACGGTGAAGCAACCGCAATCCCCTGCGGCTCCACATCAGGCCAAAGGCCAGTTCCACCAGCGCCAGGCCCATCAGCCACCAGCCTGCGGTCATGGTGGTCGCCAGCGCGGCCCAGGCGGTGAACAGCAGGTAGCCCCAGGGACTCACCTCCCCCGTGTCCCCCTCAATGGGGGGATGCGGCCGGGGTGCGCCGTCCTAGCCGGCGCGCCACCGCGCCGCCCAATTCCCACGCGACCCATCCGCCGATCCCTCCCACGACCAGCCGTGCCAGCAGCAGGACGGCGATGATCAAGATGGCGGCCGAAACGTCCAACCCCAGCATCTGGCTGCCGTCCCGCACCATCTTGGTGTAGACCTCGACGATCCCTTTGCCGAACAGCAGCCGCATCATGACGAACTTGTGGAAGAAGTTCCATCCCACGGCCAGCGCCCCGCCCACGACGAAGGCCCAACGCCGTGGGGTGCGGGCGATCCAGAGAACCGCTTCCATCAGCACGCTCTCCATTACGATGGCCACGAACGGCCCCAGCTGGGCCCCGCCGGGGCTGAGCAACTTCAAAAGCGCCGTCACGACGCCGATCAGCAGCACCGACCCCCGGTTCGGCACAAAGTGTCGCCCGGTCAGGGCCACCCCCACGCCGATGCCCCCCATCACCACGCCGGTCAGGAAGGTGTTCGCCTGAGACGGGAAGATGAGATGCAGATAACTCCCCAGCGTCACTTCGACCACGGCCCACAGCGCGCCGAACAGCCCGATGGTGACCCAACTACGCACATTATAAGACGACATCATTTACCTCCAATTTAGCAGTTAGCGGTTAGCAGTCAGCGGTCAACGGTTGGCTATTCGCCTCTCCACTCCCCGGCTCCCTCGCTCCCAGTCTCCTTGTCCCCTTGTCCCCCATGTTCCCCTGCCTCCTGCATCTTGCCTCCTACCATCTCCCACACCCGGCTGGCGTACCGCTCCACCAGGCGCTGGTCGTGGGTGATCAACAACACCGTCTGACCCGCCCGATTCAGACCGCTCACAAAGTCCATCACCCGGCTCAGGTGCCCCCAATCCTGCCCGACCGTCGGCTCATCCAGAATCAGGAGCGCGGGATGCAGGCTCAACGTGGCGGCCAGCGCGGCGCGTTGCTGCTCCCCTACGCTGAGCGCCCGCGTCGGGCGGTGGCGCAACCGCAGCAGGTCGGCCTGCGCCAGCACTACCTCCACGTCTTTAGCCCGTTCCACCCCCAGGTTGCGCGGGCCGAAAGAGACCTCCTCCTCCACCGTGTCGCACACCAACTGGTGGAGTGGGTCCTGCTGCAGGAGCCCCACGCGCCTGTCCTGCCCGTCCGCGTGCCAGACGACGCGGCCGCGGCGAGGGCGCAGGAGGCCGGCCAGCACGCGGGCCAGCGTGGTCTTGCCGGCCCCGTTCGGCCCCACCAGCGCCGCGAACTCCCCTCGATGTAGCGTGAGCGAGCAATCCCGCAGAACCGGCTGGCCGTCGTAGCCAGCCGTGACTCTCTGGAGCGCAACCAGCGGCTCACCGGTCGGGGCCGGTGGGGGAAGGCGTGGGGACGGGATAGGCTGCATCCGTGCCAGCGTCTCGGCGGGAGAGCCGTCGGCGACCACGCGGCCGTCCGCCAGCCACACCAGACGATCGGCGTAGGGCAGGAAGGGGGCCAGCCGGTGCTCGATGACGACGAGCGTGACCTGGAACCGGCGGTGCAGCCGCACCAATGCCTGCACGATTAAGCGCACTCCCTCAGCATCCAGGTTGGCCGCAGGCTCGTCGAGGATCAGGGTAGCAGGGCGCATGGACAGGGCAGCGGCGATGGCCACCCGCTGCTGCTCGCCGCCCGAGAGGTGGCGCACCGACCGGTGGCGCAGGTGGGCGCATCCGGCCGCCTCCAGCGCGTACTCCACCCGGCCTGCAATCTCATCCGCCGGCAGGTTCAGGTTGCGCGGGCCGAAAGCCACCTCCTCCTCCACCATACCGTTGAATAGTTGCGTGGCCGGGTTCTGGAACACCAGCCCCACCCGGGTGGCGATTTGTGCCACGCTGTGGTGCTGCGGGTCCAGTCCCGCAATCAAGACGTGGCCTTTCACCTCGGCAGGGACGGTCTGGGGGATCAGCCCCATCAATGCGTGGGCCAGCGTGCTCTTGCCGCCGCCGGAGGGTCCGCCGATGAGCACGAAGGAGCCCGGCACGATGGAGAGGTCCACCCCCCGCAGACCGTGTGCCTCCGGGTAGCGGACGTCCAGCCCGCGCACCTCGATCACGGCGCGACCTCCTCGCGACACACCTGGAGCCAGGCCAAAATCGCCTCGATCTGGCGGCACCGGAAGTCATAGACCAGCCGGTTGAAATCGTGCGGCCCACACCGGGCCGCGCTCCGCTCCAGCCGCTCGACCCGCCCCCGGCAGACCACCTCCTGGGCTGCGATCAGTGCCTCGGCTCCCTCCAAACCGAGGGCGTGGAAGAAGTAAAGTTTGGCGGGAAACTCCACTCGCATGTCCCGCATGGTGGGAACAGGCTGCCGCACCCAGTCCAGAAAACTCTCCCGCCCGGCGGGAGTGATACGGTAGACCTTGCGGGGCGGGCGGCTCTCCTGGGGGTCGAGGGTGGATTCGACGTGACCAGCCTGCTCCAGCCGCTTCAGGGCGCCATAGATGTTGCTGATGCCCATGTACCAGATGACCCCCAGTTCGTCCTCGACGCGCCGGTGCAGGTCGTAGCCGTGCATCGGCCCTTGCGTCAGGAACCCCAGGAGCGCCTGTTCCAGCGGCAGCCGTCGCCGACCATTCACTTTTCCCCCCTGTTATCCACAAGATGAATATTTACACAGCGAATATTATATGCGCGTCCGTCTGGAAAGTCAAGCCAGCGGCGTTCGGACTTGAGCCGAGTGCGAGGTCGTCACCCTCGCCCGTCTCAAGATCAATCGCGGTCTCGCCTGCGGCCGGTGTCAGACGGCGGAACACCACCTCAAGTGCGTCTACGACGGCAAGGGCGACGTCCAGGCGATCTTCCGCCAGATGGCCGAGGCGGACATCGTCGTGTACGCGACGCCCGTCTACGTGTTCGGTATGTCCGGAACGTGCTTTCCCACTTTCGGACCTTTTCCAAATTTATGGACGCGCCCCAGGTTGGCGTGTTGGTGCGCAACGGCGGCCGCCTGTCGGGGTACGGCAAGGACTCTGAGCGCGAAAAATGAGTCCCCAAAATATTCGACGTGTACGAAGCGTACGAGCAGGCGAGACGCGAACTGGCGACGGAGGAGCACATCCGGCGGTCGACCGAACGGCGGGCAAACCAGGAAATCGTTCCTGTGCCGCTGTTCGGCATCCTGAAACGGTTGAGACCGTTCAAGAGAATGATGGTAGAGCGCGCCCGGGAGATGCTATGACATTGCCCAGGGCAAGGCCGGCCTGATCCAGGCCAAAATCGGGGATTGGACAATCCCCTCAGAGCAATTCTAGAACACGCCGGGGTACTTGAGGCCGGTGCCCGTATTGAACAGGACGATGCGTTCGTCGGGGGATACCCAACCCTGCGCCAGCAACGTCTCCAGCGCGGCCAGGGTGGCCCCCCCCTCGGGGCAGGCGAAGATGCCCTCGAGACGGGCGATGCGCATCTGCGCCTCTACCAGCGTCTGGTCGGAGACGGCAACGGCAGCACCTTTGCTCTCGCGCAGGGCCCGCAGGATCAGGAAGTCGCCGATGGCTGCTGGCACCCGCAATCCGGCCGCCACCGTCTGGGCTTCTTCCCACGGCGTGGCGAATTCCTCACCAGCACAGAAGGCGCGGGGGATGGGCGCGCAGCCTGCGGCCTGCACCGTCACCATGCGCGGGCGGTGGTCGCCGACCCACCCCAGTTCGGCCAGTTCCCGGAAGGCCTTCCACATCCCGATGATGCCGGTCCCGCCTCCTGTGGGGTAAATAATCACGTCGGGCAGTTCCCAGCCGAACTGCTCAGCCAGTTCGTAGCCCATCGTCTTCTTCCCCTCCAGGCGGTATGGCTCCTTGAGCGTGGAGACGTCGAACCAGCCGTGCTGCTCAGCACCTCTCCGTGCTTCCCGGCCACAGTCAGTGATCAGGCCGTCTACCAGTGTGATCTCAGCGCCCAATGCCTGGCACTCAAGGCGGAAGGGAGCAGGGACGTCGCTGGGCATGAAGACGTGGGCCCGCAAGCCCGCCCGGGCCGCGTAGGCGGCCATCGCCCCGGCCGCGTTGCCCGCCGAGGGGATGACGACCTCAGTGGCTCCCAGTTCCCGGGCGCGGGAGATCGCCACCGCCAGCCCCCGCGCCTTGAAGGAACCGGTAGGATTGAGACTCTCGTCTTTGATGTACAGATGAAGCAGCCCCAGTTTGCCCCCCAGCCGCGTGGCGTGGAGCAGAGGTGTGAATCCCTCCCCCAGGCTCACCACGTCGCGTTCATCCCGCACCGGCAGCAACGCACGATAGCGCCACATCGTGGGCTCGCGCGTGATGAGTGCACCCCGGTCCAGCGATTTGACCGTCTTCAAATCGTAGCGGGCCAGCAGAGGGCGAGCGCAGTCGGGGCACACTCCCTGCAGTCTGTCCGCCTCGTACTCTTTACCGCACAGGGAGCACTCCAGGTGAGTCAGATATCTCATGACATCTCCTTCCCCACAGCGTCGTGCCTTCTGGCACGGGGTAGTCCCTATGATACCAGAAACGTCGTTTCTTGCCACCCCAGGTTCGGCGAGTGGATGGTGCTCCGGCGACCCGCTGGTGGGTGTTGCCCCGCGCATCTGCGGCGCTTGACAAAACAGGCTTCTTGGGCTATGCTGTAGGCCGCATCTGGACAGGGCCGAAGTATGCGAGCGTGAGAAGATGGCGTATTGCCGCTTCTGCCACTCCTCACCGCCGGACGGCACTCTCGAGCCACCGTGGTACGGGGCGGGCGCGAGCAACGGGAATAGTCACGCTTGCCTTATAGAGGGAGTTGGTATATGCTAGCAGACGTCGGGCCAAAAGGCACAGCGAAGAGGCACAGCGAAAGGAGGTGATAACCGGGAGGCACATCGCTGATAATGTAAGGGTAGTTACACGGCTTGCCATTTCAAACTCAGACCTTAAAACAGGAGGAGACAAAGTGAGTACAAAGCGCATATTGGTATTGGCATTGGTTGTGGGCCTGTTGGCTACGGGCCTGCTGACTGCGTGCGGCAAGAAGGCGGAACTGGGCACAGAGGAGAACCCTATCATCCTGTCCTTCGTGCCCTCTGGCGACACCCCGGACATCATTGCCAGCGCGGATGTGATAGCCGATTTCCTGTCGGAGAAGACGGGATACGTCATCAAGGGCAACGTGGCGACCAGTTACTCGGCGGTTATCGAGGCCATGGGCACCGGCAAGGCGCACATGGGCACGCTGGCCACCTTCGCCTACATCCTGGCCCACGAGAAGTACGGTGTTGACTGTGCCCTGGTCTCCGCCCGCTACGGCACCGCCTACTACAACGGTGAGATCATTGCCGGAGCGGACACCGGCATCACCAAACTGGAGGACCTGAAGGGCAAGACCATGTGCTGGGTGGACGCGACTTCCGCCTCCGGCTACATTGTCCCCAAAATCATGGTTATGGCGGCGGGGGTGGATCCGGACAAGGACCTGGCCCAGCAGACAGAGGTCGGTTCCCACGACGGCGTCGCCCTGGCGGTTTACCAGGGGGACTGCGATGCCGGAGCGTGTTACATTGATGCCCGGGATAAGATCGAGGATGATTATCCCGACGTCAAGGAAAAGACGATAGTCATCGCCGAATCGCCGGAGATCCCCAACGACGGTCTCCAGTTCATCAAGGATTTCCCGCCCGAGATGAGGGAAAACATCGTCACGGCTTTCCTGGAGATCATGGACACAGAGGAAGGCGTAGAAGCCATGGGGAAGGCCTACGGGTGGGCTGCAGTGGTGGAGAAGGACGATTCCTTCTACGACGGCTTCCGGGCAGTTCTCGATGCCTCTGGAATTGACGTCGAGGAGTTGGCCAAGTAGGCCGGGAACGCCCCCCGTGGCGCTCGACGGTCAGGTTAAGGTAGAGAAGGGGAGCCATCTCTCCCCTTCTCTACCTCCCGTGTAGGAGGAATACTTTGCTACAGATAGAGCACTTGACCAAGGTCTACGGAGACGGCACCCTGGCCCTGGACGACGTGAGTTTCGAGGTGCCGGACGGCGAGTTCCTGGTGATCCTGGGCCTCAGCGGGGCGGGCAAATCCACTCTGCTCAGGTGCATCAACCGCCTCATCGAGCCCACGGCGGGCAGGATCATCTGGGATGGGACAGACGTCACTGCTGCCCCAGGGGAGGAATTGCGACGCATCCGCCGTCACATCGGCATGATCTTCCAGGCATTTAACCTGGTGGAGCGAACCTCAGTCCTGACTAACGTTCTCTCAGGGAGACTGGGATACGTCAATCCCTGGCGAAGCATCATCCATCACTTTCCCAAAGGGGAGGTGGATAGGGCACTGCGCAACCTGGATCGGGTGGACATCGCCGATCTGGCTCACAAGCGGGCCGATGAATTGAGCGGCGGGCAACGGCAACGGGTGGGCATCGCTCGCGCCCTGATGCAGGAGCCGCGCTTGATGCTCGCCGACGAACCGGTGGCCAGCCTGGACCCGGTGCTGGCTCACTCCATCCTGAGATACCTGGAACAACTTAACCAGGAAGACGGGATCACGGTCATCTGCAGTCTCCATTTCCTGGACCTGGTGCGCCGTTACGCCTCGCACGTGGTGGGCCTGAAAGATGGACAGGTGGTGTTCCATGGGCTTCCCGAGGAAATTACCGACCAACGCTTCAAAGAAATATACGGCGAGGAAGCCGAGCGCATCACAATCACGTAAAATGGGGAGGCAACATGGAGCGCAAAAAATCGCCCGTTCTCAGTTCAATCCTGTCGCTGATTATCCCTGGCCTGGGGCAGGTGTACGCTGGGTCTCCCTCGCGCGGGGCGGCGTTCTTCGTCGCTGTGGCAATCACTGTATTTCTGGTGCGCTGGCGTGGCAATGTCCTTCTCTACTCCGGCGTCGCGGTAGCCTGGTTGTGGAACGTGTGGGATGCCTACAACCTGGCGCGGGAGAGGCGGCTTTCGTCCACACTGCCCTTCCTCGTGACAGCCCTCACCCTGTACGTCATCGGCTGGGGGGTCACCGAGATCAATCTCCCACGCCTCTTTACCGATGTGGCGGACGTCAAGCCGCTGGTCTCCAGCCTTTTCCAGCCTGCTGTCCTCGAGCGTGACATCGAAAAACTGGCAGGCGAAGTCCAGTTTGAGTCGCCTTGTTCCGATTCCCCGCCCCCCAAGGGCACCCCTCTGGAGGACGAACCCTACCTCATCTTCGTGGACAAGACCTGTGGGGAGCCCGGCGATACATTCACCATCGAAGGCGGCAACTTCTGGCCTTCCTCGCAGGGCCGTATCTGGTGGTCCAATCTCGCTGGTGAGATGCAGTTTAAGGTGCGGTACGAGGGCGACTATCTGAAGTTCGAAACCGATGAAGAGGGAAGGATCTCACCTATCACTGTCATCGTACAGGAGCCATTCGCCGAGGCCAAAGGCAAGGGTCCCCAATTGTATCGCGTCCAGGCGCGGATGCAGCGTGAAGTGGGGTCCCAGCACCTCAGCGAGACCTTCTTCATGGTGGTGGAGAAGATGGTGGAGACCATCTTTCTGGCTCTGATGGCCACCACCATAGCCATCTTCGTCGCCATCCCGATAAGTTTTCTCGCGGCCCGCAACCTGATGGGCGGCCACCCTGCCAGCATGGCAGTCTATTACGTGGTGCACACCATCCTCAACATCATGCGCTCCATTGAGCCCCTGATCATGGCCATTATCTTTGTGGTTTGGGTGGGACTGGGGCCTTTTGCCGGCGTGCTGGCCCTGGCCGTACACTCCGTGGCCGCACTGGGCAAACTCTATTCCGAGGCCGTCGAATCCATTGACGCTGGCCCTATTGAGGCCATCACCGCCACCGGCGCTAATCGCTTGCAGACCGTCGTCTACGCCGTCGTCCCCCAGATTGTGCCACCCTACCTGGCTTTCACCGTCTATCGCTGGGACGTCAATGTGCGTATGAGTACCATCATTGGTTTCGTGGGTGGTGGCGGCATCGGCTACCTGCTGCAGCAGTGGATTCGTCTGTTGATGTACGAGGAGGCAGGTATGGCGGTATGGGCCATCGCCGCCGTGGTGTGGGTCTTGGACTACGCCAGTTCCAAGGTGCGGGAGAAAATCACGTAGGTTGATGCAGTAGGCAATGCCCGACCTGGCTGTCGTGATCGTCAGTTGGAACGTGCGCGACCTGCTGGCGGCCTGCCTGCGCTTCCTCTTCGCTGACCTGGCCCGGTCGAGCCTGGAGGCCCAGGTCTGGGTGGTGGACAACGCTTCCACCGACGGCACGCCGCAGATGGTGGCCGAGGCGTTCCCCGCCATCCACCTCATCGCCAGCCAGGAGAACCTGGGCTTCGCCCGCGCCAACAACCTGGCGCTGCGCGCCATATCCCGCCCCTCGCCCCTCGTCCCTCGCCCCTCGCCCTACGTCTGGCTGCTGAACCCGGACACAGAGGTACAGCCGGGTGCGACGGCGGCGCTGGTGGATTTCATGGAGCGCACGCCACAGGCCGCCGTTGCCGGGGCGAAACTCCTCTACTCCGACGGCTCCTTCCAGCACTCCGCCTTTCGCTTCCCGGGGCTGGCGCAATTGCTGTTCGAGTTCCTCCCCCTGCCTCATCGTCTCTACGACGCGCCCCTTAATGGCCGCTACCCGCGCCGCCTCTACGAGGGGAAGGCGCCCTTTCCGGTGGATCATCCCCTGGGGGCGACGATGATGGTGCGGCGAGAAGTCATTGAGCAGGTGGGCCTCCTGGACGAGGGTTTCTGGATGTACTGCGAGGAGATTGACTGGTGCTGGCGCATGCGCAAGGCTGGCGGGCGGGCCTACTGCGTGCCAGCCGCCCAGGTGGTGCACCACGCTGGAAAAAGCAGCGGGCAGGTGCACGTCGCCTCCTTCGTCGCGCTGTGGCGCAGCCGTGCGCGGCTCTATGCGCGTCACCACGGACCAGTCACGCGGTGGCTGGCACGGGCGCTCGTCCGCACCGGGATGCAGCGGCGGATGCAAAAGGTTTCCCCGGAGATGGTCACTGCCTGCCAGGAGGTACTCCGCGCCTGGGAGGAAGCCCAATGAACAACCAGCCTCGTAGGGGCGACCCTCGTGGTCGCCCCCCTCGTGGTCGCCCCCCTCGTGGTCGCCCCGCCGAAGGACACCCACAAGGGGTGCCCCTACTGGCTGCCGTCGTCCTCACCCTGAACGAGGAACGAAACGTCGTCGAGTGCCTGGCGAGCCTGGCCTGGGCGGACAATCTGGTGGTTTTCGACTCCTTCAGCACCGACAGGACGGTGGACCTGGCCCGGCAGGCCGGGGCGGAGGTAATCCAGCACCCCTTCGAGAACTATGCCCAGCAGCGCAACGCCGCCCTGGAGCGGGTGGAGGCGGACTGGGTCTTCTTCGTGGACGCCGACGAGCGGGCCACACCGGAGTTGGCGGCGGAGGCGCGGGCGGTGACGGCGAGGGAGCAGAGAGAGGTGGCCTGGTGGGTGCCCCGCCACAACTACATTTTTGGCCATCTGACGCTGGGGGCGGGCTGGTACCCCGACCACCAGTTGCGTCTGGTCCGGCGGGGCCGCGCGCACTGGGAACGACCTGTCCACGAGGTAGCGGTGGTGGACGGGCCGGAGGGGTACCTGGAGAACTTCCTCATCCATTACAACTACGATGACCTGGCCGACTTCGTTGCCCGGCAGGAGAAGTACACCGACTACGATGCCGCGATCCTCTTCCAGCAGGGGGTCCGCCCCCGTTTCTACACCCCCTACTCCCAGGCGGCGCGCCACTTCTGGTTGCGGTTCGTCACGCTGCAGGGGACACGAGATGGGCTGCACGGGCTGTGGTTGAGCCTGCTGATGGCCTACTATGAAGCGATGAAATACCGGCGTGTGGCGCGGTTGTGGCAGGCGGCGAATCGTTGACGGCTCAAGCCAGGCATGTTATACTATCTGTGAGACAATCAATCAATGAACGAACAATGAACGAACCGGTACTGGTACTCAACGGCAGTTACGAGCCGCTCAATATATGCAACACGAAACGGGCCATGGGGCTGATCCTGGCAGGCAAGGTCACAGTGCTGGAGAACGGCCGGGGGTTTATCCACACCGTCTCCCGCACATACGAGCGCCCGTCCGTCATCCGTTTGGTCTACGTGGTGCGCCGGCCACGCCCCCGCGTGCGGCTGTGCAAACGGGAGATCCTGCGCCGGGATGAGTACCGCTGCCAGTACTGTGGGCGCGAGACGAGTCAACTGACGCTAGACCACGTCGTGCCCCGTCACCGAGGGGGACAGCATTCCTGGGAGAACCTGGTGGCGGCCTGCCCGCAATGCAACCGACGCAAAGGTGGGCGCATGCTGGCAGAGGCGAGAATGAGGTTGCTGCACCAGCCTTTCGAACCGCGACCTACGGCACAGTACATCTTCGGGCGCTACATAGCGGGTAATGGCACGTGGGCCAAGTACCTGGAAGGTTGGTAGGGAGTGAGCAAACCGTTCAACTACGGAGGACAGGCAATCATCGAAGGGGTGATGATGCGTGGTTCGCGCACGATGGCGGTCGCGCTGCGTCACCCCGAGGGGCACATCGTCGTGAAGACGGAACCGCTCAACGCGGCACTCTACCGGGGGCCGATCAGCCACATCCTTTTCTTGCGCGGGTTGGTTATGCTATGGGACGCGCTTGGTCTGGGGACAAAGGCGCTCATGATGTCGGCCAACGTGGCAGCGGGCGAGGAGGTTTCGCTTTCGGGTACTGCAAGTTGGGGAACGGCGTTTCTAGGGATCGGCCTGGGGGTGGGGCTCTTCATGCTGCTGCCCTCGTTCCTGGTAGGATTGCTTGCTCCCCACATCCCTTCGGAGTGGCTCAGCAGCCTGCTGGAAGGAGTCGTGCGGCTGCTCCTGGTCGTGGGCTACATCTGGGCCGTCGGGTATCTGCCCGACGTGCGGCGTGTGTTCGCCTATCACGGCGCGGAGCATAAGACGATCAATGCATACGAGGCAGGAGCAAGACTGACTGTGGACGACGTGCGCCCCTTCCCGACAGCCCACGCCCGCTGTGGTACGGCCTTCCTCCTGACAGTGACCGTGCTGACGATTCTGATATTCGCCCCCTTCGGCCAGCCATCGCTGATCTGGCGTCTGCTCAGCCGGATCGCGCTGCTTCCGGTCATCGCTGGCGTGGCCTACGAGTCCATGCGCCTGACGGCCCGCCTTGCCGACCGGCCCTGGATGCGGGTGTTGATCGCGCCGAACCTGGCGCTCCAACGGTTGACGACCCGGGAGCCGGACGACGGGATGCTGGAAGTAGCGATCATGGCCCTGAAGGCTGTGCTGGCGGATGCATGAGAATTAGGACTCCAGCGCCGGGGGCAGCGGCAGAGTAAAGATGAACGTCGTGCCGCTCTCGGAAGTGCTTTCCACCCAGATGCGTTCGCCGTGGGCTTCTATAACCATTTTGCAAAAGGCCAGGCCCAGCCCACTCCCGCGTCCCGCCTGCTGGCCGGCGACGAATTTCCGGAACAGCCGGTCCCGAATCCCAGGTGAGATGCCCGGGCCGGTATCACTGACAGAAACGAGGAGCCGAGACCGCTCTGAGGTATCGGCCCTGGCTGTCACCTGGACCACACCGCCAGCCGGGGTGAACTTGATAGCATTGCTGATCAGATTTTTTAACACGCGCTCAATCAGTCTCGCATCGGCCCAGGCCGGGGGTAAAGTGGGCGGCACGTCACTTTCCAGATGCAGGCCCTTCTCGGCGGCCAGCGGCAACTGCGAATCCAACACGCCAGCGACAAGATCAGCCAGCGATATCAGTGTATGATCCAATGGCATCTGCTGGCTCTCCAGCCGGCTTATCTCCAGGATTGCCCTGACCAATTGCAGCATCCCCTTTGTGCTCTTCTGGGCAATCTCCCAGAGTTCGAGTTGACTGGGCGAAAGGGTATCAGCGATGTCTTCATCCAGGAATGACAAAGCGCCTGAGATAACAGTGAGCGGATTGCGTAGATCGTGCACCATCGCATGGACTAAATCATCGCGCATTCTTTCCAGCAACCGTTCTTTGGTAACGTCGCGCAATACCAGCAATCGGCCCAGCGGTGTCGTACCAGCCATCACGGGCAGATTCAGCCAGTGAATTGCACGAGGCGGCACTTCGCTCTCGCCTTCTCCAGGCAGCTCATCTCTCACCCGAATCCGGCGCATTTCGTCCCGAATAACCTGCACGACATCTGGGGCATGGGGCTTCAGGACAGTTAGAACATCTTGTATGGGCCGGTTGATCCAATCATCTGGCCGGCCGGTCAGGTGCAATAGATCAAGCGCAGTCGCGTTAATGACCAGCATACGCTGGTCCATTCCGATAAGAATGATGCCATCACGACTGGATTCGATCAGCGCTTGCAAACGGCTTCGTTCACCCGCGATAGCCTGGAACAGCCGGGCATTGGTCACAGCCGTGGCTACCTGCCGGCCGATGGCCATTTGTAACGCCTGATCCTCGGCCGAAAGAGCGCGCGGCTGACGGGAGAACAGGCTCAAGGTGCCGAGCGAGCGCTCCTGGTGCAACAGGGGAATGCAAGAGTAGGCACGCATGCCCATAGCCCTCATCTCGTTGACAGCCAGCGGCACCTCTTTCTCAAGTTTCCTCACTACCGACGTCTCTTGCTCGATATCGCCCACTGCCACAGCCTCGCCTTGGCTACAGACATAAGCGCATAATGTCCCTTCCAGTCCCTCTTGCCGAAGCCGGTTGGACATGGTGGGCGGTAGACCCCGCTCGGCCGCCAGATATAGGTGACCATCAATCGGGTCGACCAGGCTAATCAGGCCAGCGTCAGAATCGAGCGAGGTTAGCGCCGAATGTAGGGTCTCCAAGAGCACGTCTTCCAATACCAACGATCGGCTGATCGCCCGGGCGACGGCGTACAGCGCGCCCAGGTCAGCGGCATATCGGCGTATCTCGGCATAGAGCCGGGCGTTGTCCAGCGCCAGGGCGATGGCTTCGGCCAGAGATTTGGCCAGCAGGATATCATCAGCGTTGAAGGCGTCCACCCGGTCGCTTGCCACATCGAGCACGCCCAACACTCGCTCACCACGCCGCAAAGGGACAGCCAATTCACTGCGGAAGGTAGAGTCGTCGTGCACATAATCTGGATCGGCGCTTACGTCGGGCACATGCTGTGTTTGAGCCGTCCGGAAGGCCCGTCCGGCGACACCCTGATTAACGGAGAGACGCTGGCCCTCGGCTGAGGATAGCGCACTGGCCCCTGCCTGGACAACCAGATGGGAGGCTGCGTCACCGGGCAGGAGAATAGCAACAGCAGGCCAATCTGTCAACCGGGCAATGGCTTCCACCGCTGCGTGCGCTATGGCCTCCGGGTCGAGATGCTCTCCCACAGTGCGGAGGGCTTCATAAAGTGTGGTCTGGCGGTCAGCCAGGCGGCGCTGCTCGTCGTACATCTGTGCGTTGCGCACGGCCAGCGTCATTTGGTCGGCGGCTGCCTGCATCAGGTACGCATGTTCAGTGCTGAAATGATTCGACTCCGAATGCGTGAGGGTGAGAACACCCAACACTGCTGACCCGCTCACGATCGGGACGGCCAGGGCAGAGCGGGCTGTGTATGGCGCATTGGGCAAGGCCACCCAGCGGTCATCGCGAGAAGTGTCGTAGACCAACGCCGGCTGGCGATGCTGGGCAACCCAACCGGCCAATCCCCTCCTCATCACATCTTGCACAATGTCCTGCCGTTGCGCCAGCGTCGCCTCGCCGCGTGCCAGGACACTGCGAGTCACGACACCAGCTCCGTCTAGTAGAAACATACTGCCATCTTCAGCCCTTGTGAGAGTGGCGGCCATGTTCACTGCGCTCCGCAGGGTGGCTTCCAGAGATGGAAGTTTAGCCGTGGCACGAGCCATGGCCACCAGGCTTTCGAACCATTGCTTCTCGGCCATCAAGCTTGCTTCGGCCTGTTTACGCTCTGTGATATCGTGCAAGACAACCAATCGGCCTTTGAGACGATCGTGTCGGTCATAAAGAGGCGAGATACGCAGGTCATAATTGCGCTGCCCCGCCCCTTCCCCTAGAGTGATCTCGGTGTGCGCCTCGGTTACATCGCGACAACGCCCAGCCAAGTCAGGTCTATCAGCCAGTACCCGGTCAATCGGCTGTCCCACTACCTCCGGGGACAGCCGGCCGATGATATTCTGCGCAGCCGGGTTGATGTCTACAACGCGGTTTTGCACATCCAACACGAGCACACCACCGCTCATGCTGTCTACAACTGCACTGCGGGCCACCGGCACGATGTCGAACAGCCGGAAGTGAAAGATGCTCCAGGCCGCCATCAGGCCAGTTACAGTAAAAGCGAAAGGGGTCAGATCCAGGGGACATGGGATCAAGCCAAAGGTAGATAACACATTTCCCACCAAAGGCACCAGCGCGCCAATCAGCAGAACGCCAGCCTGTCCGCGGTACAGGCGCGATGAACGAATGAGCGCCTGAACGAGCAGGAACGTGCTGAACAGAAGCAATGAGTAAGAGTACGCTGTATGAACCCAGAACGCCGCGCCATGGGTCGCGCTCCACACCGATAATGAACCACTGGTGTCCAGCCCAATGTCGCTCCAGATCAGGTGATGGGCGTCGTTGGTCCAGGCCAGCACCAGTGTGACAAGCGGCTCAATGGCCAGCATCGCTATGTTGCGGGGGGTCAGCCACTTCTCCCGGCCGGTATATTGCAGTACAAAGGCCAGCCACGCCGTTGGCACGACGACGATGCCCAGATATCGAACCCTGGTCCAAAAGAGCTTGGCCGGTAAGTCCGCGCTCCCCAGTCGCAACGCGTATCCCAGCGACCATTCGGCCACAGCCAGCATGAGCAACGCGAAAGGCACCGCCCCAACAGCCAGACGACGTCTCCACGAGTATAAAGCAAGTCCGGCCGAGATCACCGCTGCTATAAGCAAGAGGAACGCGAGAGACGTATACTGCCAGTTCATCTTATTAGTTCTCCTGCTGGAATGGTTACTCCAGCCTTTCCGACGGGACGGCGACAAGCAACTTCCCGAAACTTCAGGTCCCTCTATGGCGGCAAAATGACATCCTCATCCAGTCGTAATAATTATACGCAAATCGGCAGAATATGCGAGAAGCGACAACTGAAGCGGCCAGGACAACGGCAACGCGATGAATACGGATGGGGGCTCTCTTGCTTTCTCTAAGTGACTTCAATCCCATCCCCCTCCACCACCTCGCCGACGACCCAGCAAGGTGGCCCTTCCTCAGCGAAAAGGGCAGTGAGCGTCTCCAGACGTCCCGGCGGGACGGCGACGAGCAGCCCCCCCGACGTCTCGGGGGTGAAGAGCAGCATCTGCATCTCCTCGGAGATCTCGGGGGCGAAATCCACCCACCGCTCGTAGCAGTCCTTGTTCCGGCAGGCGCCGGCGGGGAAGAGCCAGTCCTCGGCGTACTGGAGTGCTCCCTCCAGGAAGGGGAGTTTCTCCACGTAGAATCGAAGTCGCACCCCGCTCTTCTCCGCCATTTCCTGGCCGTGGCCCAGCAGCGCAAAACCGGTGACGTCGGTGCAACCGTGCACGCCGACCTGCTGGATCAGCCGGGCCGCCTGGCGGTTGAGCCGCTTCATGCTCTCCACGGCCGCCGCCACGTGGGCCGGGTCGGCCACCTCTCCCTTGAGGGCCGTGGTGATGATGCCCACCCCCAGTGGCTTGGTCAGCACCAGCACGTCGCCGGGCCGGGCGCCGGCCTTGGTGAGAATGCAGTCGGGGTGAATCAGCCCCATCACCGCCAGGCCGTACTTGGGCTCCTTGTCGTCCAGCGTGTGGCCGCCGGCCAGGGCCCCTCCCGCCTCGGCCACCTTCTCCGCCCCGCCGCGCAGGATCTCTGTGACGACTTCCGGCGGCAGGTCGGGGGGGAAGCCGCAGATGTTGAGCGCCAGCACCACCTCGCCGCCCATGGCGTAGACGTCGCTCATGGCGTTGGCGGCGGCGATGGCTCCGTAGTCGTAGGGGTCGTCCACCACGGGCGGGAAGAAATCGAGCGTCTGGATGACTGCCACCTCGTCGCTGATCTTGTAGACGGCGGCGTCGTCGCTGACCTCCAGCCCCACCAGCAACTCAGGATATTGGTCGGCCGGGGACATGCCTTGCAGCGGGCGCAGTACCTGCGCCAGGGCCTCGGGGCCCATCTTGGCCGCTCAGCCCGACGCGCTGGTCATAGCCGTTAAGCGTATCTCCTCACGGGTCATGTGCCTTCCCTTCTAAAATGTAATACCTTTGAGAAAAGATATCCTGCCTTTCAAAGACTCTATCAATGCTCTCGCCGTGCCTGTGTCCATCCCCAGTTCCACCGGTGGATAATCCGGAGCAAACACCCATCGCTTCTCGAAGCAGAGCATAAGTTCGCAGGGCAGGCAATAAGCCTCGTCCCGCCGATGTTTTTGCCAGAAAGCGATCAGGTCTATGGCCTGCGTCTCTTGCCCCAGGAACAGGGAACGCTGGCCGGCATCGTAAAGAAAGACATAGCCTTTCCCCTCCGCTTGGAATTCCACCAGAGTATAGCGTCCATCCCGCAAGCAGGTCTTGACTTCCATTACAGCACCCTGCCCAGAACTGCGAGGATTTCTCCTATTATCTCTCCCACCGGGGTGTCTGGCTTGACCCTTAAATTCTCCCCTATTTGTCTCAGCGCTTTGCTGGCGAGTTCAAAGGCTTTCTCAGGATCGAAGCCTGAGTAAATTAACGCTGATAGAATTCCAACTAGCGTGTCCCCTGTCCCGCCTACCGGCTCCAGCGCCGGGATACAGGGTTGGGAGACTTCCCTCACCACCTCTCCATCCTGCACAAACAAATCCACCTCCCCTTTTACCACCGTATATCTTGGCAGATTTCCATACTCATAGGCGAGTCCCACGAGCCTCTTAACTTCTTTCTCATCTGTCTCAAGCAGGATGTGCTGGACATAGGCCGGATGGGTGGAGTCCTTGTCGGCCAAGAAGGCCATCTCCCCGGCATCCGGGGTGCACATGTCCGCCTGCTTCGCCAGTTTACAGGCCTTGCAAGCGTACATGCCGCCGGCATCAAAGGTCAAGAAGGAGAAATTCTTCCTCAAAACGCCGAACATCTTTTCAAAAGGATTCAATTTCGGCATTATGTAGTGAACACAAGCCAGTTTGCCCTGCGGCTTTTCGTTGATGACAAACTCGTAGATTTCATCGCTGTTATGCGCGCCGGCGGTCAAAAGCCTCAAATCTCTCTCCCTCCCAAACATCTTCAAGGTTCGATGGGCTGCGTGGTATAGAGCACCCGTCCCCAGGCTGAGGGGAATCTTGTCTACATCGTCGTAGATACCTAGGGGGATATTCACAGGGAGAGTTCCAATGACTAACATCTCTCCTCCTCCAGCCACTCTCTCGATTTGTAAAAGGCTCTCTTTAGCATGTAGCCGCATAGACTGTAGGCTTTCTCCTCTATCACCTCCCCGGCCTCCTGAACATCTTTCCCCACCACGTAATAGGTCAGGGATGGAACGTCCGGGCAGCCGCCGCCCGAAACGTTCACCACCTTGTTGCTCTCCGTATCCACGGTTATCTTCATATTGGCGCAGCGGACCATCAGGTACCTGCCGTCATCGAAACGTTTCACCTTGTAGATGTCGGCGGGCTTGTCCTCTGATGAGAGATAGGCAATCTCGTATTCCAGTTCATTTTGTAACCTCCTCGTTATGCTAAGAATTTTGTCGCAAGATAGGTGCAATTTTGCTCGTAGTAACGACTTTAGTCGTCTAAAGTGAGGACAGAGCGACTGAAGTCGCCACTACGACCCTGATGGTCTTGTGAGTGAAAGCGGCGCGGTGGAGCCCTGGCTCTCCGGGCGATGTCCTGCTCGAAGCAGGCCGCGCCGATGCCCCAGTGCGAGGCAAGGAAAGGGGGGAGTCGTTCGGACATGGCACATCTCTCCTTGACGTAGGAAACACAAAACCGCCGCCGGCACACGCCAGCGGCGGCAGTCGTCTCAGGAGAGACGCCAACGTCCAAACTCAGGGCGCGGTCACATCACCGCCCCCTGGCGTGTGCGGGCTGGCCTGCGGGCGCCAACCGGCGCCCCCGGCCGCTTCTCAGGTGCGGCGGTGGTGCAACATGAACACAGGTTTACTCCTCTTCGGCAGACTCAGCCTGGGTGAAGTCCAGGATGTATCCGACGTATGTCTCAAAATCGTCCAGGTTCTCCCGCAGGATGCGATACACTATCGCGTCATCAACGTCCCAGTACAGGTGCACCACGCGGCTGCGGAAACTGACCATCTGGCGCAGCGTGGAGCGCCAGTTTCTCCAGATAGCCCCGCAGATTACCGAGGATCGAGGCCAGGGTGTCCAGATCAACCACGGAGTAGTCCTTCCCTATGAACTCGCTGGAGGAAAGCATCTCGCAGGCGGCGGGCTGCGGGGGCGAAGTCGAAGTACCGCTTGCGCGTCTGTACCTCAAAGGCCACGCGGCGTCGCCAATCCCGCTCGTAGAGCAGGATGCCCTGCTGGACGATCCGGCCCCGGATCATCAGTGGGGCCTCATTGATGGCACGCACATCCACCGGCGAAAACCCTATCGCTTCCTCAATCGCCCCCTGAACGGCAAGTTCCAGCATAAGGCGGTCATAAGAGGGGAGGGATTCCCTCAGCACCAGGGCGACGTCCACGTCGCTAAATGGAGTCATTGTACCTCGCGCCACCGAGCCATAGACGTAGGCTGCCTCTACGGGGTATCCAGCCAGAATGGAGGGGAGCGTCCGTCGCAGCCGGGCTAACATCCAGCCCGCTTGTCGCTTTCTTTGCGCTTTGACTTCGCTCTGCGCATCCATCTTGCCCCCTGACGGGACGCAGGTATACCACAACAACGTGGAAACGCAAAATCTTCCGGCGAACAGCCAGATTGGCGAGAGGTTCGATTTGACAGTCCATCCCCCTTGTGCTATACTTTTTTCATAATCGCATACTGCTACGACAGAGGTGCCCCAAGGCCCAGATGCCCGGGGCACAATGTGGGAAGCCGGTCAGAGTCCGGCGCTGTCCCGCAACTGTAGGAGCACGGATTGCAGGATCTCACAGGTCATCCGTGTTCGAGCCAGGATACCCGCCCCTGCCGGCGCAAACAGAACCCTTCGCGGAAAGGGGTAGCGCATGAAGAATACGCAAGCACAAAAAGCCTTTCCCCAGAAGACAGGAGGGGGAGGGCTTTTTGGATTACCAATAACCAATGGCAAACGGCAAGTAAGTCAAGGAGGGTATCAATGTCTCGTGTATTTGTAGCGAGTTGGCTCGCTCTGGCTTTGTTTGCGGCCTTTGCCCTGCCGGCATGGGGGGAGGACCCGGTCGAGACAGGGCTAGACTACCTGGCCGCTCAACAACAGGCCGACGGCGGTTTCACTAACGGTTTCAGCGCAGGCTCCGACCTGGGCACGACCTGTGACATCGTCCTGGCCATCACCGCGGGTGGGCAGGATGCCAGCACGTGGGTGTCAGACAGCGGCAACTCGCCGCTGGATTACCTCTACGCCCAGATGGCGAGGGGGGCGGTGGACAAACTCGGCCCGAAGGCCAAGGTGATGATGGCATTGCTGGTCACCGGCCAGGACCCGGTCGCTTTCGCCGGGCACAATCTTATCACTGAATTGAGCGCGGCCTACGAAAAGACCACCGGCAGTTACGGCGGTACCATCTTCGACCAGGCACTCGTCATGCTGGCGCTCTTCGGCGCTGGTCAGCCGGTCCCCAACGGAGCCGCCCAGTATCTGCTGGACAACCAGTGTACCGACGGCGCGTGGGCACTCTTCGGTGGCACAGCGGCTGGCACGGGCGACACCAACACGACCGCCCTGGCCGTTCAGGCGCTACTCGCCACCGGATACCAGGACGAGATTGGTGAGGCATTCGCCTACTTCCACCGCGTGCAGAACAGCGACGGCGGCTTCCCCTACCAGAATCCCTCCGACTACGGCACCGACACAGACGCCAACTCCACCGCCGTCGTGCTGCAAGCGCTGCTGGCGACTGGCGAGCCGCTGGGCAACTGGGCGCCCGGCGGTACCGATCCTCTCGGCGCACTGGTCGCGCTGCACGATCCCGCCAGCGGTGCTTTCTTCTGGCAGGCGGGGCTGCCCTACCCCAACGTACTGGCGACCGCACAGGCGATTCCCGTCGTAATGGGCCATACCTTTGCGCACCTGCCACATGTCGGGGCGGTCAACGCGCCGGGACCTGTGGTGGCTCCGGATGTCATCCTCCTGCCTGAATCAGGCGGGACGGTCCTGCTGCCCGCGGGCCTGATCGCGCTGGGTGCCGCCGCGATGAGCGTGGGGTTCGTCCTACGCCGCCGCCAGCGTGAGAAGTAGGCGAGCAGACAAGTAGGCATATGGACAATACCCGGCCCTAACCAGGGCATTCCCACCGAAGTGGGACCACCACCGGGGTTTTCGAACCATGCGTCTGCGAATCATTGTCTTGAGCCTGACCCTGACCGCTGTGCTGGCTGCACCCATCCGCGCCCAGCAGCCTGACCTGCACCGGGCAGGCCTGGTCGTGGTGCACGGCGACGGGAGCGTCGTCAGCGCCTGCGTCGCCTTCGCCGAGGAGAGCATCAGCGGCGCGGACTTGCTGCGCCGCTCTGGCCTGGGGGCCACGCTGACTGCCTACGGAGGATTGGGCTACGGTGTCTGTGCGATTGATGGTGAGGGTTGCTTCGCGGGCCAGGACTGCTTCTGCCAATGCCGGGGTAGCCCGTGTGCCTATTGGGTCTACTCCCACCGCCGCCCCGACGGTTCTTGGGCCGCCTCCGGCGTCGGTGCCAGCGGTTGGCAGGTGCAAGACGGCGACGTGGACGGCTGGGTGTGGAGCGATGGCTCCACGTCTCCACCGATCGTGGCCTTCGAGCGGGTTTGCCCGCCCGAGGTGGCTCAGCCTGCGGCCCCAACCATCGTTCCCAATCCCCCACCTCCCACTATCACCTCAACTCCACTCCCATCACCCACCGCCACCCCGCCCCCGTCCCCTATCGTCACCTCGACTCCGTTCCCATCCCCCGTGCTCCCCACCGATGCACCGCAGCCCACAGCCCCTGCTAATCAACCAACCAACCAACCAACTCCCCTTCTCCCCGCCACGCCTGCCCTGCCCGCCCCGAGTATAGCCAAGGGGAGCGAAGCCGAAGAGCCCACCGCTCAAGCCACGGATCACGAGCGTGGCAACAGTCTCCTCCGCTATGGCGTCTTCGGTGTCGCAGTTCTGGGACTGGTGGGCTGGTTGGTCCTGGTCACCGCTCGCGGAAGGCACGCTTGATACATCGCGGCGGGTGCATAAGGTAAGAACAGATCAGCCCCGACGGATGGGCTGGGCCGTTGTAGTTTGACAACCCATCTTTTGTGTGTTATACTCCTGCCACAATCAAATACTGCTATGGCAGAGGTGCCCCGAAGCCCGGAAGCGGGGGGCATAATGGGGGAAGCCGGTCAAAGTCCGGCGCTGTCCCGCAACTGTAGCAACAGCGGAGTGAGACACAAACGGATTCTTCCGTTGATATCTCAGTTTCTTGATCCGTTGTTGGAGCCAGAGTACCCGCCTCTACCAGCGCACAATAACCTCTTCGCGGAAAGGGGGTGGCACATGAATGGTTCCACAGCACTGACAGCCCTTCCCCAGAAGACATAAGGGGGAGGGTTTTTCGTTTCTGCTCGGCTTATCGCCCACACGGGAGATGGCAGGCCGGGCTTCCACGCCCATACGTCCTACAATATGGGGTCTAATCTTGCCAACTTGACAGGTCAACCTTCAAATCATCCACAATTAGGAGGACAGAGATGCGCTTGCGCAATCTTGTATTGAGCACAACTCTGGGTACTGCGATTACCATCGGGCTGGTCGTGGCCCTGAGTTTCCACGCTGCCCCGGCGGAGGCCCAGCCCGCCCCGGCCCCGGCAGCCCCCACGATTGACCACAGCGACGCCATCAGCGACGCGCTGGGCTACTTGAAGACGCAACTAAGACCCAACGGCAGCTTCAACGATGATGATTTCATCACCGTCAGGGCAGTCATCGCGGTCGCCGCGGCCCGCCGCCCGATCAGTTACATGACTTCGACCAGCGGTAACACGCCGCTGGACTACCTGGCGGCGCGAGCCATCACCTACACGCACGCTCAGACGGGCACCGGTCCACTCAAACCCGGCACGGCCGGCCAACTGGCCGTGGCCGTCGTCGCTGGTGGTGGCGATCCATACGACTTCGGTGGGATGAACATCACCCACGAGTTGACCGGCACCTACAACGCCGTGACCGGCGCGTACAGCACCACTGCCAGCCCGGCCGGCATGATCAACCAACCGTGGGCTATTCTCGGCCTGGCGGCGGTGCAGGAGACGGTCCCTGTGTCCGCCACGGATTTCCTCGTCGGCCTGCAAAACGCAGATGGCGGATGGGGCTTTCCTGGCTGGGGTAGTGACGCGGACTCCACGGCACAGGCGCTCCAGGCCCTCATCGCCAGCGGCAACGTGGACCCAACCCACGCCAAAGTGCAGGATGGGCTGGGCTTCCTGCAGAGCACGCAGCTTGACTCCGGTGGTTGGGGGTGGGGCAGCCCGAGTGCCGACTCGACGGCAGCCGTAATCCAGGCTCTCGTCGCAGCCGGTTACACCCCGGCGACGGAGAGTTGGGCGCACTCACCCAATCCCCACACCGCCCTGCTCAGCCTCCAGCAAGCCAATGGTAGTTTCAGCGGTTACGTCGTCTCGCTGTCCACTGCCGACGCCATCCCTGGCCTGGCCGAAGCGCCGCTGCCAATCTTTGGGCGGGTGCAACGGGCGCGCCGTGCCCTCACCTGGATGGACGAGAAGCAAAACGCCGATGGCTCCTGGTCCGGGTGGCTCGGCCCCGACCCTGGCGCTACCTGCGACGCGGTGCTGGCGTACGCGGCGGCGGGCTTCGATCCCGATACGGTCGAGAACTCCGGTATGTCGGCGATGGACTACCTCTCCGCGACTGCCTCCTCTTATGCCACCAAAACTGCTGCCTCAGCGGGCAAACTGGCCTTGGCGGTCGAGGCGGCGGGCAGGGATGCCCACAACTTTGGCGGTGTGGACATCGTCCACGTGCTCACCGACACTTGGTACAGCCCCACGCTGGGTGCCTTCGGTGTCCCCACCAATACCTACCACCAGGCCTTCGCCATTCTGGGTCTGGCAGCGGCTAGCGAATCCATCCCCGTCAGCGCCACGCAGACGCTTGCCGGCCTCCAGCAAGCCGATGGCGGCTGGAAGTGGGACCTGTCCTCGGGATGGTGGAACACCACCGGTCCCGACCATACCGGCATAGCATTGCAGGCTTTGATCGCGGCCGGCGTGCCGCCTACCGACACCAGTATCGTCAGCGGGACCTTGTTCTTGCAGAGCCAACAGGACGCCCAGGGAAGCTGGGGCAGTTGGGGCAGCCCCAGCGCCAACTCCACCGCCTACGCCATGCAGGGCCTTCTGGCAGCAGGCGAGGACCTGGTTGCCGACAAGTGGTTGAAGGATGGTCACAGCCCCTACGATGCGCTGGCCACCCTTCAGAAGCCCGACGGCCCCTTTGCCTCGGCTGGGTCTGACAATGGCATGGCCACCTGGCAGGCAGTGCCGGCACTGTTGGGGAAACACTATCCCCTCTCGACCACTGGGCTGATAACATTCAGCAGCGTCTATCGCGGACCCGACCCTGATCGCATGGTGGCTGCATCCCCGCGCGCGAGTTGGGGCAACAGTGTAGATGTGACCATTCCCTTCGGCAGCGACCTTGACGCCGACGGCAGCGTCACGCTGGACTGGCGTGTCTCCAGCGAGACGTCGTGGACGACGGGCACCACGGTCCACCGAGCCGATGGCTACTTCACCGCCACGTTGCCTCTCACGCTCCCGGTCGCCTACGAGTTCCAGGCGACCTTCACAGACCCAGATAGCGTGCAATACGGTACCGGGATGACCGATACCGTCGTACTGAGCAGCACCCTGAAGCCTTACTATACCTACCTGCCGCTCATTTTCAAGCGGTAGCCGTTTCAGTGGACCTGGTTCTGGTGGGGTCGCTGACCCCACCAGAACCCTTCTCTTTGCCTGGACAAAATGAAACGCAGGATAAACCGCTTCTGCCTGGCGCCGGCTGTAGTGTTGGCGCTGACCATCGTTGGAGTCTTTTTGCCGCACACACGCGCCCAGGGGGCGAACCGCGTCGGCCTGGTCGTGCGCTTTGGCGATGGCTCCCTCATCACCCGCTGCATCGAGTTCAGTGAGCCGGAGATCAGCGGCTACGACGTGCTGGTACACTCCGGCCTGAACGTTGTGGCCTATGCTTACTCGGGCCAGGGTGTGGCAATCTGTAAGATCGAGCACGAGGGCTGCCCGGCCGAGGATTGCTTGACGTGTGCCTATCCCGACTACTGGTCCTACTGGCACCTGATTGACGGAAACTGGGTTTACTCTCAAGTTGGTGCCAGCGGCTACAAAGCCCATAATGGCGACGTAGAGGGGTGGAGTTGGGGGCCTGGTGAGCCGCCGCCCGTTGTCCCGCTCGACCAGATTTGCGCACCACCCCCCACCGACGCACCGCCACCTACCGACACGCCTGTGCCCCCGACCGCCACCTCGCCCTCGCCTACCGACACCCCGTTGCCTGCTCCGACTATCACTTTGCCCCCGCCGACTCCCGTGGTCTGGTTCCGGCTGGATAATAATCCTATCTCCGCCGGCACCTGCACAATGGTGTGTTGGGATACTGCCGATGCACTGGAGGTCTACCTGGATGGGGAGCGTGTGGACCTCAACGGCAGCCGTGAGGTCTGCCCCACTACGCCGCAGGAATACCACCTGCGGGTCGTGAGCGCGGCGGGGGAGCAAACCGATGTGCTCGTGCTGGGCGTGACCGGCGCATCACCGTCGCCGCCGGCCACCCCGCAGCCTACGGCGATCCCGTCCCTATCGCCCTCTCCCACCCCCCAGTCCGTGGCAGACCTGTCCCTGTCCCCTTCCCCCACCGCTCAGCCTACAGCAACCGCATCTCCATCACCTTCTCCCACTCCTGAGCGTGTAACCCTCGCATCCCCATTGCCCTCCCCCACACGTGTCACTCAGCCGACGCTCACCCCATCTCCTGCCTCCAGCGCCTTGTCGCCGACAACCGACAACCAGCAACCAATGTCCAATGACGAATCTCCAACCTCTACCTTGCCGCTCGGTTACGTTGCCTTCGGCCTGACGGTCATCGGACTATTGGGCTGGCTGGTCTTCGGGATGTGCCACCGGAAGTGAACATGCGCCAGGTCATCAGCGGGTTCATCTATGCTCTCAGCGGGGCCATCGGCGTCCTGGCCTTCGTCTATCCCTTCTTCCTCGGCAGGCAGGCCAACGGTTCTATTGGCATCGCCCACGGCTGGGACGCACCGCTGGTGACTGCGGCCTTAGTGGGACTCTCGGTGATCGCACTACTGGTGGAACTGCAAGGACAGGCAATCAGTGCGAAGACAGTCGCCATGCTGGGCGTGCTGGTTGCCATCACCAGCGTGCTGCGCTTCATCGAAGTCGCCGTTCCTATGCCCGGCGGTTTCTCCCCCGTCTTTGCGCCCATCATCCTGGCTGGCTACGTCTTCGGCGGCCGCTTCGGCTTCCTGATGGGAGCCTTCACACTACTTGTCTCAGGGCTGATCACCGGCGGCATTGGGCCGTGGCTCCCCTATCAGATGTTCACGGCGGGCTGGGTCGGTCTGACCGCCGGCTGGCTCCCGCGCATCACGCGCCACGCCCCACGTCCCCACCGGTCACTGGCACCCGACACTCTAATCCTGTGCTCGTTTGGCTTCGCCTGGGGCCTGCTCTACGGCGTGATCATAAATGTCTACTTCTGGCCCTTCGCCATGGGACCAGTCGAGCAGACCTGGACGCCGGGCATCGGCCTGGGCGAGACGTTGGCCCGTTACGCCGCGTTCTACGCGGTGACCTCGTTGGGGTGGGACCTGATACGAGCATTGGGCAACGTGGCGCTGATTTTGCTGCTGGGCGCGCCGACGGTGCGGGCGCTCACTCGCTTCCAGCGCCGTTTCTATTTTGAGGTACGTCCCACCCATGATTGATGTGCGCGCGTGGCTTCTCTGGGCCTTGACGACGTTGGTGGTGGCCTCATCCACTCGCAACCCGCTCTACGTCGTCCTGCTGCTGCTGATCGTGGCGCTGGTGGGCGTCGTTTGTGCAGTAGGGCGGGTTGCCAACCCGCCCTACGTGCCGCTCCGCTTCGCGGCCGTGGCGATTCCCCTCGCTGCCCTGTTCAACGGCCTGACCGCGCACCTGGGCGACACAGTGCTCCTTCGCCTGCCCGACTGGCTCCCGCTGCTGGGCGGGCCAGTAACGCTGGAAGCGCTCGTCTTCGGGGCGACGAACGGCCTCACGCTGACGGCTATCTTCAGCGGTTTCGCTGTCTTCAATCAGGTGACGCCGGTGCGCGATCTGGTGCAACTCACGCCGCGCGCCTTTCACGAGACCGGCGTCGTGCTCTCCATCACTCTCACCTTCATCCCACAGACGACCAGCAGCCTGGCCCGCATCCGCGAGGCCCAGGCGGTGCGCGGACACCGCGTGCGGGGCTTGCGCGACTGGCTGCCCATCTTCATACCGCTGCTGATAAGCGGACTGGAGCGCTCGATGGGGCTGGCCGAAGCGATGGTCGCCCGGGGCTACGGGGCCGTTTCCGATCGGGCACAGCCACTGCGCACGCAAGGGCCGCTGGCGCTGGGGTTGTTTGCGCTGCTAGGAGGTTGGCTGGCGTTCCTGTTCCTGCCGTCGTGGAAGAGGGCGGCCGTGGGCGGGATGGTCGTAGGGGCGGGGCTCATCATCGGCGTGCTATGGCTGGCTGGGCGGGCTGTCCCCCGCACCGCCTACCGGACGCATCGCTGGACCGCCCGCGATACGCTCATCGTGCTAGGATGCGGATTGACGCTGGCTACTGTCCTGTTGCCGCTGCCTCTGGTGGACCGGGGCACACTTTACTATACACCCTACCCGCGCCTGACCCCACCCGCCTTCGATCCGCTCATCGGATTGGGGTTGCTGGGGCTGCTCGCACCGGCGGTGGTTAGTGCTGGGGGCCAAGCAGGTTGTGATTGCTCTCTCCGATCAGAAAGGGAAAGTCAGACCGATCAGAACTCGGGCCAGGAGCAGGAACACGGATGATCCACTTTGACCACCTGACCTATACCTATCCCGACTCCTCCCAGCCCGTGCTGGTCGACGTGACGCTGCACATCGCCGAGGGGGAATTCGCCCTTATGACCGGACCATCCGGCGCGGGCAAGTCCACGCTGCTGCGCTGCCTCAACGGGCTGGTGCCTCACTTCACCGGCGGCAGGCTGAGCGGGAGCGCCACCATCGCTGGCCACGACCCCATCGCCGAGGGGCCGCAGATGCTCAGCCGCATCGTTGGCTTCGTCTTCCAGGACCCCGAGGCGCAGTTCGTCGTGGACCGAGTCGAGGACGAAATCGCCTTCGCGCTGGAGAACGCCGCCATCCCGCCCGACGATATGTGTGCGCGCGTCGAGGAGGTGCTGAACCTGCTGGACCTGATTCCGCTGCGCAACCGCCCGCTGGAGACGCTTTCCGGCGGCGAGAAACAGCGCATCGCCATCGCTGCGGCGCTGGCGCTCCGCCCACGCATCCTCGTGCTTGACGAGCCCACTTCGCAACTCGACCCCCAATCGGCCGAGGAGGTGCTGGGCGCGCTGGTGCGCCTCAACCGCGACCTGGGGCTGACGGTCGTCCTGGCTGAACACCGACTGGAGCGCGTCTTGCCCCACGCCGACTGCCTGGTTTACCTGCCTGGCCCCGGTAAGCCGGTGCTGAGCGGACCGCTGCGCCGGACCTTGCGCCAGGTGGACCTGACCCCGCCGCTGGTCACGTTGGGCAAAGCGCTGGGCTGGGAACCGCTGCCGCTCACGGTAAAGGAGGGGCGTCGCTTCGCCGCGAAATCCCAAACCCCAAAACCCCAGGTTTCCGAGAAGCAATCCGCAATCCGCAATCCGCAATTCGCAATTCGCAATCTGCATTTTGCCTACGACCGGGAGGACGTCCTGCGCGGGGTCAACTTGGAGATGGCACCCGGAGAGTTGGTCGCGCTGATGGGTCGCAACGGCTCTGGCAAGACCACTCTGCTCAAGTGTATCGTCGGACTGCTGCGGCCCCAGCGGGGGAAGATCACGCTGGCGAGCGAGTCGCTCATTGGACGGGAGACGGCCGACATCTGTCGGAGCGTCGGCTACCTGCCTCAGGAGCCGGACGATCTCCTGTTCGCAGACACCGTCGTGGAGGAATTGAGGGTCACGCTGCGCAACCACGGCCTTTTGGATAGTCCCCCTATCATCCCCGCCGCTCTGCTGGACCGCCTGGGCCTGAGCGGCTTAGCCGCATCCTACCCTCGCGACCTGAGCGTCGGTCAGCGGCAGCGAGTGGCACTGGGCGCGGTCACCATCACCCGCCCTCAGCTCCTGCTTCTCGACGAGCCCACGCGGGGGATGGATTACCCCGCCAAGCGAGAACTGGTGCGCCTTCTACGAGAGTGGCAGGCAGAAGGAATGGGCGTGCTGCTCGTGACCCACGACGTCGAGATGGTCGCACAGGCCGCCAACCGGGTCGTGATGCTCAGCCAGGGAGATGTCATCGCCGACGACCTTCCTGCCGAAGTACTGACCGCTACCCCCCCCAGCCCCCCCGAAGCGGGGGGGAGTGCCCTTTCGTCGCTCTTCGCGCCGCAGGTAGCGCGGCTCTTCCCCGGCACCGGCTGGCTCACCGTCGAGGACGCGCTGGCGGGGCTGAACGCGGGCGTGTCACGCTGAAGCCCCGCCGATGATAGAAATTTCCCCAATTCATTGAGAAGATACCGACCTCCTACGTTGACGGATTCTGTTGCTTGGTGTATGATGAGGTCGAGAGGTGCCAAGTTGGGTAAATCCTACCGCGTTGAGTCAGCCGACCTCGACCGATTCATTCGCGAGCAGAAGGCCGTCCGTCGCAGTCTGCTCTGGCAACACCGCTTCGACCGGGCAATGGAGGTCTCGCAGCGTGCGTTTCGGGATTATCTCGTTGCGCAGGGCTACAACCCTGAGACACTCAGCGACGAGGAAGTTGAGCGCTTGCTGCGATGATCCACGAGGCTGAGTTGCTTCCCCGCCCCACCCGCCTCTTCTCCGGCTATGTCCTCGACATGGACGGCACCGTCTACCTGGGCGACGTGCTCCTGCCGGGGGCCAAACACACGATTGGGACGCTGCGCGCGGCTGGTTCCCGCGTTGTCTTCCTCAGCAACAAGCCCCTGCAGACCCGCGCCGATTACGCCGCCAAACTGACCCGCCTGGGTATCCCCACCCTGCCCGATGAGGTCGTCAACTCCTCCTGGGTGCTGGCCCGCTGGCTGGAGCGGGAGGCCCCGGGGGCGGCGCTCTTCGTCGTGGGGGAGCCGCCGCTGCTCGCGGAACTGCGCGCGGCAGGCTTTCGCCTGACCAACCAGCCCGGCGAGATTCAGTTCGTCGTCGCCTCCTTCGACCGCGCTTTCGACTACCGCAAACTCCAGATCGCCTTCGACGCCATCCGCGCGGGGGCGCACTTCATCGCCACCAACGCCGATCGCTACTGCCCCACTCCCACAGGCGGCCTCCCCGACGCAGCGGCGGTCATCGGCGCGATTGAGGGCTGCACCGGCAAAGAGGTTGAGGTCATCGTCGGTAAACCCTCGCCCATCACCGCTCGTGCCATCCTCGACCGCTTGCAACTCCCGGCCTCTGAGTGTATCATCGTCGGCGACCGGCTGGAGACGGACATCCGTATGGGCCGGGAGGCCGGGATGACGACCGGTGTCGTCCTCACCGGCGTCACCACGCCCGAACTGCTGGCCGCTTCCGACGTTCAGCCCGATTACGTGCTCTGCAGCCTCAATGAGTTGCTGCCATCTTGACACTTTCTTTGCTCTGCTGTATCATCGACCATTGACAACATAGATGCTCCGATGTCATTGCAGATTCATAACATTCCAATGGGGATGGCCCCTGCACATCTGATCGAAAGTGACGCGGGCCTGGTGCTGGTGGATGCAGGCTTACCCCACTACGAGCACCGTGTGCTGCGGCGGATGCGGACGCTGGGACGGGATGACCTGCGGCTCATTTTCATCACCCACGCTCACCTCGATCACTACGGCAGCGCGGCCGCGCTGCGGCGGCTCACTGGCACGCCTATCGCCATCCACCGCGCTGATGGCGATGCGATGACACGGGGAGAAACCCCCATCCGTTCAGCGCGTGGCCGGGGCCGGCTGCTGCTGGCGCTCCTGCCGCTGTTCGAGCCAGTCCTGCGACCAGAACCGACCCCGCCCGACCTCCTCCTCGACGATGGCAGTGACCCGCGCGCCTACGGATTTGACCTTGACGCGGTGGTGCTCCACACGCCGGGGCACACCCCCGGCTCCAGTTGCCTCATCTTGGAGGGACGACTCGCTTTCGTGGGCGACCTGCTTTCCACCACGGGTCGCCCCAGCGTGCAGCGTTTCTTTGCCGACGACTGGTCGCTCATTCCAGACAGTCTCGCCCGCCTGCAGGCATTGAGGCCCGAATGGGTCTACACCGGTCACGGTCGCCGTCCCCTGCGCGGGGATGCGTTGCAACGCCTGACTCTCAATAGAAACCAGGTTTTTTGGAGAGAACCTGGTTTCTAAGGAGATGCCATGTTCACCATCCACGTCGTTTCACACACTCACTGGGACCGCGAGTGGTACCTGACCTTCCAGCAGTTCCGCTTTCGCCTGGTCGAGCTGATAGATCAACTCCTGGTGCTGCTGGACGCCGATCCCAACTACCGCTACTTCACGCTCGACGGACAGACGATTGTGCTGGAGGACTACCTGGAGATCCGGCCCGAACGGGAGGAGGAAATCCGCCGCTACGTCCAGGAGGGGCGACTGGTCATCGGCCCCTGGTACATCCTACCCGACGAATTCCTGGTCAGCCCCGAGGCGACGGTGCGCAACATCTTGATGGGCGAGCGCGTGTGCCGCCGCTTTGGCCCCAAGATGATGATCGGCTACCTCCCAGACCCCTTCGGCCACATCGGGCAGATGCCCCAGATTCTGCGTGGCTTTGGTATTGACGTGGCCTGCCTGTGGCGCGGCATCGGCAACCAACCCACCGAATTGCAATGGCGCGCCCCCGATGGCAGCGCTGTGCTCTTGCTCCACCTGCGCGACTCCTACTCCAACGGTGCCTGGTTGCCCGCTGATGAGGATGGCTTCGTTCAGGGGCTGGCGGAGTTGCGCGATAGCCTGGTCTCTTATACCACTACCTCCCACATCCTGGCGATGCAGGGCACCGACCATATGCGGCCTCGCGCTGACCTCCCCCGGCTGCTGGCGGCCGCCGACGCCAGGCTGGAGGATACCCGCGTCGTCCACTCCACCCTGCCCCGCTACCTGGCCGCCGTGCGCGACGAACTGGGCGAGCGCGAATCCCAGGTGCCCGTCGTCGGCGGCGAACACCGGTCTCCCCAGCGCGCCCACCTGTTGGCCGGTGTCCTTTCCACCCGCATGTGGATCAAGCAGCGCAACCATGCCTGCGAAACACTGCTTGAGAAGTGGGCCGAACCGTTTGGAGCATTCAGTACACTGGTAACTGGCACATTGGTAAATCGGGAAACTGGTGGCATGGGGGGTTCTGATCCACCGATTTATCAATTCACCAATTCCCAATCTACCAGGAACATGATCAACCGGGCCTGGAAATACCTCCTGGAGAACCACCCCCACGACTCCATCTGCGGTTGCTCAGTTGACCAGGTACATCGCGAGATGGTCACCCGCTTCGACTGGTGCGAACAAATCGGCGAAGAGGTGACGCAGCGAGCCCTCCAGGCGATTGCGCAGCAGATCAATGCTTCCACCCCTGCCATCGTCGTTTTTAACCCGGCGAGTGCTCTCCGCACTGACGTGGTCTCCGTAGAGGTCGAACCTCCCCCCGAACCAGGCCAACCGTTGCTGGACGAGGCCGGGCAGCCGGTGCCCTACCGCACCCTGGACCGCCACAGCCGGGAGGTCTCCGGCATGGAGATGGACCGGGAAGGTTTTGCCTCTCTCGTGGCCGAGTTCAAGTCCACCGGTGGCCGGATGCAAGAGCAACTCACCTTCCGTCGCGCCGAAGTCGCTGTCGAGAAGAGCATCGCTCACGTTCACCTCATCGTCTCTCAGCGAGAGGGAGCCGAGCCTGGTCCCGTGGATGAGGCGCTGGAGCGAGCCCAAGCATTGCTGGCCGACGAGGCCATCCAGCACTACAGCGTCCGCCTCCTGAAGGATGAGAGGCTTCGGATCCAGTTTGTAGCGCGAGATGTGCCCCCGATGGGCTATGTTACCTACACCCTGGCAGCAGGAGGCAAGAAGCAGGAAGCAAGAAGCAAGAAGCAGGGAGCAGGAAGCAAACACCGACCAACATCCAGCATCGAGCATCCAGCATCCAGTATCCCACATCCAGCACCCAGCATCGAGAACGAGTTCTGCCGCGTCGAGGTCGACCCAGAAGGTGGCACCCTCACCATCACCGACAAGACCACCGGCCAGGTCCTCCGGGGCTGCAACCACTTCGTGGATGGCGGCGACCGGGGGGACGAGTACACCTACTGCCAGCCTGAGCACGACCGCCTGGTAGACCGTCCTGCCACGCCGTCCACCGCTCGGCTGCTATCGGCCGACGAGGTAGGTGCGACGCTGGAGATTGCGTTAGGCTATCGGGTGCCTGTCTCCGTGGTCCCAGGTGACCGCTCCCGCCGCAACGATGAGACGACGCCGCTCCCCATTGTCACCCGCGTCACCCTCACCCCCGGTGTGCGCCGCGTGGACTTCGAAACCACGGTCGAAACCTGCGCCCGCGACCACCGCCTCCGCGTTCACTTCCCCACCGGCCTGACGGTGGACACTGCCTGTGCCGACGGCCACTTCGACGTCGCCGAGCGGCCGCTGGACGTGCCGGCTGAAACTGAGGGCTGGGCCGAGCAGCCGGTACCCACCCATCCGCAGCGGGCCTTCGTAGACGTGAGCGATGGGGAGCGCGGGGTGATGCTGGCGAACCGGGGCCTGCCGGAGTACGAGATATTGCGGGGCGAGAATGGGGCCGAGATCGCCCTGACCCTCCTGCGCTGCGTAGGCTGGCTCTCCCGCGATGATATGCACTGTCGCCTGGGCCACGCTGGGCCGAGGGAGGCCACCTCCGAGGCCCAGTGCACCGGCCGGCACACGTTCCGCTACAGCCTCATCATCCACACCGGTGACTACCGCCAACCCCACGCCCTGGCCTACGCCTTCCAGACCGACCTGCGCGCCCTTTCCACCGACGCACACCCCGACCCATGTGTCCTGAGCGGAACCGAAGGACTGCCGCCTGCGCTCAGTTTCGTCACTGTGGAGCCTTCGACGCTGGAGACCAGCACGGTCAAAGAACCAGAGGAAGGTGAGGGGCTCATCGTCCGTTGCTGGAACATAGGCAATGAGCCGGTGGAGGGCACCGTCCGGCTGTGGCGACCTTTCCGGCGAGCACTGCGGGTCAACCTGGCGGAGGAGGGGGCCGCCGAACTGGCCCGCGATGCCGACGCCGTGACGCTGCCCGTGCGTGGGCGGGAGGTCGTGACAGTGAGGCTTGAGTTTTGACTGGAGCCTTGATTTAAGGAGACACTATGCACAAGCGCCTCATAGTCAACGCAGACGACCTGGGCCATCCGGCCGGCACAGCGAAGGCCGTCGCCGTCCTCTACGAGGCTGGCGTCGTCACCAGCACCACCGCGATGGTCAACCAGCCGTGTTGGCCGGAGGCCACCGCCTACCTGCGCGACCACCCCGGCCTGGGCGCGGGCGTGCACCTGGTGATGAACGAGGGCCACCCCATCCTCCCGCCGGAGCAGGTACCCTCATTGGTTGATGCCGAAGGATATTTCCGCGATGGCACCCGGTTGCTCCGGCGCTACGGCCGCCTCCGCACCACTGAACTTAAGGCCGAGTGGCGCGCCCAGGTCGAGAAGTTCATCGCCGATACCGGCCGTTCGCCCGACCACCTGGACCTGCACTGCCACTATCCCTACGTCTTCCCCGCCTGGTTCCGCGTCAGCCTGGAATTGGCCGAAGAGTACGGGCATCTCCCCGTCCGCATGCCCTTCGACGACGCGCTGGATCGCAAAGCGCCGGAGATGGCCGCCGATAACGGTTTCCCCGTCTGGTACCTTAACTGGCAGGGACAGCGCTATCAGCGGTTGGTGGAGCGGCACGACCTGAGGCGACCCGATTACTTCGAGATGTCCTTCTCACAGGACGGGCACCGTACGGCAGAGTACCTGCTAAGTCTGCTGGATGCCCTCCCCGACGGCGTCACCGAGCTGCTGGCCCACCCGGGCACCGATGGCTGGCGCGAGGGGGACTATCGCGCCCTGCTAGATCAACAGGTGCCACGGCGCATTGAAGAACTGGGGATTGAACTGATTGATTATCGCGCTCTGAGAGCGCGATGACCACTGGGTGGGCGAAGCGGATCACCCGACCACTTCGGAAACATTTTACGTGGGGGAATGCGAGTAGTTGAAATTACGAAAAGATGTGCTATAATCTAAAGTGAAACCTGATAAGGAGGAAACAACATGTGGAAACCTGGTATCTGGGAACTGGTGATTGTGCTGGTAATCGTATTGCTTGTCTTCGGTGTGGGACGGCTGGGCAGGCTTGGCAAGGACCTGGGAGAAGGCATTCGCGAGTTTCGGGTGGGTCTTACGGGTGGAGGGGACGAAAACGCGGAGAGGACAGAGGAAGCAGAGGAAGCAGGGGACAAAGCAGCATAAGGACGTACTTGCTCTCAAACCTGTAGCCGATTGAGGGACCATAGAAACAAGAAGTCCCTTGACAATGACCTACTCTCCCAGGGGGCTGCCCCCCCAGTACCATCGGCGCTGGCGGGCTTAACTGCCGGGTTCGGGATGGGACCGGGTGTACCCCCGCCGCTAGAATCACCAAGGGACTTCTATAACAATGTAGTTTGTCAACTGAACAGCGCGAAAACTCCAAGTTCTCCGCACCACGCGTTAAGCCCTCGACCATTAGTACGGGTTGGCTGAACGCATTGCTGCGCTTACACCTCCCGCCTATCAAACCGGTAATCTTCCGGCGGTCTTACCCGGTTAATCCGGTGGGGGACTTCATCTTGGGGCGAGTTTCCCACTTAGATGCTTTCAGCGGTTATCTCTGCCAGACGTAGCTACCCAGCGATGCCCCTGGCGGGACAACTGGCACACTAGAGGTCTGTCCACTCCGGTCCTCTCGTACTAAGAGCAGCTCCCCTCAAGTCCCCTACGCCCACAGCGGATAGAGACCGACCTGTCTCACGACGGTCTGAACCCAGCTCACGTGCCGCTTTAATGGGCGAACAGCCCAACCCTTGGGACCATATCCAGCCCCAGGATGCGACGAGCCGACATCGAGGTGCCGAGCCTCCCCGTCGATGTGAACTCTTGGGGGAGACTAGCCTGTTATCCCCGGGGTAGCTTTTATCCGGTAAGCCACGGCCCTTCCACTCGGGACCGTAGGATCACTAAGCCCGACTTTCGTCTCTGCTCGACTTGTAGGTCTCGCAGTCAAGCTCCCTTGTGCCTTTACACTCTACGGCGGGTTTCCATTCCGCCTGAGGGAACCTTTGGGCGCCTCCGTTACTTTTTCGCAGGCGACCGCCCCAGTCAAACTGCCCACCTGGCACTGTCCCCCTGCCGGATCACGGCCAGGGGTTAGGGCCAAGACTTAACTAGGGTGGTATTTCAAGGACGGCTCCACCGAGGCTAGCGCCCCAGCTTCACAGCCTCCCACCTATCCTACACAAGCCAAGCCCTAACTCAGTACCAAGCTGCAGTAAAGCTCCACGGGGTCTTTTTGTCCTGCTGCGGGTACACGGCATCTTTACCGCGACTTCAATTTCGCCGGGTCCCTCGTTGAGACAGTGCCCCACTCGTTACGCCATTCGTGCGGGTCGGAACTTACCCGACAAGGAATTTCGCTACCTTAGGACCGTTATAGTTACGGCCGCCGTTCACCGGGGCTTCAGTTCAGAGCTTCGTCTCCCGAAGGAGACTAACCCTTCCCTTTAACCTTCCGGCACTGGGCAGGCGTCAGCCCCTATACCTCCTCTTACGAGTTAGCAGAGACCTGTGGTTTTGGTAACCAGTCGGCAGGGCCATTTCACTGCGACCCCATCGGGCTCCGCATAATTGCCTCACCCTACCGGGGTACCCCTTCTCCCGAAGTTACGGGGTCATTTTGCCTAGTTCCTTAACGAGGGTTCTCCCGTTCGCCTTGGTATACTCTACCCGTCTACCAGTGTCGGTTTGCGGTACGGGCACCCGAGACTCAACGCTTAGAGGCTTTTCTTGACAGCTTGGCTCGGCCACTTCTGGCTCTATGGCACCGCCATCACCCTTCAAGCTCCGGGAGCGGATTTCCCTACCCCCATCGTCGCTCTACAGGTTTAGCACCCGAATCCAGTAACGGGCTGACCTACCATGCTGCGTTCCCTCATCGCTCCTCTCAGGTGGTTCCGGAATATTAACCGGATGTCCATCGCCTACGCCTTTCGGCCTCGGCTTAGGCCCGACTAACCCGACGCGGACTGGCCTTCCGTCGGAAACCTTAGACTTACGGCGAACACGGTTCTCACGTGTTTTACGCTACTCATGCCGGCATTCTCACTTCTGCACGCTCCACCGCTCCTTACAGTACGGCTTCTCTGCCTGCAGAACGCTCCCCTACCACCTCCGCTGACGCGGAGGCCCGTGGCTTCGGTGTCAGGCTTGAGCCCCGTTACATTTTCCGTGCAGGACCGCTCGACCAGTGAGCTATTACGCACTCTTTAAAGGATGGCTGCTTCTAGGCCAACCTCCTGGCTGTCCGGGCAATCCCACCTCGTTTCCCACTTAGCCTGAACTTGGGGACCTTAGCCGTCGGTCTGGGCTCTTTCCCTCTCGACTATGAAACTCATCTCCCATAGTCCGACTCTCGCGCTGTGGAGTACCGGCATTCGGAGTTTGGTTGGGTTTAGTAAGCTGTAAGCCCCTTAGCCCATCCAGTGCTCTACCTCCGGTACTGAACACGCGAGGCTAGCCCTAAAGCTATTTCGGGGAGAACAAGCTATCTCCAGGTTCGCTTGGCATATCACCTCTACCCACAGCTCATCCCACGCTTTTGCAACAGCGAAAGGTTCGGCCCTCCACGAGGGGTTAGCCTCGCTTCAGCCTGGCCATGGGTAGCTCACCTGGTTTCGTGTCTACTCCCTGCCACTCCTGCGCCCTATTCAGACTCGCTTTCGCTACGGCTCCGGCTGTCATTGCCTTAACCTGGCGACAGAGAGTAACTCGCCGGCTCATTCTCCAAAAGGCACGCCGTCACACCTTGCGCTCCCAGCACCCCCAAAGGGGGCTGACCTCTGGACCTCACGCTTAACCCCCGAAGGGGAAGCCCCAGTCCATCGGTATTAAGAGACGCCATAGTGCTCCGACCGCTTGTAGGCATACGGTTTCAGGTTCTATTTCACTTCCCTCACCGGGGATCTTTTCACCTTTCCCTCACGGTACTTGTGCGCTATCGGTCGCCAGGGAGTGTTTAGCCTTGGGAGGTGGTCCTCCCTGCTTCCCACAGGATTTCTCGTGTCCCGTGGTACTCAAGGTCACTGGCAGGAGTCTGGTCCGCTTTCGCCTACGGGACTATCACCCTCTATGGTTTCCCTTTCCTGCGGAATTCGGCTAGCAGCCAGATTTGTAACTCCTTTGAGCTCGTGCAGTACTCAGCCGGGCCTTACAACCCCGATGTCACATAGGTCTGCACACCACTGAGTGACACCGGTTTGGGCTATTCCCCTTTCGCTCGCCACTACTCAGAGAATACTCTCTTTTCCTGTGGGTACTAAGATGTTTCAGTTCCCCACGTTCCCCCTGTCCCGCCTATGTGTTCAGCGGGCAGTGCCTGGGTATTGCCCAGGCGGGTTTCCCCATTCGGGTACCCCCGGATATAACGCCTGCACACGGCTCCCCGAGGATTATCGCAGTGTACCACGCCCTTCTTCGGCTCCTGGCGCCAAGGCATCCACCGTACGCCCTTAGTAGCTTAACGACGTGATGCGGAGAAATTGAAGTTCTCGCGTTCTGTTCAGTTATTAAAGTGCCAAACTGGCAATTGGCTACTGGCTATTCACCACTTGCTTCTTGCCCTCCTAGCCTTTGATGGCTAGCCTTTGGCGATCAACCCTGGTCCGGTTAACCATCAAACGCTAGTCGTCAACCGCCACACAACGAAACGGCCTGGCATACCCTCCAGGCCGCACCAACGCCTCAGATATGTCCCCCTCGCTTTGTTATTCTATTCTGGCCTGGACACAAGCCTTTGGCATATAGACTAGATCTTCTCCTAAATGCACTGGGCTAGTATACCTCAACTGGCTTTTTCTGTCAAGCGCCCCTTGGTGGAGATGAGGGGACTCGAACCCCTGACCTCCTCCGTGCAAGGGAGGCGCTCTCCCATCTGAGCTACATCCCCGGACATGATGGGCCTGCCTGGACTCGAACCAGGGACCACTCCCTTATCAGAGGAGTACTCTAAACCGACTGAGCTACAGGCCCGTGCGCAGCAGGCTCTTAACAACTGAGCAGTGACAGGAAGAGACACAACTCGGGGCAGACTCGGTCGCCAGCGCACGGATGAAATCCGTTGTCGCCTTTGACCGTACTCCCTAGAAAGGAGGTGATCCAGCCGCAGCTTCCGCTACAGCTACCTTGTTACGACTTCGTCCCAGTCACCGGCCCCACCTTCGACGGCTGCTCCCCTCGCGGGTTAGCCCACCGGCTTCAGGTGTTGCCAGCTTCCATGACGTGACGGGCGGTGTGTACAAGGCCCGGGAACGTATTCACCGCACTATTGCTGACGCGCGGTTACTAGCAACTCCAGCTTCATGCAGGCGAGTTGCAGCCTGCAATCCGAACTGAGACCGGCTTTGGAGGATTGGCTCCGCCTTACGGCTTGGCGACCCATTGTACCGGCCATTGTAGCGTGTGTGTAGCCCTGGATATAAAGGCCATGCTGACTTGACGTCATCCTCACCTTCCTCCCAGTTGTCCCGGGCAGTCCCCTTAGACACGTATAACTAAGGGCAAGGGTTGCGCTCGTTACGGGACTTAACCCGACACCTCACGGCACGAGCTGACGACAGCCATGCAGCACCTGTGCAGGCTCCCCGAAGGGTCGTTCCGCTTTCGCTTCACTACTACCTGCATGTCAAACCCAGGTAAGGTTCTTCGTGTAGCATCGAATTAAACCACACGCTCCGCTGCTTGTGCGGGCCCCCGTCAATTCGTTTGAGTTTTAACCTTGCGGTCGTACTCCCCAGGCGGGATGCTTATCGCGTTAGCTTCGGCACGGAGGGAATCTACACCCCCCACACCTGGCATCCATCGTTTACGGCTAGGACTACCGGGGTTTCTAATCCCGTTTGCTCCCCTAGCTTTCGCCTTCAGCGTCAGGAACAGCCCAGGAGGCCGCCTTCGCCACTGGTGTTCCTCCCGATATCTACGCATTTCACCACTACACCGGGAATTCCACCTCCCTCTGCTGTCCTCAAGTTCCGCAGTATTGAACGACCTCCCCGGGTTGAGCCCGGGGCTTTCACGTCCAACTTACGGAACCGCCTCAACGCTCTTTACGCCCAGTAAATCCGGATAACGCTTGCGTCCCACGTTTTACCGCGGCTGCTGGCACGTAGTTAGCCGACGCTTATTCCTGGGGTACCGTCCTTTCTCTTCCCCCAGAAAAGGGCTTTACAACCCGAAGGCCTTCTTCGCCCACGCGGCGTCGCTGCATCCGGCTTGCGCCGATTGTGCAATATCCCCGACTGCTGCCTCCCGTAGGAGTCTGGCCCGTGTCTCAGTGCCAGTGTGGGGGGTCACGCTCTCACGTCCCCTACCCGTCTTCGCCTTGGTGGGCCGTCACCCCACCAACTAGCTGATAGGCCGCAGGCCCATCCCGAAGCGCCGGAGCTTTACTCGATGAACCGAATCACCGAGCACATCGGGTATTAGCCGCCGTTTCCAGCGGTTATCCCCGTCTTCGGGGCAGGTCACCTACGTGTTACTCACCCGTTCGCCGCTCTCACCCCCAGACGAATCCAGAGGATCCCGCTCGACTTGCATGTATTAGGCACGCCGCCAGCGTTCATCCTGAGCCACGATCAAACTCTCCGTAAATTCTACCGTGGTTTGCCACCACGGTTCGTTGACGTTGGCCCGAGTTCCGCTTACCTTCCTGTCACTCTTCAGTTGTTAAGGTCCCCACACGCGACCTAACTATAGCACATTCGCCGTTCTTTGTCAAGGGAGAAAATAAGACCGACGCCCCCATTTAGGCATCGGCCAGGCAACTTCCCGTGAGCCATTCCCCGGGAGTCTTGCCCCCCCTACATCTACTGTCAGATCTTCTCACTCACTCAGCGAGCGAGATCTCTCCATCCGGGGGTAATTATAGCAGATCTCTATCCCCTTGTCAAGTGGGCCGTGCCCCAAAACGGAGACTGACTTGACAAGATTACGACTCGGCGTTATAGTGTCTAATGAAAAAGTGTTTCATTAAGAAGCTGTGCTATGAAAGAGACCATGATGACGGAGTGCGAACAATGCCTTGCCGACGCCGGTTGTCGGATCACGGCGTCCCGACGGGCGGTGATGCAGGTGCTGATGCAGACGGACACCCCGCTCTCGCCGCAGGATATCCTGGAGCAGGCGCAGGCGGTGCACCGGAAGCTGGGGCTGGTGACGGTCTATCGGACGCTGAATCTGCTCTCGGAGTTAGATCTGGTGCGCCGCGTCCACCGCGAGAACGGCTGCCATGGCTACTTTCCTACCTCGCCGGGCCACCGCCACGCGCTGATCTGCCGGGTCTGCGGCCGGGCGGTGGAGTTCCCCGGTGAGGACGACCTGCACGCGCTGATCGAACGGGTCGAAGCAAGGACGGGCTACCAGGTGGACGATCACCTGCTCCAACTGTCTGGCCTCTGCCCAGACTGCCGGAAAACGGAGGCGTGACTTTCTTTTTTTGCCAGCTATTGAAAATTATTGTCAATAAAGAAGGAGTTTGCGAGTGAACAAGGGGAAGTCACAAATGGTTAGGCGGTTGTACGTCATCGTTGTAACCCTGTTGCTGAGCGCGGCGCTGCTGGCTGGGTGCAGCCAGAGCACGGCGCCCGCATCCACCGACACATTGAACGTCACAGTGAGCATCTTGCCACAGAAATACTTTGTGGAGCGCGTCGGCGGTGAGCACGTGACCTTGAACGTGATGGTGCAGCCCGGGGCCAGCCCGGCAACCTACGAACCTAAGCCAGCGCAACTGACGGCATTGAGCCAGGCCGCCGCCTACGTCAGCATCGGTGTACCCTTCGAGGATGCGTGGCTGGACAAAATTGCCTCGGCCAATTCTGATATGCTGATGGTAGACACGACCACAGGCATCGAACGCGTAGGCAATGACCCGCACATCTGGCTCTCGCCAACGTTGGTTAAGACCCAGGCGCAGACGATCTACGACGCATTAGTAGAACTTGACCCTGCTCACAAAACAGACTACAAAGCGAACGTGGACAGTTTCGTTGCAGACATTGACGCGCTGGATGCCGACATCCGGGCGGCGTTGGAGGGATTGGAGACCAAAAAATTCATGGTCTTCCACCCCGCCTGGGGGTATTTCGCCCGCGACTACGGCCTGGAGATGATCTCCATCGAGGTCGGCGGGCAGGAGCCCAGTGCAGCCGAACTGGCAGCGCTCGTCGCCAAGGCCCAGGAAGAGGGCATCAATGTGATCTTCGCACAGCCGGAGTTCAGCACAAAGGATGCCGAAACCATCGGCAACGAGATCGGCGGGGAGGTGCTGCTCATCAGCCCGCTGGCGCCTGACTGGTTGGATAACCTGCGCCAGGTGGCCGATACGTTCGCAGAGGTGTTAAACCAGTAACGGGGAGGGGAAATGCGACGCGCAGAAACGACGGACATGCCGCGAGAGGTGATCTCGGTCCAGCACCTCTGGGCAGGGTACAACGGCGAACCTGTACTGGAGGATGTCAACCTTTCGGTCAGGGAACTGGACTTCATCGGGTTGATCGGCCCGAACGGGGGCGGCAAGACGACGCTGCTCAAGGTGCTGCTGGGGCTGCTCCCGCCCACGCAGGGCCAGGCGCGCATCATGGGCAAGAGCATCAAGGAGGGACGGCAGTACGTCGGCTACGTGCCCCAGGCAGTGGAGTTCGATCGCGACTTCCCCATCAGCGTGTGGGACGTGGCCCGGATGGGACGGCTGGGCCATTGTCGTCTGTTGCAGCGTTACACGGCTGAGGACGATGAGATCGTAACGGAGGCGCTGCGCAGTGTGGACATGCTGGATCTGTGCGAGCGCCCCATCGGTGCGCTCTCGGGTGGGCAGCGGCAGCGGGTCTATGTCGCCCGCGCACTGGCGACGAAGCCCCAAATCCTGCTCTTGGACGAGCCCATGGCGAGCGTCGACACCCAGGTGAGTGTCAGCTTTTACGATTTGCTGAGCCGGCTGAATAAGCACGTCACCATTTTGATGATCTCCCACGATATAAGCGCGATTTCATCATACGTGAAGACAGTGGGTTGCCTCAACCGGCGCTTGTTCTACCACGGCGATAAGCAAATCACGCCGGATATGCTGGAGGCTGCATATCAGTGCCCCATAGATTTGATCGCTCACGGCGTACCGCACAGGGTCTTCCCGGAGCATATTGTGGAGGAGGTACGGTCATGATCGAGGCACTGCAGTTCGACTTCATGCGCAACGCGCTGATGGCGGGGGCGCTGGTCAGCGTCGTCTGCGGCATCATCGGCACCTTCGTCGTCATCAACCGAATCGTCTTCATCAGCGGCGGCATCGCGCACGCAGCATACGGCGGCATTGGCCTGGGGTACTTCCTCAAGTTCAACCCGGTGCTGGGCGCGATTGTCTTCAGCGTGGCATCGGCGTTGGGGATGGGCGCGGTGCAGCGCAAGACCCGGCAGCGGGCGGACACTATCATCGGCGTGATGTGGGCCATCGGCATGGCGTTAGGGATCATCTTCGTGGACCTGACGGAGGGCTACAAGGCGGACCTGATGAGCTATCTCTTCGGCAGTATCCTGACCGTCCCCTCTAGCGACCTGCTGATTATGCTGGTGCTCGACGTCATCGTCGTCGCGCTGGTGATGCTGTTCTATAAGGAGTTGCTGGCGATCTCCTTTGACGAGACCTTCGCCACCGTGGAGAACGTGCCAGTGGATGCGATCTATATGATCCTGCTGTGCATGATCGCGTTCACCGTGGTGATGCTGATGCGGGTGGTGGGGCTGATCATGGTCATCGCCCTGCTGACGATGCCGGCGGCCATCAGTGGGCAATTCGTGAAGGATATGAAGAAGGTGATGGTACTGGCAAGCATCCTGGGCGTGATCTTCACGACGACGGGGTTATGGCTCTCCTACCTCCTGAACCTGACCTCTGGCGCGACGATCATCTTAGTCTCCGGCGCTGCCTACCTGCTGAGCCTGGCAGTCAAGCCGCTGATGCGCCGGGCCCATTCAGAAAGCACGGGCTGACGAGGTACGCAATTGAAATGTAAACCTGATTCGGGAAACGGCTTACCGCAATCTGCAATCTATCTGGTCAGTGCGTGTCTGTTGGGAGTTCCCAGCGCCTACGACGGTAAAGCGCGCCTCCAGGCGGAACTGATCGCACTGGCAGCACAGGGGCAGGTCGTGCCGGTCTGCCCCGAGGTGGCTGGAGGCCTGGGGGTGCCCCGGCCCCCGGCCGAGATCGTAGGAGGGGATGGAGACAATGTGCTGGACGGCCATGCGCGGGTGATGACGGTCGCGGGAGAGGACGTGACCGAAGCCTACCTGCGTGGCGCGGAGTGCGCACTGGTAGTCGTGCGAAGGTACGGCATCACCACGGCTATCCTCAAGCAGCACAGCCCTTCCTGCGGCAGTACCTGTGTCTACGACGGCACCCATAGTGGGCGGCTGAGGGCGGGCCAGGGAGTGACGGCAGCACTCCTGCGGCGGCACGGCGTGACCATTTGGTCAGAGGAGAATGCATCAATCTGCCTCCAAAAGGATCTTCGTGGACCGCGCAAATATTGCCGGGTAATTCCATTTCGCGGATGAGCAACTCGCCGCCCTTGAGCTCAAGGCGGGGCGTCTGCGCACGGACAGTACTCAGTCAGGTTGCCAGCAATATTGAGCGCATGGGACGGCTGCAGTTGCCAGTGGAAGTGTTGCAGCGTACCCACCGCACGTTGAGCAAGGCGGATCAGGTCCATTGCGCCGACGAATTTGCGCCGTATCTGAAAGGCTCATCTGGGCAGTATGCCTACCCCCTCAGTCATTTTACGCATCACGGCTTATGCGGTATAATACTCTCACGAATCTGTGCCCGGAGGTCACACTTGGAGATTGGCACCGTACAACCGGTAGACATCGAGCGTGAGATGCGCAGCGCCTATCTGGACTACGCGATGAGCGTCATCGTCTCGCGCGCCCTTCCCGACGCCCGCGACGGCCTCAAGCCAGTCCAGCGCCGCATCCTCTACGCCATGCACGACATGGGCCTGCGGCCCAACACCCCCTACAAGAAATCAGCCCGCATCGTCGGCGAGGTGTTGGGCAAGTACCACCCCCACGGTGACTCGGCGGTCTACGAGGCGATGGCCCGTATGGCCCAGGACTTCAGTCTGCGCTACCCGCTGGTGGACGGGCAGGGGAACTTCGGTTCGGTGGACGGCGATAGCCCCGCCGCGATGCGCTACACCGAGGCTCGCCTGAATCGCATCGCCACCGAACTCCTGCTCGACATTGAGAAAGACACCATAGATTGGGCAGACAACTTCGATGGCGCGCTGCAGGAGCCATCTGTGCTCCCAGCCGCCATACCCAACTTGCTGGTCAACGGCTCCTCCGGCATCGCCGTCGGCATGGCGACCAACGTCCCCCCTCATAACCTGGACGAAGTGTGCGACGCGCTGGGCTACCTGATTGATCGGTGGGACGAGTTGGACGAGGTAACGGTTGAGGACCTGATGCAATACGTCGAGGGGCCCGATTTCCCCACTGGCGGCATCATCGTCGGGCGGGAGGGGATCACGCAAGCCTACGCCACCGGCCACGGGCGGATCGTCGTGCGGGCGGTGACCCACGCCGAGGAAATGTCCGGCAGCCGTCACCGCATCGTCATCACTGAGCTGCCCTACCAGACCAATAAGTCATCCCTACTGGAGCGCATCGCCTCTCTCGTTCGCTCCGGCCGGATCGCCACCATCTCCGACATGCGGGACGAGTCGGACCGGCGCGGAATGAGCATCATCATTGAACTCAAGCGTGGTGCACAACCACGCAAGACGCTCAACCAACTCTTCAAATACACCCCCCTTCAGTCCACCTTCGGCGTGCAGATGCTGGCGCTGGTGAACGATGAACCGCGCTTACTGAGTCTCAAGCGAGCGCTGCAACTCTACGTCGAGCACCGCCGTGACGTGCTGACCCGCCGTACGCGCCACGAACTGGAGAAAGCCCGCCATCGCACCCACGTCCTCGAAGGTCTGAAGATTGCCCTCGACCACCTGGACGCCGTCATCCAGACGATTCGCCAGTCGCCCGACGCCGAAATCGCCCACAGACGGCTGATGGAGCGCTTCGAACTGACGGAGATCCAGGCCCAGGCGATTCTGGACATGCAACTGCGACGGCTGGCGGCACTGGAACGCCAGAAAATCGAAGACGAGTACCTGGAGCTGATCCAGCGCATCGCCTACCTGGAGGATCTGCTGGCCTCGCCGCGCAAGATCCTGTACCTCATCAAGGAAGCGTTGGCCGACCTGAAACACACCTACGGCGACGGTCGCCGCACCCGCATCGTCAAGGAGGAAATGGATTTCGAGGAGGAGGACCTGGTCGTCGAGGAGGACGTGCTGATCACCATCACACAGCGCAGTTACATCAAGCGTGTGCCGGTGGAAGCCTACCGTGCCCAAGGTCGTGGCGGGCGCGGGGTGATCGGGATGACCATCCGCGACGAGGATGCTATACTCTACCTATTCTCCGCTCGCACTCTCGACTCTGTCCTCTTCTTTAGCAACCGTGGCAAGGTCTACCAGGAGCGCGTCTACCAGATTCCCAGCGCCGACCGCACTGCCAAGGGCGTGCTGTTGGCCGGTATCCTTGCACTTGATGCCGACGAGCGAATCACAGCGACGGTAGTCGTGCCGGATTCCGAGCGGGTAGGGGCGCGGTCACCGCGCCCCTACCTGATGATGGTCACGCGTCAGGGCCAGGCCAAGCGTCTCCAGTTGAGCGAGTTTAACAGCGTGCGGCCCAGCGGGCTAATCGCCATACGCCTGGAGGAAGGAGACGAATTGGGCTGGACCAGCCTGACACGGGGCGATCAAGATATCGTCATTGTAACTGAGCAGGGGCAGGCGTTGCGCTTTCGCGAGGACACCGTGCGCCCGATGGGGCGTGCTGCCGCTGGCGTCAATGGCATCAAACTGATTCCAGGCGACTACGTCGCCAGCGCCTGCATCGTCGAGCAGCATCCTGAGCCTGTCGAAGGACCAGAGGCCGAACTGCTGATTGTCACCACCAAAGGGTACGGCAAGCGCACGCCCCTGGGCGAGTTCCCGGTCAAGGGACGCTACGGCAAGGGGGTGCGCTGCCTGGGGGGCAAACGGGAGCGCACCGGCGTCATCGCCGCCGCCCGCGTGGTGCACCTCGACGACGAAGTCACACTCATCTCGTCGGAGGGCATGGTGTTGCGCACTCGTGTGGCCGACATTCCCCAGATGGGGCGGGGGGCTCGGGGGGCGAAGGTGATGAAGTTGAACCCGGGGGATGAGGCAACGTCGGTGGCGGTGGTGAGCAATGAGTCAATGAACAATGAACAATGTCGAGGCCGCGATGCGCCAATTGAGACTACATTGGGAAGTTTACGTCTGGGATGAAGGTGGATTGATAGGCCAAGTGAGGGTTGCTCAGGAGAGGCTGATATATGAGCGGCATGGCAGAGATAAATCGGAGGACATCTCTTGGCCTGATTTTATCAGCAAACTGCGTGCCATTGAAACCGAGAAATGGAGTGATTTGCATCTTTGTACTCACATGGACAAGGACCGAGCCACAGCCGCAGGCATTCCTATCGTTGATCCGGTGACAGAAGTCTATCAAGCGTTGTTGCCACTTTACGAGGCAAGTGTACGACGCGCTAGTTGACGCGTATGGTGTCCTATGTCTGTTCCCAAATTGAGCAGCGGCGTATGGACTCACTTGCATTTGCTGGCGACGAGACCGGGGACGTCAGTTTCAAGTTTGACAAGGGCGCATCACGATATTTCGTGGTCGCCATCATTGCTACCGCTCATCCACATGAGTTGCGTGCTGCATTGGAGGCCTTGCGAATCAAGTACAACCTGCCTCAAAGATATGAGTTCCGTTTTCACAGAACCACTGCCTCGCGACTCAGGACTGCCCTGTTCAATACATTGCGAGACCTCGATTACCGGATATGGGCTGTGGTGACGGACAAGACTGAACTGCCTGACGCTTTCCGAGTGATGCACCCGCGAGACTTCTACGTCTATTTTGTGACCGAGGCCATTCGTCTGATCCCGGAGGACGAGCGCAAAAAGGGATACTTGACCCTCGATCAATTCGACGAGGCAGGGCATACGATAACAGCGCTCAAGCGAGGACTGGCCCACAGAGGCATTCCACGAGGCTTCAAGCAGATGCGGGCTAAGCGATCGCACAGTGATGATCTCATCCAGATTGCAGACCTGGCCGCTGGCACGTTGCTGCGCTTGTACACCAGAGGAGACGATACAGCCTATCGGATCCTTCAGGCCAAGTTTGTCAAGTTGCTGGAGTATTGTCCGGGAGCATGAAAAACCGCTCAGCTAGCCTGGGCTCGACGCCCAAGGCAGGCCGCCACAGTCGGCGACTCTTCACTGAGCAGTAAAAAAACCGTGAAGGTTTTATTCACTAATATTATACACCGGAATACGGCGGATGTCAACCGCTCAGAAATCAAAACATCACTCGGCACAAACGCCCGTCTGGCTGCCGGAACAAGTGCGGGCGGCGCTGGTGGCCTTTCAGGGGGCGCTGCTGGTGGCGTTCCCCGGCCAGATCCGGCGCATCATCCTCTACGGCTCATACGCCCGTGGTGAGGCGGCCCCGGATTCGGACGTGGACGTGATGGTCGTCGTGGCCTGGGACGAGGAGCGGCTGCCCAATGGGTTCTATCGCTCGATGTACTGCGACCCGCGTTGGGAGACCATCGTGGACGCCGCGCACGACGTCTCACCGGAGCACGGCATCTGGGTATCCCCGCTCGTCGTCGGTGAAAACAGGTACGTGACTCATCAACGTTGGTCATTTTGGCTCTCTGGGAATTGCCGTGGCGGGCGCACTGGAAGCCCGAACTTGTTCGGGTTTGCCAGCGGGCACCCCAACAAGTTGGGGCATCCGAATCCTGACCACGGGAAATCCCGAAGACCCCTCATTTTTCAAGGAAGTTCGAGGGGAGGGCATCGTTCTATGGCCGAATTCGAGTTAGAAGAAGTAAGGGCCATCGCCGATGCTGAGGCCTTTCTCGCCAAAGCGCGAGAAAGCGTGGCCGAGGCCGTGGAATAGAATGGAAAGAGAGATGTGGCCCAGTCCGTATGAGCATCGCCCCGGCCCAATGCTGGTCTTTATGCCAGAACCGGAAGTCCAACTGCTGGCGGATACGCTGGTGGCCTTCGCCAACTCCGACGGCGGCACCATCCTCATCGGCGTGGGCGAGACAGGGCAAGCCACCGGGCAAGTCTACGCGGACGAGGTTGAAGTGGCACTGCGGGCCGCGGTGCAGGAATGCCGCCCGCCAGTAGAGGCCCGCTGGCACCAGGCGGCGGCTGAGGAGGGCCTGGCCTTTGCCATCGTCGTCGCCCGCAGCTCCGAACTCCATAGCCTGGCCGACGGGCGCGTTCTGGTCCGTGCCGGCGTAGAGAACCGCCCTCTCAGCGGCGACCAAATCCGCCAACTGGCTGCCACCAAGTCCACCGGCGATTTCGAGGCGGAACCCGCGCCCGGGGCACAGCGGGAGGACTTCGATGACGAGGTGATCGCCGAGTTCGTCGCGAAATGGGAGGAGCGCCAGCACCGGGAATGGACACGCCCTGTAAACGACCTGCTGCTCGAAGTGGGAGCCCTGGATAAGAAGAGGCATCCCACCATTGCAGGCGTGTTGTTGTTTGCTCGCAATCCCCAGGCATTCTTGCCCCAAAGCGGGCTGACCTTCGTCAAGTTCGTCGGCACGCTGCCCCGGGGCGAGGCCGGGCAGCCGGGCTATGGCCGCCGCGAGGAGATCGGCGGGCCGCTGGCGCACATCATCCAGCGCACCTGGGAGGTCGTAGGCGAGGAGATGCGCACCGGCGCAGTCGTCACCGGGCTTGAGCGGCAGGAACGCACCGAGTACCCGGTCGCAGCCGTGCGCGAGGCATTGGTCAACGGTGTGGCGCACCGGGACTACCGGCTGGGTGGGCGGCGCATCGAGGTGCGCATGTTCGCCGACCGCATGGAGATCATCAGCCCGGGCGGATTACCCGGCTTTATCACTGTGGACAACATCGTCGAGGAACACTTTTCGCGCAACCCGCGCGTCGTCTCCAGCCTGTACCAGTGGGGCTACATTGAGGAACTGGGGTTGGGCGTAGACCTGATGATCGAGGAGATGGTGCGGGCCGGTCACCCACCGCCCAAGTTCAAAGACACCCCCTACTCCTTCACCGTCACGCTCCAAAACATCCGCGAGCGTGCGCCGCAGCCCGCCTGGACACGCACGATGAACGAGCGGCAGACCAGGGCCTTGGCCTACGTACAGGAACACGACCGCATCACCAACCGCGAGTATCGCACCCTCTGCCCGGACGTCAGCGCCGAGACGCTGCGGCTGGACCTGGTAGACCTGGTGGAGCGAGGGATTTTGCTGAAGATTGGGGCTAAGAAGGGGACGTACTACATTCTAAAATAGGCAGTAGCGCAAAACTCGCTATGTCACCCTGAGCGAAGCCGAAGGGTCTCGGTTCTCATATAGGCGAGATTCTTCGCTACGCTCAGAATGACGGTCTGTTGCCCAGCAACTTTTGCGGTATTGCTAAAATAGACAAATCCGCTATGGAAAGTTATCCCAAATTTATCCCAAATACAATTTGGGATATTTTGTCCCAAGCCAATATTATTAAGGAGGAATTCCAATGAACCTGCAACTCAGCGACGAACACCGTATGATCCGTGACATGGCGCGTGACTTCGCCCAGAAGGAGATTGCGCCTATCGCGGCCCAGTACGACGAGACGGGCGAGTTCCCCTACGAGACGATTATGAAAATGGGCGCCCAGGGCTTCATGGGCATCGCCGTGCCGGAGGAGTACGGCGGCGCGGGGATGGACACGCTGGCCTACGTCCTCGCGTTAGGGGAGATCGCCAAGGTGGATGCCTCCCACGCAGTCGTCATGTCCGTCTGCAACTCCCTCTTCTGCTATGGCATCCTCCGTTACGGCACCGAGGAGCAGAAGCAAAAGTACCTGCGGGCGGTCGCCAGCGGGAAGGTCATTGGGTCCTACGCCCTCACCGAGCCCCAGTCCGGCTCCGACGCCGGCAACATCCGCGTGACGGCCACCCTCTCCCCCGACGGCTCCCACTACGTCGTCAATGGCACCAAGTCGTGGATCACCAGCGGGCCGGTGACGAAGTACATCCTGCTGTTCGCCCAGACCGACTCCGACGCCAAGCCCCGCTACCGGGGCGTCAGCGCCCTCCTCATTGACACCGACGAGCCCGGCTTCTCCCGCGGCAAGACCGAGCCTAAACTGGGCATCCGCGCCTCCGCCACCTGCGAGATCCACTTCGAGGACTACAAGTGCCCGGTGGAGGCTCGGCTGGGTCAGGAGGGCAAGGGTTTCCATATCTCTATGGCGGTGCTGGACGCAGGCCGCATCGGCATCGCCGCTCAGGCGCTGGGCATCGCCGAGGCAGCCTACGAGGCCTCCGTGGAATATGCCCGCGAGCGAGAGGCCTTCGGCAAGAAGATCGGCCAGTTCCAGATGATCCAGCAGAAACTGGCCGACATGAAGATCCGCATTGAGGCCAGTCGTCTGCTTATCTACCAGGCGGCGCTGGCCAAGGAGGCGGCCAAAGAGACAGGCAAACGGTACACGCTGGAGTCCTGCATGGCGAAAACCTTTGCCTCGGAGACCGCGATGTGGGTCACGACCCAGGCAATCCAGATCCACGGCGGGATGGGCTATAGCAAAGAACTGCCGGTCGAGCGCTACTTCCGCGACGCCAAGGTCACCGAGATCTACGAGGGCACCAGCGAGATCCAGCGCATGGTGATCGCCCGGCTGGAGACGGGGTTGCGGTAGCGAACTGGGTATGTCCGTCATTCTGAGCCAGAGCGCATAAGCCTTGTGTTAGCCCAATCGAGATTGACAGCATAGGGCTTTACACGATCGAGCGCCCGTGGAATCATGCTGACATGTCACAGGGAGATAACAAATGAAAGCCCTTTGTTTCTACGAACACGGTGAGTTAGACGTTTTGCGCTACGACGACGTACCCGATCCTGAACCTGGCCCCGGCCAGGTGCTGGTGCGGGTGCGGGCCTGCGCCCTCAACCACCTCGACGTCTTCGTGCGGCAGGGCTGGCCGGGCCTGAGACTGGAGATGCCCCACTGGACCGGAGCGGACGCGGCCGGAGAGGTGGTCGCCCTGGGCGAGGGGGGCACCGGCTGGGAGGTCGGCCAGCGGGTGGTGGTGGATCCCGGCATCAGCCCCCCTGGGGAGGAGGACGAGTTCACCCGCCGGGGGGAACACTCCCTCAGCCCCGGCTATGTCATCCTGGGGGAGCAGATACGCGGAGGGCAGGCCGAATACGTGGCCGTGCCCGCCGCCAACCTGATGCCCATCCCCGAAGGGTGGGACTTCCCCCAGGCGGCCGCGCCCCTGCTGGCGAGTCTCACCGCCTGGCGCATGCTCATCCACCGCGCCAGACTGCGGGCCGGCGAATCCGTCCTCATCGTCGGCGCCGGCGGCGGGGTCAACTCAATGGCCATCCAGATCGCCAAACTGGCCGGCGCCACCGTCTACGCCCTCACCAGCACCGAGGAGAAGATGGAGCAGGCCCGCGAACTGGGGGCCGACGTGGTGCTCAACTACCGGGAGGACCCCAGGTGGAGCAAGGCGCTCTATAAAATGACCAGCCGGCGGGGGGTGGACGTGGTGGTGGACAACGTCGGGAAAGCGACGCTGGCTCAGAGCATGCGGGCCGTGGCCCGGGGGGGGCGCATCGTCATCGTCGGCAACACCTCCGGCCCCCAGGCCGAGATTGACGTCCGCTTCATCTTCGGCAAACAGATCAGCATCATCGGCTCCACCATGGGCACGCACCAGGACTTCCGCGACGTGATGGGCCTGGTGTGGGCGGGCAAACTGAGGCCGGTGGTGGACCGGGTGATGCCTCTGTCGGAGGGGAAAGCGGCTTTCGAGATCCTGGAGCGGGGGAAACAGTTCGGGAAGATCGTGCTTGTGCCGTGAGCAGGTCACCTTTGTCGGGTTCCACGGATGCTCAATTAGCAGCGTTGGTCGTCGAGGAGGTAATGCAAGTGAGTCACGAAGAAGTGAAATGCGTCAACTATAAGGGTGAACTCTGGACTCTCCAGAAGCCGCATCCTGCGCTCGCCGACTTCCTGACCGCAAAGGATCTTTTGATCGTCCTGCGCCACGGTGAGCCACCCTTCAAAGTGGTCCTGGGTGTGCCACATCAAGCGGAAGTGGGAGAAAAGCATATCTGCGAGAAGCACTTGGATAAGAACGGAAACCCAGACAAGCGTGAATCTGATGAGAACGCAGCGTCGTATGCGTTGGTTGCTTTCACCACACTGAGGGACCAAAACGTCCCCTGCAAGTTGGTTATTATGGCGCACGCTACGACTCACGATCCCAATAAGGAACCGACCAGCCACTACTGTCAAGAAATCTTTGCAGATGAGACGGCACTACTCTTCGAATGTCACGGCGCAGCGCCACGGCGTCTTCTGGCGCTAGAGCTCAGTGCCGGAAAGAACCGCTTGTCAGATACGGTGCGCTTCGGTCGAGCGCTGGCGGCGGCGTTGGGGAGTCGCTACGCGGTAGGCGTGCAGGAGGAAGCCTGTACGAAGAGCGCATTGATCTTTGGAACAGACGGTACCGAGAGAGAAGGGGAACTTGAACTATCGGCTAGGCAAACCACCTCGCTGATTACGGCTGAGGAGAAGAAAATCGCAGCGCTGCACTTGGAGGCCAAGCCTGCTTTCCGCAAGCCGGCCGATGGAACCAACACAGTGACGCCGGACGGTCTTGTCCTTGGACGGGCGATTGCTCAAGCGATTATCCAGTATCTTTCCGAGTCTCCCGATGGTTCGGAATCATCGGAAGACTCTGCAGCGGCGAAGACGAAGGTGGATTAGGCAGCAGCCTTACGGGACACCGTCCATGCTCCATTAGGCGATAGTCAGCCAAGGAGGTTCGGTGTGGCAGACTGGCTTTCAAAGTTCATAGAAGATCTATTTCCCTCCAAAGAGACCTTGAGGGCAAAGTCGGTGACGCTGTCTGAGGCAGCGGCATTACTGTATCTCGACACTGCCGAGGTGCAAAGATTGGCTGCCAGAGGTAAACTCAAGTTGATCAATCTAGACGGCGAAACAAGGGTGATGAAACCTTCATTGAAGGCTTACTACCACGCCAATCAAGAGGCAATCAGTCAGAAAAAGGCTAAGGCTGAGCGAGAGAGGAAACGAGTTGAGCGAGAGAGGAAACGAGTTAAGCGAGAGCGAAAACGAGAGATGGAACAAGCTGAGCAAGAGCGAGCGCGGGAAAAGGAGCAGATTAAGAGGTTGGTAACGACCAGAATCTTCGTACACCCAGAGATCGGAAAGGACGAACCTGGTACATACACCCGACAAGAGAGACTAGTACCTCGTCAATCCGATTTTGATATATCCGGGTAGAGACGCTCGAGCTTGACACGGGCGTTTTCCGTACCGAAACGCCAATTGACTGTCACTTGTCGTTC
>Ga0307430_1000123_pt1 | contig 74206 bp, 73 predicted proteins | sample SalMarWE160130MG_FD_202159 | JGI IMG/M metagenome (GOLD analysis project Ga0307430, IMG submission 202159) | Salt marsh sediment microbial communities from the Plum Island Ecosystem LTER, Massachusetts, United States - WE1603-130 | ecosystem: Environmental > Aquatic > Marine > Intertidal zone >... | reverse complement strand
CGATCTGGCGGAATACAAGCTTCCTTATGCCCACGACTATGAGTATCTCAAAGATTTTCTTTCTGCTGTTAAATCACTCAGACCCACAGTCATTATCGGAGCCTCGGGACAGTCCAAGGCATTTACCCAGGAGGTATTGGAGGCAATGGCCGTTTACAATAAAAGACCCATTGTCTTTGCCATGTCCAATCCCACCTCAAAGGCCGAGTGTACTGCCGAAGAGGCCTATACCTGGACGGATGGGCGTGCTATTTTTGCCAGCGGAAGCCCTTTTGCTCCCGTCACGTTTAAGGGAAAAACGTATGTGCCGGGTCAAGCTAACAACGCCTATGCTTTTCCAGGCATTGGGCTGGGCATCATCGCCTGCGAAGCTACGTCCGTTACCGATGATATGTTTTTTGTTGCTGCAAAGGCACTGGCGAATGCAGTTTCAGAAGCAGATCTGGCACAGGGGCGTATTTATCCGCCACTAACCAAAATCAAGAATGTCTCTATTGCTATTGCTACCGCGGTGGCCGAGGTAGGCTATAGCCAAGGTCTTGCAGGGAAGCCAAAACCCGCTGATATCTCTAAATACATTAAGTCTCAAATGTACGAGCCGAAGTACCGGCGTTACGTTTAACTGGAGTCTTTTCTGGAACTATTAGCTATTGTCGATAGGGCTAGTTTTTGTGCAGTGCTATCGTGTTTCTCAATTACCTTGAAGGCCAATACTTCAATGTATCTATTCTTTCTTTAAACGCTAAGCCACAATTCTGGAGCTAGATCTTAAACATCTTTACGATTTGTATAAAGTGACTAACGCTATCGCCGATGTGCTACAATGCGAATTCAGAAAGAACTTTTACTATGCTTGCTGTTGAAGTCAGCCATATAACAAAGTCCTTTGCTGATAAGGTCGCCGTTGACAACCTCTCCTTTTCTGTCGCTCAAGGTGAGATGTTCGGCCTCATTGGCCCTAATGGCGCCGGCAAGACTAGCACCATCAGGATGATGATGGACATCCTCAAGCAGGACTCGGGCGAGGTGACCATCCTCGGCGAGAAGCTGAATGAGGCTACCAAGAATAGAATTGGCTACCTGCCCGAGGAAAGGGGGCTGTATAAAAAGCTGAAGGTTATAGATTCTATAGTCTACCTCGCCTCGCTCAAGGGTATGGACAGGCACTCGGCCACCGAAAAAGCTAACGAGCTGCTCAATCAAACCGGCATGTCGGCCAGCAAGCATAAGAAGATTGAGGAACTGAGCCGAGGCATGGGGCAGATTATCCAGTTCATCGTTACCATCATCCATGACCCTCAACTGCTCATCCTGGATGAGCCCTTCGCCGGCCTCGACCCGGTTAACACCGAGCTATTAAAAGGAATGCTCGCTGATTTGAGGAACCAGGGTAAAGCCGTAATCCTGAGTACACACCAGATGAACCAGGTAGAGGAACTATGCGACCGCATCTTAATGATAAACAACGGGCAGAATGTCCTCTACGGAGACTTAAGTGAAATCAAGGCTAGATATAGAGGTAATTCGGTCCTCCTGGATTTTAAAGGTGAGCTGGGGGAAGTACCGGGAGTTACCGGTAAGCGAACCCACAAAGGCTACACTGAGTTGATGCTGGACGGCAAGACAATTCCCCAGCAGGTTCTGGCGCATTTGATAAGCCGTGGTATGGTAATCAACCGTTTTGAAGTAGCCACTCCTTCACTTAACGAAATATTCCTGAAGGAGGTCGGTAAAAAATCATGAACAAGACGCTGTTGATATTCCGGCACGAATTCCGGCACATGATAAAGAAGAAGGCTTTTATCATTTTGACCCTTATAGTGCCGGTCTTAGCCCTCATAGGCATAGGTGTTTTCCAGCTCGTATCAACCGATGGGCCACCGCTAGTGGAGACGGTCACCATCGGCTATGTTGATGAAGCCGGCGGATTCGACCAGTATACCGCTCAGGGATATATAGAGCTAGTCCGCTTTGATACGCCTGGTGATGCCACGACTGCCCTGATTAACGGCGATGTTTCCGAGTATTTCGTCATTCCATCGGATTATCTCACAACCGGGGTAATTAACCGTTATACCGTGGAGAGACAGCTAGAAACGCCACTCGCCATCGCCACCGTCATTAAGAATTTCCTCACCAGTAATATGTTAGCCGGCAAAGTACCTCCCGAAACGGTATATCGAGTAGAAGCCCCCTTAGACCTGGTGACGACCAGACTTACCGGAACGGGAGAGGTGGCTACGGAGCAGGGCGGATACGGGAATGTTATCATCCCCGCTATTTTCAGCCTGCTGCTGGCCCTCTCTCTGCAGGCTTCTACCATCTACCTGGTGCAGGGGCTGGGGGACGAAAAAGAGAGCCGCCTTATTGAGGTGTTGCTCTCTTCAGTTTCTCCCCGACAGCTACTCACCGGCAAGGTTTTGGGGCTGGGCGCAGCCGGGCTGGTGCAGGTAGTCATCTGGCTGGCCTCATTACCACTCCTTTTGAATCTTGCCTCTTCCACTATAGGCGGTTTTTTCAGCACGATACAACTACCGGCCAACTTCCTGGTGCTGGGGATAGTATATTTCATTCTGGGTTATTCATTGTTCGCTGCCCTCTCGGCGGGCGTCGGCGCTATCAGCCCCAGCGCCCGCGAGGGACAGCAACTATCCATGATTTACGCGATGCTCGTCTATGTCCCTCTCTGGTTTGCATCCTTCCTGTTTATATTCCCAGACAGCCCAATCTGGTCAGTGCTGACCATCTTCCCGGTAACGGCTCCCATTGCAGCGATGCTCAGGCTGGGCGTAACTGGTATTGCCGCTTGGGAACTGGCGGCCAGTTTAGCGGTGCTGGTGCTCTCCATTATTCTGGTTATGTTCCTGGCAATCAGAGCTTTCCGAGTTTACCTACTCATGTACGGGAAAAGACCTGGTTGGGGAGAAATTATCCGAAATCTCAGGAGTGGATAGGCTATCCTGAACTTAGGTTTCGGGCGTGCCGCACTCTCCTGCCTGGCCTTTAAGCGTTTCCACAGCATGAGGCAGAGCCGGTAATATCACTTCAAGGCATTCGCGTACTGCCTTGGGGCTTCCCGGCAGGTTGATAATCAAGCATTTGCCTCGAGTGCCCACAACTGCTCGACTGAGCATAGCATGTGGGGTTTTCTTGAGGCTCTCAACCCTCATTGCCTCGGCAAAACCAGGGACAATTCTATCTACCACGGCGAGAGTTGCTTCTGGAGTAACGTCTCTAGGAGTTAGCCCCGTTCCTCCCGTGGTGATGAGCACGTCTAAATCATCTTCATCTGCCCACTTAACCAGCTTTTCAATAATAAGCTTCTTTTCATCAGGAACGATGTCGTATTTTACGATGCGGGCATCCATGCTGGGAACAATTTCACGAATAACCTCTCCGCTCTTATCCTGACGCTCCCCTTTTGAACCTTTATCACTGATGGTTAGTATCCCGACGGTGAACATTTTCTTCTCTTGACTCCCCTTCTCATAACTCCCCTTGCCCCTCCTATCTTAAGAGGAGGAATTGTGGAATTAAGAGCATTGATCTACCTGTTCAACACAAAATTCTTCTCTATTAAATCGGCTATTGCCGCCGTATCAACCCAGCTGAGAATTGGCAGCTTGTAGTTATCAGTTAGTGGACTATCCAATGACCCATCGGTCACAATGGCCGAAAGTTCCTCGGGGGAACATAATAAGTCATCCCCAAGTTCTTGCCTGTGCACTTCGATTTTGGGAAGCTTGCTTTTCTTGAATCCTTCGACTAAGACTAGGTCAAATTCATTGCCAATTATGGGTAGAACTTCGTCAATGCGGAGGTCATGGTCTGACTTCTTAATGAACGCAAGCTTACGGGGCGAGCTAATACACACGGCATCGCTGCCCGCCTGAGCGAACTTCCATGTATCTTTTCCAGGCTGGTCTACTTCTATGTCTCCGCAATGGCTATGCTTCAAGGCGGCGATCTTGTATCCTCTTCTTTTGAACTCAGCGATGAGTTGCTCCACAAGCAGTGTTTTTCCAGATTCCGATCTGCCTACGATGGCAACAATCGGCCACGTTTTCACCTCACCTCGCTCTTCTCCCCAATCAAGCATTTGTACCTCGACCTTGTCTCCGACCTTCGCCCCATTACTGTTTTCTGGGATAACGGCTAAACCATTGGCCTTGGCTACGGATGTAAGAATTCCCGAGCCCTGGTTACCGGTTATAGAGGCATAGTATTGACCACCACGCTTGGTTACATTTACCCTGACAAAGAGGCGGCGTTCATCAGTAGCTAAAACATCATTTTCAATAACCGCTTGAATGACTGGTTTTTTCAGGATTTTCTTACCCATCATTTTTAATATGGCAGGACGGGCAAATTGTTCAAAGGTAATCATAGAGCTTACCGGATTACCCGGCAATCCTAAATGAGGCACCTGTCTCCTTCTATCTCCTTCCATCTTCTTGATAACCCCAAAAGCAAGCGGTTTCCCGGGCTTCATGCAAACTGTCCAGAAGCCAATCTCCCCACGCTCCGCTAGGACGTCCTTCACCATATCGTAGTCTCCCTTGGACACACCACCGGAGGTAATGAGCATATCTGCGTCCAACCCCTCATCTATTTTCTCAGTTAGAGACTGAATCGAATCGCGCCCTATGCCCAGGATTTTGGGAATCCCTCCATAGCGAGAGACTTCGGCAGCAATGGTATAGGTATTGCTATTGTGAATCTTACCGGGAGCCAATGGCTGGTCGACATCAATAAGCTCGTCTCCCGTAGCTAGAATAGCTACAATCGGCTGACGGATAACCAGCGCGGTAGAGCATCCCAGAGAAGCCAGCACGCCTATCTCCTGGGGACGAAGCACCCTTCCTTTTTCAAGAACTAAATTGCTGTTGGCAATATCCTCGCCTCTACAGCGGACATTCAACCCCTTCTTCACCTGACATAATATGGCGATGTGGGATAAATCTTTTCTGGACGATTTTCGGCTGACTTCATCGGTATTCTCAAATTGAACTACGGTATCTGCGCCTTGGGGCAACGGCGCGCCAGTCATGATGCGGATGGCAGTGCCCCGCTTGACATCTTTGGTGGGCATCGAACCGGCAGCAACCTCTCCGACTACGGTTAAATATACCGGTGATGATTCACCAGCCCCACAAGTATCTTCAGCTCGCAGGGCAAACCCGTCCATGGCGGCATTATCTAGCGGAGGAATATCTATAGTGGAATAGACATCCTCTGCCAGGACCTGTCCCAGGCAGTCCAGAATAGGTTTCCGCTCGGGCTCAAGAACTTCAAGATAGCTTAAAACTTTATCAAGGGCTTCTTCCACAGAAATCATGTGGCAAACTCCTGAAACTGTATTATAGATTATCTATGTCCGCTTACCAACTCCCGTGCAATTTCTAACTATGCACCACAATACTTCGAGTTCAGTTTAATTTGACAATAGACAGATTTGGCTCTATATTTTAGCAAAGTATGGAGGTAAGAATGCGAGAAAAAGTACAAGCAGCCCTGGAACAAGTAAGGCCAGCATTGCTAGCCGACGGAGGGGATGTTCAACTAATAGATGCGAAGGATGGAGTGGTGACATTAAAGTTGACAGGTGCCTGCAGTGGCTGCCCAATGGCGACTATGACTTTGAAGGGTGGAATTGAAAGGGTGCTCAAGGAACAGGTGCCCGAAGTTAAAGAGGTAGTGGCTGTCTAGCCTATGGCGGCATTTTAAAATGAGGGTTAAGCGAATCGGGTTGGAGGTTTAAATGACCCAAGGTTACTTTATCTGCCACTCTTGTGGTAAAACCGTAGAGCATAAAGAGGAAGAGCGACCTTGCCAGGTGCTCAATGGTTGGTTTATGGTTTCGCAATGGAAGGGACCAAAAACAGTTGAGCATTATAATTTTTGTTCGTCGGTTTGCCTCAAAAGATGGACGGATACCCAGGTTCCCCAAGTCCCTGACGTATTCCTAAAAGCCTTTGAGGAGGGAAAGGATTAAAAAATGCCCATCTATGAATATTTATGCCCCGATTGTAACTTAAAGTTTGAATTGCTTCGCCAACAAAGCCAAGCAAATGAAAGTGCTTCGTGCCCTCGCTGTCATAATGGCGCTAAACGAGTATTTTCCGCTTTCGCCTCTTTTTCTAAAGGCAGTGAAGGGCTATCTTCCCCTATTGGGGGAAGTCCCTCCTGTAGCACATGCTCTGCCACAAGCTGTAGTACTTGCCAAATGTAGTTTCCTCAGCAAGAAACTACGAAGAACCTGAATTATAGAGAACACTAAATGACCATCCTGTGAAAATGAATCCCAAACATGTAATCACATTGGTGAGCCGAGATGGTTGAGATAAGAAGAGCAGATTTCTCAATCGATGAGGTAATCAGGAAGATGAAAGCCCCCGAAATAGGGGCGATATCACTTTATCTAGGCACTGTACGTGAATTCCCTTCTGGTAACGGACTGGAATTTGAGGACGATAACCGCGCTGTCCAGAAGTTAGAGGAGATAAAAAAAAGAGCAATCAATAGATTTGATGTCGAGGATGTAGCGATAGTGCATCGAGCGGGTTTTTTAGGCATATCAGAGAACATTGTATTAGTAGCAGTTTCCGCCTCTCACAGAAAGCCAGCTTTTGATGCTTGCGAAAGCATAATAGATGGTATAAAGGACTTCCATAAATCATGGGCAAAAGAAGTACAGAAATAGGAATTTTAGGCATTTCCAGAGACGGTAAGCTGGAGAAGAAAGATGAGCTTGTCCACGAAGAGGAGGTTATCGTTAAACTCAATGGAGAAATTCATAGATTCCATTGCATTCCCATCGACTTAAAGGAGATGATAGTTGGCAATCTGCAATCAAGAGGCATAGATGCTTCTTTGTCCTGGTTCAAGAAGCTCGGCATCAATGAGTTTGAGGTGAACATTCCTGAAGTATTAGTCAAGACTCCCATGAACTGTGATTCCAAGAAACAGTTAACCAAAAGCGAAGTTTTTGATTTGATAGAAGCCTTAAATGAAAACAGTTTCTTGTACCAAAAGACTGGCTGCACACATGTTATTGGGATCTGCGGGGATAGGAAAATTTTTGTAGAGGACGTAAGTAGACATTGCGCCGTAGATAAAGCCATCGGTCTGGCAATTAGAGACGGAATCAATTTGGCAAGCAGTTCCCTGATTACCTCGTGTCGGCAAACAGCTTCGATAATCAGAAAGGCGATTTTTTGCCAAATACCAATAGTCATAAGCATCTCTATACCCACGGACCTGGCTGTAAAAGAAGCAAACAAATATAGGATAACACTCGTAGGATTTGCCAGTTCCAAAAGGTTTAACATATACTCCCACGATTGGAGAATCGAAATCTGAAAATATATAAAGTATGGAAGTAAAGGTTTATAGTACCGGAGTATCCAAACTGGAACCTTTCGCTGAATTTGAAATAAGAAGTGAAGTAGTCTAAAATACACCCTTTACTCTTGTTCACTTAATGCATGAATTAGGAATAACTGAAAACATAGTTAATATTGCTTTAGCCAAGGCTGGTGAGGCTCAAGCTGGCAAGGTCATCCAAATTAATCTAGTAATTGGTGAGATGTCAGGATTTGTCCCCGATTGTATTCAGTTTTATTTTGATACTTTAAGCAAAGATACTATCGCTCAAGGAGCAGTACTACACTTTGAATTAGTACCAGCTCAATTGCGTTGTCGGAATTGTTCCACGATTTTCCAGCCCCAAGATACTCTGTGGACTTGCCCTAAATGCCGGGGTCAGAGCATAGAAATTTCCAAGGGACGAGAGCTTTATATCGAAAGTATGGAAGTAGAATGAAAAAAATAGAAGTTATTCAGAATATTTTAGAGGCCAATGAGACTATAGCTAGCCGAAATCAGCAGTTGCTGGATAAGCACAAGGTTTTCGCTATTAACATTATGTCATCTCCAGGTGCTGGCAAGACAAGTCTTATTCTACAAACGCTGGCGAAGCTGAAAAGCAGGCTTAATGTGGCTGTTATCGAAGGTGATGTTGCTTCCACAGTAGATGCTGAGAAAGTACAGAGCGAGGCAAAAGCAGTAGTTCAGATAAATACCCGAAATATGCCGGAAAGCTGTTCTTTAATGGCTGCTATGATTGAATCAGCTTTAAAGGACATGCCCCTGGATAATATAGACCTAATCTTAATCGAGAATGTCGGCAATCTCATTTGCCCCTCTGAGTTTACTTTGGGAGAGCACAAACGAGTGGTGATTTCCAGTCTGCCTGAGGGGGATGATAAACCCACTAAATATCCCCTGATCTTTATCGATGCCGACGCTGTGATAGTAAATAAGATGGACCTTCTTCCCTATGTTGATTTCGATATTGCCGCCTTTCGCCATTCCGTAGAAGGACTGAATCCTAAAGCCGAGCTTTTTCAAGTATCCTGCAAGACCAAAGAGGGAATAGGAAGATGGTGCTCCTGGGTATTAGAACAAATAGAAACCAATGACACAAAGCGGTAGGAGTTTGACATACGTGTTAAACCTCATCACCTTGAGAGGATCGATACCAGGGCAATTAACCGATATTCTACATCATCCGGTCAAAGGCAAATAATAGGGGGGCTTGACAATTTCCTGCGGATAACATACATTTGCGTTTTTATATAAGGATTTTAAGGAAACTAAGCTATTACAGCAAGGTAGCCAGCTCTGAAATAAAATAGCCTAAGCAGACAAGCTGTTTATGCAGTAAAGTATGAAGTTTCTAATTACAACGGTAGTCGCTTACGTGGGTTATCTCATTCTCACCCTCGGAAGCGACCCTGTTTTTTTATGGAGTAATGAAGAGCTAATTATCGGGGCAGTGTTCGCCGTGGTGGTCGGTGCCATACTCAAGAACCGGTTCATCGGTAAAGACCTGCGCATGCTAAACCCTCGGCGGTGGCTTACCTTCCTCGTTTACCTGTTCCCCTTTTTCTTTGCCATGGCCAAGGCCAATATTGACGTGGCCTACCGCGTCATTACCGGACGGATTAATCCGGCCATCGTGAAGATAGATCCCAAGCTGAAGAACGACTTGTCACTTACCATCCTGGCCAATTCCATCACTCTGACACCTGGAACACTGAGTGTGGACGTTGACCAGAAAACCAACGAATTGTATGTGCACTGGATAAATATTGACCCTAAGGTGCTCAAGGATATGCCCAGAGATTACCATCCGATATGCGACAGTTTTCCTGACTGGGCGAGGAGAATCGCGGAATGAACTGGCTTCCGGCAATCATAGCCATGGCGGTGTGTATCGTCATCACTGTGGCACGTATCCTTATTGGGCCGGGAGCGCCGACCAGACTGGTGGCCTTTGACACCACCAATACTCTGGTAGTAGCCAGTATGGTCATGATGGGGATGATGTTTAATCATGCGATTTTCATCGATGTGGCCATTGTTTATGCTTTGCTCTCGTTCACGATGACGCTGTATGTGGCCAAATATATTGGGGGGAGCAAGTTTTAGTGGATGCGCTGAACACAGTAAGCTACGTATTCATAGGAATTGGCCTTTTCTTCAATTTTATCGGGGCTTTCGGTCTCCACCGCTTTCCCGACATGTACACCAGACTGCATGCCGCTACAAAATGCACCACCTTCGGTTCGATCTTCCTAATCCTAGCTGTAATTGTGCAGGCCGTCGGAATCTGGGTCATTGAAGGAACTCTTTCTCAGTCTATAATGTGTATACACTCGGTACTGGCGCTCGTGGCGCTGCTGGTCACCAATGCCACCGGTGCTCATGCCATTGCCCGGGCGGCACATCGCAGCGGAGAAAAGCCCATCAAAACGGTGGTGGATGACTTGGAGGGTAAAGCGAATGATTGAAGCTGGACCTCTATTTATAATTATACCGCTGGCACTGGTTATCTGTGCCATATTTATCGCCGTATGCCGGGACCTCCTGTATGCGGTCGTGGCGCTGGCTGTATTGAGTCTGTTGTTAGCCTTTCAGTTTTATCTTCTGAAGGCTCCTGACGTGGCCATTGCCGAAGCGGGAATCGGAGCAGCCGTAACCGCGGCTATCTTTATCATCGCCATCAGAGCGACCAAGCGCATGGAGTGAATATGAGACAGGTTATAGGGCTGATTTTGTTGCTTATTGTGGTAGCCTTTCTGGTGTGGGGGATGCTGCCTCCAATCATGCATGACTTTGGCTACCCTCCATCCGATATGGACGACTATATAATTGAGAACGCCCAAGAAGAAACCGGGAGCAACAACGTGGTAACGTCGGTGGTCTTTGATTACCGTGCGTTTGATACACTGGGGGAGGCCACGATACTATTCACAGCGGTGACCGGGGTGTTGCTTCTGCTACGTACAGTGAAACGCAAGGAGGAGAATCCCTGATGCTGTCCAAAATTGTGCGCACTGTGGCCAACCAGCTTATCCTGTTTATCCTCATCTTCGGCCTGTATGTTATTGCGCATGGACATCTTACCCCGGGTGGAGGATTTCAGGGCGGTGCTGTCATCGTTTCCGGTGTGGTCATGTTGCTGGTAGCCTTCAGTTCTAAGGAACTTAAGAAATCGCTGCGTGAGCGTACCTTGTCGATAATGGAAAGCAGCGGAGCTTTAATCTTTATCGGCCTAGCTTTTGCCGGGATAGGCATTGTCTTTTTCTATAACTTTCTAGTGGGCACGCCAATCTTCGGCAGGATTCCTGTCACTGGTCCTAACCCGGGTGACATTTGGACAGGCGGAGTAATTCCCCTGATGAACCTCGCCGTGGGCCTTAAAGTGGTAGCCGGCCTTTCGGCAGTGGTCCTGGCTATGGCGCTATTTTCCAGTGGTGAGGAGATAGAAGAATGATGGAGCACATTCCTCTCAACTTTCCCTTTCTAGCGGCAGCGCTGCTGGTGGGGATATCTTTTTATATACTCATATTTAAAAGGAATTTGATTAAGCTCATTATGGGCATTGGCATGCTGGCGTCGGGGGTCAATTTGTTTCTGGTGGCGCTGGGCTACCGGGCAGGAGGGAACGCCCCTATCTATACCGACGTGCCGGAAGGGCCTATGGTCCTGCCGGTACCCCAGGCACTTACCCTGACCAGCATCGTCATCAACGTTGCGGTGTTGGCATTGATGCTGACCATGGTGATACTCATTTACCGCCATACCGGAAATATTGACTCCAAGAAGTCGAGAATACTGAAAGGATGATAGGTTGGATAAGCTGCTAATTCATTCTCCTATCCTGATAATAGCCATCCCCTTGGTGGTGGCTTTCTTGACCCCCCTGATTGGGTGGAAAAGCGGAAAAGCCAGAAATGCGTTGGTGGTAGCCAGTCTGGTATTCATAGAATTCTTGGTTATAATTCTAGCCAGGGATATTTACCTCAACGGAATACACGTCTATACTCTTGGAGCTACTTCTCCCGACCTTACTCTTCCCGGGGGGGCCATGGTGCCTATCCGCATAATTCTGGAAGTCGATGCCATGTCCATATTCATGGGCATAATTTGGGCGACTGTTTCCTTAACCGCAGCTATATATTCCCTTTCACATATGGCGAAGGAGACAGGACAGACCAGGTTCTACACCCTTGCAATGCTTATGGTAGCGGGCTGTTTCGGAATGATATTCACTGGCGACTTATTTAATTTATTCGTGTTTTTAGAAATAACTTCTATCTCTGGGGCAGCTCTGATAGCTTTTAGAACGAGATTTGCTGATTCAGTGGAAGGAGGGTTCAAATACATAGTCATATCTGCGGTTGCAGGGCTTATATTTCTATTCGGGGTGGGTTTGCTCTACGGCCAATATAACTCGCTCAATATAGGGTTTCTAGCCAATGCAATGCAATATAGTGCGCTGGATAAGATAGCCTTAACCTTATTTGTAATTTCATTGACTATTAAAACAGGGATGGTACCTCTACATATGTGGTATCCGGACTCATATAGCGTTGCGCCGGCAAATATAACTGCTATGCTAGTAATAACAAGCCACGCTTGTATGTATGCTGTTTTCAGAGTTTGTTTTTCCTTATATGGGATTACGTTGGGTGCTGCTACGTTGGGTTGGATAGTTGTAATCATTGGGCTGTTAACCATGTTTGTTGGGGTTACTATGGCTGTTTTTCAGACAGACGTGATGCGATTTATGTCCTATCATGCTATATCCCAGATGGGATATATGTGGCTCGGAGTAGGAGTTGGGTTAGCTGTTCTGGGCAATCCAGAAGCTTTAGCTACTTATGGGAGAGATGCTATAGGTGGAGGTATCTTCCATATATTAAATCATGCTATGTATAAGCCGCTTCTATTCTTGACTGCCGGAGCTCTATTCCACCGCACCGCTACCCGGGATCTCAATAAGATGGGTGGACTAGGCCATAATATGAAGTTCACTTTAATACTTTATATAATAGGGACTCTATCAATTGCGGGTATTCCTCCTTTGAACGGCTTTGCTTCAAAATTCTTGATATATGAGTCGGTGTACCAATTCAACCCGATCCTGGCTGTAGTCGCCATGCTGGTATCCATTATAACCCTGGCTTCTTTCACCAAAGCTTTTCAATCGGCCTTCACAGGACCGCAGTTACCGGAATATAAGGATGTTAAGGAAGTTCCCAAACCAATGCTAATAGGCATGGGAATCTTGGCCGCAGGCATCATTTTCACCAGTATATTCCCGGGACTGGTTCTTGAACACATAGTGTATCCGGCTACAGATGCCTTAATAAACCAAGCAGCATACGTGAATGGGATTATGGGAGGCATGCCGTGATCGAAAGCCCTTCAGGATTTTGGGGACCTGTAGTCTGGATTATTTCAGCTATCGTGGCTTTGTTTATAGCTTATTTCATTCAACGTAGAGGGGAAAAGACATATAAGAAGGGCGTGCAAAGTGAAACATTTCTCATGGGCAATCCTAAATTATCTGAGGGGGAAACACATGTCAGGGCTCATAACATATATTGGGGGTTTTTCGAAGGACTAAAAAAATACTATGTCCCTACCATAAATGCGCACACAGGGATAATAAACGACCACCTCGCTTGGTTAGTAGCCGGCATAGCTATAGTTATAATCATACTCTTCGTTGCAGGAGGCATATAAGTGGTTGAGCCAGCGGTAAAGATGAAGAGATTAATAAATGCTATATGGATATTCAACTGGTTCAATTCGTGTGGATTTACGGAGCTGATCCCGCTCGTCGGCTCGAGGTGGGACATGGAAAGGTTTGGCATGATTATCACCGGAACGCCGAGACACGCCGACGTGCTATTTATCGCTGGCTACCAGACTTTGAAATCTATAAGAAGAGCTCAGGTAATATACGAGCAAATGCCTGATCCAAAGGCAGTCATCGCTCTAGGTGCATGCACCATGAGCGGCGGGATGTACTGGGACTCATACAATACCGTTAAGAGGTTAACAGACTATATTCCAGTTAATATTTATATTCCTGGGTGCCCCCCCAGGCCTGAGGCGGTATTCGAAGCTTGTATGAAGATTTTCCACCACGTGGGAGCTGTTCCTCCGCATGGGAAGAAGTTTGCGAAGGCGCACAGGGGGTGAAGGATCAAGGAAATGGCCGAGATTTTGCGTAAAGAGGACAAACTTGTAGAGGATATAAGTGCAAAATTCAAGATTGCAGGCAAAGTGCAGAGGGAGCGCAGAGTCTGGCTGACGATTGATGAAGATAACCTGATAGCATTGTGCGATTTCGTCAAGGAACTGGGATTTGAGCATCTTTCGGCAATTTCTGTGACTGATTGGCCCGAGGAGGGAACATTTGAACTCACTTACCACCTCTGGTCGTACTCAGAAAAGATTCTCCTGACTGTAAAGACAAAATTAAATAGGGCTAATGCCATTGTTGACTCAGTCGTTCCTATATGGAAAGAAAATGCTCAGATACATGAAAGGGAATTACATGAGCTTTTCGGGGTGAAATTTGAAGGCAACGAAGATTTGACTCCACTTTTCTTAGAGGATTGGGATGGGCCGCCTCCGTTTAGAAAAGATTTCGATTGGCGGGAATATGTGAGACAGGAATGTTATGACCAGACAAATGAACGAGAAAGAGCTTATTACGATTGAGCATATAGAGCCAATCATCCCAGAAGACACCGATTATAACTTCTATTTTGGACCAGCCCATTCCGGGTCTGGGAATTTCGGCGTTAAGCTAAAAATAGAGGGGGAGAGGGTAAAGTCTGCTCGCGCTGACCCCGGCTATCTGCATAGGGGATTTGAAAAGCTGATGGAATACAGGGTTCCCGTGCAGAATGCTGTGTTATCAGATAGAGTCTGTGTCTTAGAGGCACTTAACTGGAATCTAGTGCATGCTGAGGCTGTGGACGAGTTGACAGGCGTTGGGGTTCCTCAACGAGCCAGATACATAAGAGTATTAATGGCAGAGCTGTCGAGATTACAATCCCACCTTATTTGGTATGGTGCAATGTGCCTGGGCCTCGGTTTTGATACCGGATTTAAGATGGCCTTTGGCTACAGAGACTATATACTTGACCTTTTCGAACTGATAACAGGGGGAAGAGTCTACCCAGCGGGTTATATATGCCCAGGAGGGGTGAGAAGAGACCTGCCTGATGGGTCTGAAGATAAGATAAAGAGAGTCCTGGATCAAACAGAAGAAATGATGCAGAAAATGAAAGACTTCGACAATATAGTGTTTTCTGGAAGGACGAAGGGTGTCGGTATTCTAAGGACGGAAGACGCAATCAGACTAGGGGCAACAGGACCGGTGTTAAGAGCGTGTGGAGTGGAAACGGATGTAAGGAAGGATGATCCATACGAGATATATGGCGAGCTAGATTTTGACATACCAGTTAGGGAAGAAGGAGATGCCTACGCCCGCTGTTTGATCAGGGAGAGGGAAATGGAAGAATCCATAAAAATTATAAAGCAAATCCTGGGTAGAATACCACAAGGGAACATTAGAGAACCGGTAAAAATAACGCCTCCATCCCGTGTCAAGATTCCTGAAGGTGAGGTGTATGTGCGTAATGAACTTGCTAGAGGAGAAGGATGTGCTTATATGAGAAGTGTTGGGGGAAGAGAACCCTACAGGGTTAAGCTCAGGGGCCCAGATTTCTTGCATATGATACCAGTCCTCGAACATTTGTTAAAAGGGTCCGAAATAGCGGATATTCCGGCTATATATTGGAGCCTAAATATTTGTCCTGCCGATATGGATAGGTGATGTAAGATGAGCATGATGAAAACGATAGGAGTGCTGTTTCAGACGCTATTTTCTAAGCCGATGACGGTTAAGTTTCCCTACGAAGCTATTGAAATTCCAGAGAACTATCGCGGAGAACATGAGCTTGACATAGACAAATGTGTAAGCTGTGGACTCTGTGCTGAGATATGCCCCAATAGGGCTGTAGAAATGGTGGAGTTACCTGAAGAACACAAAGGGAAATATCCCAAAACCTATCCTCGATTAGATCTTGGGAAATGCTGTTTCTGTGGTCTTTGCCAGGATATCTGCCCGAGAAAATGTCTCGTGCTGACGAAGAACGTATTTCTTGCCACTCCTGACCCTTCTGCGGTAATTAAGAATCCTATGCCGAAAGGACCTCAATAGTATGGTTGTTACATCCGGGACTGCCCTGGGAGCAGTTATAGGCACGATAGGTCTTGCCGCCTTTGGGCTCTTCTGTGGCCTATTATATAAGGGCTTTGATAGAAAAATCGGTGCTCATATGCAGAGCAGGGTAGGGCCACCAATAATACAGCCTTTTCTAGATGTGAGCAAATTTATGATTAAGGATTCGGTTCAGCCTGAGAGAGCACTGGTTTGGCTCTATAATGCGGCACCAATCGTATCTCTGGCTTCCGTAATTACTGTGCTTCTCTACCTGCCTTTCGGTGGGCTGACCTTCACCCCTATACTTTCTGGACACGGAGACCTTATTCTGGTTGTATATCTGCTCATCCTTCCCGCGTTGGCTATGGTGGCCGGAGGATTTGCCTCTTCCTCTCCCTTTGCCACCATCGGAGCGCAACGAAAAATGGTAACCATGATGTCCTATGAGTTCCCACTCGCTGTGGTTGCGATTGCCATTGCCTGGAAGCTAAATCAGCTTTACCCTGGCGAGAGTGTTTTTGGCCTCGCTTTTATCTACTCACACCCGCTGTGGGGCCATGTAGGCCCTGCCGGCATCATAGGTATGCTATTGCTTCTTTTCTCCTTAATCGTGGTTACACCGGGGCAATTGGCCACGGTGCCTTTTGATATTGATGAGGCAAGTCCCGAAATTGCCGAAGGCTTGACAGCCGAGTATTCAGGACGAAATTTCGCTCTTTTCTACCTTACCGATGCCGCAAAGATGGTGGCAGTAGGCACTCTCACTGTTGCCTTGTTCTTCCCTTATGACCTATCTCCCCTCATTGGTATAAGCGGCCCTGTTGGCTCATTTATAGATTTTGTGTTTTTCTTGTTGAAGTTGTTCTTGGTTACAACGTTGACTGTGACCTTGATCAGAGCGGCGGTGGCCAGGCTGAAGATATCTCAAGTTCCCACCAGCTATTGGGGTTCTACCACAGCTATAGCCTTAGTTGGCCTTATATTACTCGTAGTGCCGAACTAGTATAGCGAAGGATTGCCTTTCTTGATAAAATTTGGTTTTAAGATTAATTATGTATGAATGAGGACTACGAATGATAAGTCTTCCTTTTTGGAATCCTGTCATCTGCATTATTGCATTTATAATCTTGACAGCAATAACCGGCCTTTTTATAAGTCGGGGGCAGAAAAAGTATAAGAAAGGAACTGCTCAAACAGAGATTTTCCTGTCGGGCGAGGAGCTACCTACTGTAGAGCAGAGACACATAAAGTCCCACAACATATATTGGGGGTTTTTCAAGACACTCAAGCAATACTATGACCCAACTGTAAGAGCGCATACGGGAATAATAAATGACTTTATCATCTGGCTTATAGCTATTGTAGCTCTGACTGCGGTGATACTGCTTATTGCACGTTGACTTAGATGAAAAGGAGAGAATATGGGCTTTAACTCATTTAAAAGAGCGCTGTGGGCCTATCATATTAATACAGGGTCGTGCAATGGATGCGATATTGAGATACTGGCCACACTTACCCCCAGGTATGATGTCGAGCGTTTTGGCATAGTCCTCGTTGGCTCACCACGACACGCGGATGTATTGCTGGTGACGGGTCCGGTAGCGAGGCAGATGGCTTCGAGAGTAAAGCGAGTATACGAACAGGTACCCGACCCTAAAATGGTCATAGTAGTTGGCAATTGTGGTATAGAAGGGGACGTGTTTCATGAATCCTATAATTTGGTGGGGCCAGTAGATCAGATTATTCCGGTGGATGTCTATGTCCCGGGATGCCCCCCCCGACCTGAAGCCATCATAGAAGCAGTAGTTAAAGCCTGGGTAAAGCTCGAGAAAGCTGAACAGGGAGTAAGATAAATGGAATTATTGAGTCCTGAAGAAATAATTGATAGCTTCAAGACAGCTATGGGAGATAGCTTTATTGACGCCAAAATCTATCAGTGCGAGGTCGCCGTCAAGAAGAATAAGTTCCACAGCCTCTGGGTCGAGGTGAAAAAGAGCGCCTTCCGCGGCGCTGTTGAGCATATCTGCCAACTCCAGCACTACCCCCATCTGGCCATTATCTCCCCGAGCGACTTGGGCACTGAGGTAGAGCTCATCTATCACTTCACCATTTACTATGGCTATCACCTGGAGGAGTTGAGCTTGGGGTTGCGGGTGAAGCTACCCAAGAGTGACCTGAAGATACCAACGATTACCGACCTCATCCCCGGTGCTTTATTTACCGAGCGCGAGACTCAGGAAATGATGGGAGTAGAAGTGGTCGGCATCCCGGACAAAAGGCGGTTGTTCCTGCCCGAAGATTTTCCCCAGGGAGTCTATCCCTGGAGGACTGATGAGACAGGACCAAAGGACATGCTTAGAGTCCTGCCTGGGAGGCAGAAAAAATATGGCAATGGATGAGACGAAAACAAGATACACCATACCCGTTGGGCCAATTCATCCCGCCCTGAAGGAACCGATTCGGCTTGACCTTAGCATTGATGGTGAGGAAATTGTGGATGTAGATGTCGTTGTGGGGCAGGTCCACCGTGGCATTGAATGGCTTGGTATGAATAGAAATAACCCCATCCAGAACATATATTTGGCTGAGCGGGTATGCGGCATTTGCAATATATGTCATCCTTTCGCGTATGTTATGGCTGTGGAACAGGCTATGGGAATCACTCCACCGGAGCGGGCTGAGTATATAAGGGTTATTATCGCCGAGATGGAGCGAATACATTCGCATCTCTTATGGGCAGGTGTTGCTGCTCACGAGATTGGCTTTGACAGCGTGTTTTATCTTGTCTGGCGTGTCAGGGAAGAAATAATGGACCTGATAGAGTATGTGACGGGAAACCGGGTCACTAAAGCTATGTTTCAGATTGGTGGAGTGAGAAGAGATATTACTGAAGAACAATTCCCCAAAATTAGACAATCCCTGGATTACTACAAGAGCATATTTGAGCAGTTGAGAGCCGTGTTTTTGGATGATAGGACGATACGGATGCGGACAAAGAATGTAGGTACCCTGAAAACCGAGGATGCTTTGAAACTACTTGCAGTGGGACCCACCGGCAGGGCCAGCGGTGTCCCCAAAGATGTAAGACAGGACCAGCCTTATAGTGGATATGCTGATTTAGATATTAAAGCCATTACCCCTGATATGCTCACCGGAACAGTAGTCGGCGATGTGTATGACAGAATAATTGTCCGATTGCTGGAGGTAAAGCAAGCCGTTGAAATCATAGAGCAATGCCTAGACGAAATGCCGCCCGGTCCTCTGCTTTTCGAACAGAAGGTAGCAAAGCTCTTGAATATGCTGACCAAAGCGGAGGGGGAAGGTATCGGACGAGCCGAAGCGCCTAGAGGCGAAGTTGCACATTATGTTCGGTTGGAAGCTGGCAGAGAAACCTTGTCCACTTGGAAGATAAGGGCCCCTACATATGTAAATCTGATGTCGATACCAGCGATACTCAAAGGCGGGCAGATTGCTGACGTTCCAATAGCCTTTGCTTCTATTGACCCCTGTATGTCATGCACTAATAGAGCTATCATTGTGGACTCAAAAACGAAGAACACATCACTACTTGGTTACAGGGAGTTGCATGAGCTCTCTGTTGAAAAAACAAAAAGGTTGGAAGCCGAATTTGACAGCTAATAGTCCAGCAGACATTTTCGAAATCATTGGCGGCCCGGTCATCGTGGGTGTAGTTGGGACGTTATTTGCTCTGTTGTACCTCGGCATAGACCGCAAGCTAGTTGCCCACATGCAAGGCAGGATAGGACCGCCCATAGTGCAGCCCTTCCGCGACGTCAGGAAGCTGCTCATGAAGGAAAGCATAATTCCCGATGATTCCCTTAGCTGGCTGTTCAAGGTGGCCCCAATCCTCTGTCTGGTGGGGTCAGCTATACTATTCCTATACCTACCCATTTTTGGTCAGAAGGCACTTTTTGAGGGCTTCGGTGATGCAATAGTGCTCCTATACTTGTTAGTAATACCTTCTCTGGCACTTGTGGTGGCAGGGTTCGCATCTAGCTCGCCATACGCCACTGTGGGAGCGCAACGCGAAATGGTTATTATGATGAGTTATGAATTCCCGCTGGCGATGGCGATAGTTGCTATCGGATGGCGTACCAGCTATGTTACTGGTACCAATCCATTTGCATTATCTACGATTGCTGCAAATCCGATATGGAATATAGCGGGCCCGGCTGGAGTTGTAGGAACACTAATGTTGCTCTTTGTTCTTCTGATGGTTACACCAGGAGAAGTTGGCAAGATACCATTTGACGTAGCAGAAGCTGAAACCGAAATTGCTGGGGGACTATTGGTTGAATATTCCGGTAGAAACCTTGCACTATTCTATATCGCAAGCGCAATAAGAGCTTTTGCTATGGCGGCCTTGATAGTAGCTTTGTTTTTCCCGTACAATCCCTCGTCTGTTATTGGAAGCGGGGTACCCGTTCTTACAACGGTTGTGGATGGGTTGTTCTTCCTGGTTAAAGTCTTTGTGGTGATGTTTGTTTGTATAATGTTGATACGCGCTGCCATGGCGCGTTTCAAAATTGACCAGGCGAGTAAAATTTATGTTGTTGCGATGTCACTCATAAGTCTTGTCGGTCTGATATTGATATGGGCAGATACGGTAGTGTGAGGAGAAACATATGGGAATAGTAAAGATATTGCTAAAGCAACTCGTTCAAACTCCGGCAACAAACAAGTTCCCGGCAAAATACGCTCCGGTATCAGCCATCAAATTCTTGAACATGGTTACCAGAGGTAAATTGGAGATTATTCCGCCAGTTCCGGTGCCGCCCGGGTTTCGTGGCAAAATTGCCTACGACCGGGAGAACTGCATCGGTTGCCAGCTGTGCTACAAGATATGCCCCACCAAGGCCATAGAATGGTTGCCTGAGGAAAAAAAGATCAAGGTGTTTATCTCACGCTGTTGTTTCTGCGCCCAGTGTGTTGACATTTGCCCGGTGAATACTCTGGCTATGACGGAAGAGTTTCTGCTATCCACGTATGATAAATACGCCGACGAGTTGGTAATCGTTGACAGCGGCGAGCTACCTGGCTCGGTAAAGAAAAAGAAACCAGACGCCGGAGCCCCAGATAAGACAGCCGAGCAGAGCTAGCTCCTTTACACCAGCAGCGGAATTTCAGCTATCCGTCCTTCCAAAATAACCTCAGCCAGCTTCTTCACACTTTTGTGAACCGCTTCTGAAATATCCCTGCCCGTCTCTGTCTGCTCAGGCTGTACACCGATAAGTAGGACCTTGCCACAAAATTCCCCTACATAAGATACAAACGTGGGGAGGGGTATATGGTGTGTGGAAAAGTATAATATGCTGATTTTCTCCGGCGTGATTGTGCGTACAGCCCCGGGGGGTAAATCCATATCGGCGGCATCTACCAGTATCAATAAGTCAGGCTGATGCCGGCGGATAACCGAGGTATAGCTTTCCGGAGCAGTGCCAACGTCTATTGCCATAATCTCAGCGGGGAAAAGAGACTTACCTCTATACTGCTCTTGGTTGAGCATGTCCACCACACAGTTACCAGCAGTGTCATCGCCGCCCAGCCGGTTGCCAATGCCAAGGACTATCGTACCGCTCATTTGCCGTCCACAGTTCATTACTTTTATAAGTATTTTATTCTCATTTCACGCCATTTAGCAATGAGACTTTTCCTCCATAACTAATTGACACAACCATCTTCTTGGTGGCTTGATAGTATGGAAGCGATATGTTATAGGCTGAGATTTCGGAAGGCCAAACTGTTAGCTCTTAGCCGTTGACAAACCGCTGCTGCGAGTGATAACATCTCACTGTTTCTACCGGTGCGGCGCTTTACGAGTTGCCCGACTGAGAAGAGGGAGTATAGCAGGTTTAAAGGAATCGTGGCGCCGCTGGAAAATCTCAAGATAAGGAGGAACTCATGGCTTATGAAAGTTTAATTGTAGAGCGGGAAAAGAATGTCGGCATAATCACTTTAAACCGGCCACCGGCAAATCCCATAAATCTGGCTGTGCTTGATGAATTAGATGCAGTTTTTGGTGAGTGGGGAAAAGATAAAACGATAAGAGCGATAATCATCACAGGAGCCGGCGAAAGGGGATTTTCAGCCGGCTTTGATTTAAAAACAGCTGGGACGCCGGAAGGAGAGAAGGCTATGTCACGAGGGCAAGAGGTGTTCAGCCACATCGAAAAGTATTCTAAGCCGGTAATCGCCGCCATAAATGGCTTTGCTCTCGGTGGTGGTTGCGAACTCGCAATGTCCTGCCACTTCAGAATAATGCTCAACTCTGAGAAAGTGGTGATGGGGCAGCCCGAGATTGACCGAGGCATTATACCTGGCTGGGGTGGCACCCAGCGGTTGCCCAGGCTAGTAGGCAAGACCAAAGCGCTTGAAATGCTTCTACTCGGCACTAGAGTCAACGCCCCAGAGGCTTTGAGTATCGGGCTTATAACCAGGGTATCACAGCCAGGGCAGTTGATGAACGATGCTAAAGAACTTGCCGGGGCGCTGGCGAAAAAGGCCCCGATTGCTATGCAAATAATCCTCGACGCAGTGACCCGGGGACTTGAGACCACCACTGACCAGGGCGTGAGAATAGAACTGGAAGGCTCACAGCGGGTAAGCAAAACTAAGGATGCGGTGGAAGGCGCTATGGCGTTTATCGAAAAACGAGAGCCGGTCTTCAAGGGTGAATAGCTTTCTGGAACGAAAATAAAAAGTAGAAGGAGGTTTTCTGATATGAAAGTTGAGGACATCAAGAAAATTGCGGTTATGGGGGCTGGTGACATGGGACATGGCATCGCCGAGGTGGCGCTGCTTACCGGATACAAGGTGGCGCTGCGGGATATTGAACAGAGATTCGTTGACAAGGGGCTTTCCAGAATCAAAGAAAGCCTGGATAAGCTCACAGAAAAACAGAAAATCACTGAAGAGAATAAAAAGGCAATGGTGGCTAATATCGAGACCTTTGTTGATATTGCCGAATCTGTTAAGGATGCTGATTTTATTATTGAGGCAGTTCCCGAGGTTATGGACCTCAAGAAACAGGTTTTCCAGGCACTTGATGCAGCCGCTCCAAAAAATGCCATACTGGCTTCGAATACCTCCAATATGAGCATCACGGAGATCGCATCAACTACGAAGAGGCCGGAGCAGGTCGTCGGCGTGCATTTCTTTAACCCGGCTGTCCTGATGAAGCTCGTCGAGGTCATAAAGGGAGGGAAGACAAGCGAAGAGACAATGCAGGTGGCATATAATCTGGCACTGAAGATGAACAAGGTGCCGGTCAGGGTTGAGAAAGACTCTATCGGATTTGTTTATAATCGGATCAACGCGCCGACTGCGATCCTACTTAACCTCATAGTAGAAAAAGGCATGGCTACCCCCGTGGGAATCGATGCCAAGATGAGAAAGGTAGGTATGCCTATGGGGCCATACGAGCTGATGGACTATGTGGGGCTGGATGTCGCCTACCACAGCGGTCTTTATTTTGCGGAAAAACTCTCTCGAGACTACGCACCACCCAGCTGGCTCAAAGCTAAGATTGATGCTGGTACGCTGGGAAAGAAGACAGGGAAGGGCATTTTTGACTGGACTAAAGGCAGACCGGAGATAGACTTATCCAAGGCGAAAGAGGATTTCGACCCTACTGTCTTGATTGCCATTCAGGTTAACGAGGCGACAAAACTGCTCGAGGCAGGAGTGGTCAAGAGCCCAGACGAAATTGACAAGGCCATGGTTAATGGAGGTGGTTCGGGGATTGGGCCTTTTCAGCTTGCCAAGGGGATAGGGTATGATAAATTAGCCAAGATATGTAAAGACCTTGCCAAGCAGTTTGATGTCAAAGCGTTCGAGCCCACCGAGACATTGAAGAAAGGGAATATCTGATAATAAGCACAAAGCCTTGCTTAAGTGACTTAAATCAAGCCGGGGTCTGTATCACACGAATTGTTTCACTGTTGATGTGGCCCCGGTTTTATTATGGTGTCATCCTTCTTATAGCCTGGCTTTACCTCACTCCAAAGTTGAGCTTGTTTAATAATCCTCTCTAACATTCCGAGGTCGCCTTGAGTAACCGAAGAATATAGCCGCCATCCCCGTGGTTCACTCAGGGGTGCGGTGACAATGAAACAGTCTAAAGGGTTAACTAGGCTAAATCATAAAATTCGGTTATATTTTAGATGATTTAAACCGCCACTCATAATTTGCCGACTTTTTAACCGAATACGGGTGATATTCTGGAAGAATTCCGGAAAAGCACTTGACAGCGCAGGGATAATATACTATAAGAAGAGGTTTGGGGCAGTGTTAGAGATGAAAAAGGATAAAAAGCTCCTATTGTTATTGGCACTAGTTCTTGTTGGTGCGCTACTTTTTAGCGTTATCCCTGCTTCGGCCGGTGAAAATCCCGGTCATGGAAAGTCACTGGCGGAAGCCAGAGAGGCCTTGGAACGAGAACTTTCGCCTCTGGCTGGAGATGGCTTTGTCGGCATCGCCCATTCGGAGGCTGATGGAGAAATCATCGTCTTTGTCGAGGATGAACAGGCGAAGCAAAGAATAACACGCTCCTTCGAAGGCTACACAGTGCGGACGGAGGTTACCGGGAAAATACAGGTACTTTCTACTCAGGTAGCAGAGCCTCTGACCTATGAGGAGAGGGAAGAAGAGGTCAGACCCTTGGTCGGCGGAATAAGCCTGTCAGCTTACATCCCAAACGTGTATTATACCGGCACCCTGGGCATGGTCACCTATGACGACAAGATTCTGTCTAATGCCCACGTTATCGCTATAGAGCCGGATACTGATAATTTTCTCGCTCTAGGAACAGCCATCATCCAGCCCGGCAGTGGCGATGGAGGAAGATTAGGCGCTAAGGTAGGGGAACTCGAGGATTACATACCTATTGAATTCGACCCTGATGCAGAAAACTACGCCGATGTAGCTATAAGCAGTATTGATGATGGTGTGGAGGCGTCTTATGGCGAGCAGTTTGGGGAAGGGGGTAATTACTGGATTGAAGGATGGACCGGGGTCTCTATTGGAGAAACCGTACGAAAATCCGGGCGCACGACCGGAGTAACCACCGGCCAGGTGATTAACGATGACATCTCTATTTTAGTTGAGTACGGCGGCCAACAGGCTCGTTTTGTTGACCAGATCGCAGTAGCTCAATCTAACTGGTCCTTTGCAGGGCCAGGTGATTCAGGCTCCGCGGTGGATAAGGATGGAGAGTTCGTGGGACTGGTTTTTGCTGGCTCCGAAAACTATGCGTACATTAATAAGGCAGAGCACATAATTGATGGGCTTGGTATCGCTGTTGAGCCTCTGGGGAATCAGTATAGCCTCACCATCTCAAGCACTCCTGGCGGTTCGGTGACCACCCCCGGTGAGGGGAGGTTTATCTGCGATGCCGAAGAGGTGGTCGACCTCGTTGCTGAGGCTAACCTACACTACCACTTTGTGGAATGGACCGGTGGTGAGGGTGCCATTGCCAATCCCGAAGACCCCGAGACTACCATCACCATGAACGACTCCTACTCCATCACCGCCAACTTTGAACTAGACCCAGGCTGGTATAGCCTCACTATCTCCAGCACTCCTGGCAGTTCGGTAACCACCCCCGGTGAGGGGATTTTTGTCTATGCCGCCAACACGACGGTCCCTCTTTTCGCTGAGCCAGGCGAACACTACCACTTTGGCAACTGGACTGGCAATGTAAGTACCATCGCCGATGTCTATGCTGCCTCGACCAACATCACCATGTATGACTCCTACTCCATCACCGCCAACTTTGAACTGGACGAAGGTTATTATAGCCTCGCCATCTTCAGCACTGAAGGCGGTTCGGTAACTACCCCCGGTGAGGGGATTTCTGTCCATGCCGCTAACGCGACGATCAACTTGGTAGCTGAGACTAACGTAGGCTACCATTTTTTGAAGTGGACTGGCAATGTAAGTACCATCGACGATATCTATGCTGCCTCGACCAACATCACCATGTATGACTCCTACGCCATCACCGCCACTTTTAAGACGTCGCACCCCGAACCCATCATGGTAACATTGACGGTATCCAGCACCGCTGGCGGCTCGGTAACCACCCCCGGTGAAGGGTTATTCTCGTATCCTGTAGGCACTGAGGTCAGCCTTGCGGCTGAAGCACTGAGTGGCTACCAGTTTATCTACTGGTCGGGCGCGGTGGAGACCATCGCCGATATTGATGATTCCACAACCACCATCATCATGAACAGTTCCTACTTCATCACAGCCAATTTTAGCAGGCCTGGTTTTTTGCAGTGCTTCATCGCCACAGCAGCCTATGGTACACCCATGGCCGAGGAAATAAAGATTCTCCGTGAGTTCCGAGATGAATATCTGCTAACCAATCCCCTGGGACAAGCTCTGGTAGATATCTATTACAGAGTCAGCCCACCAATAGCCGAGTTCATAACTGAGCATTCCAGCCTGAAGCCGATAGTGAGGCTCGGGCTACTGCCCGCTGTGGCCATGAGCACCGTAGCCGTAAACACTACTCCAGTCGAGAAGGCAGCCATAATGGGCTTGCTGGTATTGGTTTCAGTGGTACTGGTTGTCTGGGCAACGAGGCGGCGAGGCAAAAGTTCAGAATATGCTTGATGACGGAATTGTATATTGGATTGCTTTAATACCTCCAAGCTACTGGCAATGTCCTCCCGACCCAAAACCCTTCTTTGCTACTAATACCAGGAAACGAAGGGTTTGCGATGCCAGAAAGAGGCTGCCCTTTTAATAAAGTCCGTTTTCTGCTAAAATTGTCCACCGAGCAATGAGTTATTTTCTGGGCGTAGATATTGGCTCTGTCAATGCCAAGCTGGCGCTCATAGATGAGAATGGCGGGGTCGTTGAGTTTGATACCGGGAAGGTAATCTCCAGCCCCAGAGCTGCCGTCAGTTCGCTCATCGCCAGGCTGGGCGAGAGATTCAATCTCAAAGAAATTGTCGCTGCTGGCGTATCTGGCTCAGGCAGGGCTGTTGTTCCCAAAGAACTCGGCTGGACAGAATACAGCAGCTCACTGGCGATTGCCTCCGGACTGCTTCACAGTTACTCCGACGTTAAAACTATCATACAAATCGGCGGCCAGAGCACCCTGGTGATAGAGCTGGAAGATGGCTTGAAGAAGCCCTGGAAGGTGGCATCCAATCCCCTTTGCGCCGCAGGCACGGGAAGGTTCCTGGAGCAACAGGCATACAGGCTTGGCATCAGCATGGAGGACTTCGCCAGCTTAGCCCTGAAATGTGAAGGTACTCCTCCCAGAATAGCCGCCCGGTGCAGCGTCTTTGCCAAGACCGACCTCATCCACCTCCAGCAGAAGGGGGCCCCGCTGGATGCCATGCTCTATGCGCTCTGCGAAAGCGTGGCCCGGATGGTCGCCTCCTTAAAGAAAGGGACTTTCCAGGAGCCGGTTTATTTTGTGGGTGGTGTTGCCGCTAATCCTGCTGTGGCCAAATCACTCAATGATATGATTTCTGCCAGGAATGGGCATCCCGTCGAGGTAATCATTCCCGAAGACTTCCTTCATATGGAGTCCCTGGGTTCGGCATTACTGTCTATAGGGAAAACTTCTGAGGGCGTTATGCTGTCAGGAACGGATGCCAAGCAACGCCATTTTGAAATGCCCAAGCTGGAAGTTGTCACAGTTCAGGACAGTAAGGACAGTCTTAAGATAGAGGAACCATGCGTCGGCTACCTAGGGGTTGACGTTGGCTCCACGAGCACCAAGGCTGTGATAATGGATGAGTCCGGCACACAATTGCTGGGGAAGAACTATTTGATGACTGCGGGAAGGCCAGTTGAGGCTATCAGGCAGGTCTTCAGGAACTTGCTTCGGGATGGCGCAGGCAAGGTCAAGATAGCTGGCGCTGGCGTTACCGGCTCGGGCCGATATCTGGTGGGTGGTTTCATTGGGGCAGACCTGATTAAGAATGAGATAACGGCACAGACCAGAGCTGCCACTGAGATGGACCCTGAAGCCGACATAATTGAAATTGGCGGGCAGGACTCCAAGCTAGTCATCAAGAGAAACGGCGTCGTCGTGGACTATCACATGAACAAAGCCTGTGCCGCGGGAACGGGAAGCTTCATTGATGAGCTGGCCGAGATGCTCGGTGTTTCCGTGACCAACGGTGAGTTTGCTGACCTGGCGTTTGCTGCCCCCTATACTATTGAGCTGGGGACGAGATGTGCTTCATTTATGGGTCAGGCGGTGGCCTCGGCGCAGCAGGAAGGCGTGCCCTTGGAAATAATCACAGCCAGTCTGGCTAACTCCATAGCCAAGAACTATCTCTCCAAGGTGGTGGAGCACAGAAAGCTGGGCAATAAAGTTATTCTCACCGGAGCGGTATTCTACAACAAGGCCGTAGTCTCTGCCTTTCACCAGCAGCTTGAAGGTAAAACACTGACCGTGCCGGAGCACAAGGAAGTGAGCGGCGCCATGGGCGCAGCCCTCTTGGCAAAAGAGGCCATGAGTAGTCAGGAATCGAAGTTCAAGGGCTTTCAGGAGGTTGTGGACAGCGAGTGCAAGCTTACTACGTTCGTGTGTAAAGGGTGCGACAACAACTGCACCATTACCAGGATGGAGATGCCCGGTGAAAAGCCTGCTTTCTACGGCAGCAGGTGTGACAAGTACGATGCCATAGCCAGCCATGCCAAGCAAGAAACCTTCTTTGACAAGCGAGAACAGTTGCTCTTTCGAGAGTATAAGAAGGATTCCGGCACAGGGCCTACAGTGGGCATTCCCAGAGGACTTCTGGTCTATGACTACGCTCCGCTACTTATCGGGTTCCTCAATGCCATCGATGCCAGGGTTGTCCTTACCAGTCAGACCAACAATGCAATCATGGACCAGGCCATCGAGTTAGGCTACACCGACAGTTGTTTTCCCATGAAGCTCCTCCATGGACACGCGGCAATGCTCAAGGATACGGATTACATACTCTATCCTTGTGCCATTCGCCTGGATAGAAAAGATGGGGATGAGAGCCAGCAATACTCCTGTCCCTTAGTCCAGGCCTCCCCGTTTATAATACGCAATGTGCTTGACCTTGGGGAGCGGCTGTTGATACCCATAATTGATTTCAGTCTAGGCGATGACGATGTGATAAAGAACTTCGCGGATGTCGCTGTGAAGATGGGGTTCAGTAGAAGGGAAGGCAAGAAGGCGGCCCTGGCCGGCATTGAATCTCAGCGGAAGTTCGAGGCCGACCAGGCAGCGCTGGGCAAGGAGCTATTAAAGCAATTACACCAAAGCGGCCAGTTGGGCGTGGTCCTCTTCGCCAGGTCTTATATGTCGCAGGATGCCGGGGCAAACCTGGGCATAGCGGAGAAGCTCGCTCAGCTTGGGGTAGTGCCTATACCGCTGGACTTCCTGTCCTTGAAGTCAGTGAATGCCAAGGATTACTCCGATCGTCCTTACTGGTTCTATGAGAACAAATATATAGCCGGCGCTGATATAACTGTCTCAGACCCCCAACTTTATGGGTTGTGGCTGTCAAACTTCGGGTGCGGTCCGAACTCCTTCATAATCCACATTGTGGAAGATATTATGGGGGGGAAGCCTCTGGGACAGTTGGAAATAGATGAGCATGCCGCTGAGGCTGGTATTGTTACCCGCCTCGAAGCCTTCGTTGACACCATTCAAGGATTTGCTCAGTCTGCCGGGAAGCAGGAAGCGCCAAAAAAAGAAGATATCTATCGGAAAGCATTTCCGCCTGTCATTGATACCACCAAGACCTTTATTATTCCCAGAATGACGCCGCACATTGAGCTTGTAGGTGCGCTTCTACAGGGCAGTGGCTTCAAAGCAGTTGTGCTTCCTGAAGCTAATGAACGCAATCTACTCTATGCCGATAAGGTAACGTCGGGTGTGGAATGTTTGCCTTATCGGGTAACTCTGGGTGACTTTCTGAGGTTCAGTTACGAAAACGGCACTGACTTGAAAAACGTCGAGGCAGTTATGGCTGGGGCGTACGGTCCCTGCCGCTTTGGGAAATATGCCTTGGAACAAATCAAGATATTTAGAGATGTGGGCATCGACATTCCAATACGGACCACTGTGTCGAATAACGCTTATCGGGATACAGAAATTAGCCCACGTTTTGCCCGCCTTGCCTGGAAAGGCTGTGTGGCTATTGACTATCTCCAAAAGTCGCTCTGGCGCACTCGGCCTTATGAAAGGAGGCCGGGCTCGGCAGACGAACTGTTTGATGGATATCTGGGCAGAATTGTCGGTCGCGTCCGTCAGAAGGAAAGGTTCGATGATGTTCTGCGCCAGGCAACTTCTGATTTCAAGTCTATCATTGACCCTGAGCTGCCCCGCAAGCCCCTGGTGGGCATTAATGGCGAAATCTTTCTGCGCTCGAACAGATTTAGTAACCAGGATCTGGTTAGGGAGTGTGAAAAGGCTGGGCTGGAAGTCGTCGTTTCTTCAATAGGGGAATGGATTAAATATATCTTCTACCGGCATGTTGAGGATGCTGTCAGGGACCGCAAATTCCTGAAGGCTTTGATTAGCTACGTGATAAAACGTGTCTGGGAGCATGACGAGCACAAGGTAATTAAACATTTTCAGGACCTGGTTGATGTGCGGGAACCTTCAACGGAGGAGGTACTGAGGTGGACAAGTGAGTGGCTTTCCCCAAAATGCGGAAGCGAGGCAGTTCTCAGTATAGGCAGTGGAGTCGAATGGATGGAGAATCCTAAGTTTGCTGGGGTGATATCGATAATGCCTCATGGCTGTATGCCTGGTGGAATTGTGGCTGCGATGTCCGAGAAGTTCAGCTCATTGTATCGTAAGCCCTGGATCAACCTCACCTATGATGGCTTTGTGGAAAGCAATAACCTTACGAAAATCAACAACTTTGCTGAGATCATAAGATTTTGCAGCCAGGAAGGGAAGGAGGGCAACTAGACTGTCCTGCCTTTATCGATGTGTGATTTAACCTTCATGTTTAGGCTGGACCTTTATTTCTTCTGCTTCTTCTACGCACGAGATAAATCGCCAATCCCACCGCTACCACCCCTACTATAATGCCGCCAATGAGGGCCCAATTAATCGATGGTTTCTCCTCAAAGTTAGCTAATATGGAATAATTGTCGCTCATTGCGATGACGGTTTTGGGGGCATTTATATTGAAGATGGCACCCACATCACCTGTCCAGTTGACAAAGCGATAGCCGGCATTGGGCTCGGCAACCAGTTGAACCATCGCCCCGGCAGTATAATCGAACGACTCCTCGCCAGGGGTAATAACCGCCCCGCCAACAGTGCTGGATAAATTAAGGTTATAGTTGGTAACAGTTCCCAGATTCCATTTAACAGGGTCGGGCTTTGGGCCAACGGCGAGCACGGTACCATTGGATTTGATTCCCACCGTATGATATCGGCCTGCGGCTATCGTGTGATAACATGTGCCTGCAGGGACCTGTTTGATGTCCGACCAGCCACTGACAGTGCATTGCCCCTAGTAGTCATATCCCGCGGCGACCACGGTGCCATCGGATTTAAGCCCCACCGTGTGCGCCCCGCCTGCGTCAACAATGGGCGTTACGTTTCCTTGAGGGGTGTTCAATGCCATTGTGATGGTAAGACTGGAGCTATCTACCGTCGAATGACTAATGGAATGGTCATCTGGCTGAGGTACGGTTACTGAAGTCGCTGCCACCGTCACAGGCAGAATCAGACCTAAGACCAGAGCGATGGAAAGTAAAACTTGTGGGAAAATCCTCCTTTTCTTCATTGCCACCCCCTCTTATCCGTGCGCGGCTGTTTGATTTCGGGCAGTTTAGCCTCCCCAAAATGTCTAGCTTGTAATATTATATCATACCCTCCGTATAGTCCTTGCCGTGTTGACAATTAGATTTTAAGTGATATACTAAAAGGGTTATGGCGCAGTCTTATGTTCGCTTGTTATTACGGGGTGTCGTAGAGCCTTTGCTGCTCTTCATTATAGGTGAATTACCTATACATGGCTATGAAATTGCCAGAGAATTGGAACGGAGAAGCGAAGGCTACTTTGATCTTACGGCAAGCACCCTTTACTCCGCATTACGCCGTTTGGAGCGGAGAGGGCTTGTGTTAAGCTCATGGCAGTACATTGCTAAGCAAAAGCGCCGATGTTATGAGTTGACGGAGAAAGGTCGTCAGATTCTGGCTGAAGAATTATCTCAGTGGGAAGAATTTCTTGGTGCTACCGACAGAGTTATAGACAGCCAGTGATGTGGAAATCCAAATCCTAGGGGCCCATTTAGCTGAGGTAAAAGGGGCCCGGCTAACCTCTCTATTAATTAATGGTTCTTTGGTTGTAGATGCTGGTGGACTTACCTCTGCCCTTTCTCTGCCTGAACAGAAAAAGATAGACACCGTTTTACTTACCCATCACCACTTCGACCATACTCGTGATCTAGTTACTCTGGCTGCTAACGCTGGTTACTACTGGCAGAGGCAACTTGTAGTCTATGCGCCGCGCTATACGCTTGATATTGTTGCTACCTGTCTTCTTGATGGCAAAATATATGCCAATTTTCTCGAATATCCCAGTAAAGAGAATCCGACTCTCATACTTGAGGCTATTGAGCCTTATAGCAGAAATACCATTGCTGGTTATGACGTTTTAGCAGTGCCTGTAAACCATTCCGTACCCACGGTCGGCTATCAAATTACCTCTTCGGATAGTAAAAGCTTGTTTTACACCGGCGATACCACAGTGGGAATATCTGATTGCTGGCAGTATATTTCTCCCCAGTTGCTCATTACTGAAGTTACCGGACCTAATAAGTATGGAGACTGGCTCAAGAAAGCTGGTCATCTTTGTGCTGAGTTTCTAAAAGAGGAGCTCATACAGTTTCGCCGACTTAAGGGGTATTTACCTCGCGTCATTGTTATCCATATCGGGAATCCTTACGAGCAGGAGATTAGGGAAGAAGTAGCCGAAGTGGCTCAGGAACTAGAAGCAGATATAAGCCTGGGCTATGAAGACATGAAAATCACCCTGTAGTCGCCACCCTCCGAGTCATTGTTATTCTTTTCTACTGACAAGTATTTGTGATATTGCGATTGAAGACTGGCGCCATAGCAACATATGCTATGGCGCCAGTAGTTTTCTTCAGCCTACCTTGGGCAGTTCAAGCTGGGCCTTCCTTACTTCCTCCTCGGGATAGGCATAATCTTCAAGTTGCCCCGTTAGGTATTTCTCATAGGCAGCCAGGTCGAAGTGCCCGTGCCCGCTGTGGGCGATAAGGATGGTCTTTGACACACCCTCTTTTTTGCACTTAAGTGCTTCATCAATAGCTACCTTGATATTGTGGCAGGGCTCAGGACCGCTGATAATGCCCTCGGTGCGGGCAAACTGTACTCCAGCAGCAAATGCGGCAGTTTGAGGTACAGCTACGGCTTCCACCAGACCCATTTTATGCAGGTGGCATATAGTAGGTGCCATCCCATGATAGCGCAGTCCACCGGCGTGAATTGGTGGCGGGATAAAGCCGTGCCCCAGGGTATACATTTTAATCAGGGGCGTCATCCCGGACAGGTCACCAAAATCATAGGCATAAAGTCCCTTGGTCACACTGGGACAGCTTTCAGGCTCACAACAGATGATGCGCATATCTTTCTTCTTGCCGCTAATCTTATCCCGAATCCAAGGGAAGAATTGCCCGGCGAAGTTTGAGCCACCGCCAATGCAGCCGACAATAATATCAGGGTAAGCGTCTGCCATCTCCATCTGCTTCCGGCATTCCTCCCCGACGATGGTCTGATGGAGCAGGACATGGTTAGCCACGCTGCCAATCGAATATTTAAAGTCTGGATGTTCTATCATATAATCTATTGCCTCGCTAATAGCCAGACCTAGACTACCGGGACAATCGGGCCATTTTTCCAGCATAGCTCGCCCTGACTTGGTCTCTGTACTGGGGCTGGGGACACAGTTACCCCCCCAGGTCTCCATGGCGATGCGCCGATAGGGCTTCTGGTCATAGCTGATCCTGACCATAAACACCTTGATCTCTAGACCGAAGAATGCCCCGGCTAAACTCAGGGCACTGCCCCACTGCCCGGCACCGGTCTCAGTACATAAGCCCTTGAGCCCTTGTTTCTTGGCATAGTATGCCTGAGCCGTGGCGGTATTGGGCTTGTGGCTGCCAGCCTGGTTTGTCCCTTCGTACTTGTAGAAGATTTTGGCCGGTGTATCCAGAGCCTTCTCCAGCCGGTATGCCCGATGCAATACCGTTGGCCTCCAGGTGCGATAAATCGCCTGCAGTTCCTCAGGGATTTCAATCCAACGGTCTGTGGTGTTGAGCTCTTGCTCGGCACATGCCTTGGGAAATAGACCGGCGGCGTCATCTACTGTTGCAGGCTTTCCCGTTCCTGGGTGCAAAAGTGGCGGCATTGGCTCGGGCATATCAACCATAATGTTATACCACTTGGTTGGCATGTCCTTTTGGTCAAGAAAATACATTCCTTTCTCCATTTTGTTCTCCTTTCTATCTCATATTGGGGTTGACTCTGTTAATGATAGCTAGTGCATGTTCACCTCCTAGTTTTTTCTACCAGTCTATTGATCCAAAGCCTCTCGTAAGCTTGACGTAAAGGTTTTGAGAGAAGAGAAGGTGGTATCTTCCTCCATCAACTGTATAATTCGGCTGCCTACGATGACTCCATCGGCTACTTTGGCTATTCTTCGCGCTTGCTCGGGGGTGGAGACGCCAAAGCCAACGCAAAGAGGTTTTTCAGTCTTTTCTCTCACTCTGGCTACGAAACCTTCCAGTTCCTGGGGGAGTTTATCCCGGGAGCCAGTGACACCTGTCAGGGATACTAAGTAGATAAAGCCACTTGCTTTGCTGGCCACCAGCCTGATGCGTTCTTCGGTGCTGGCCGGGCTAAGCAGATAAATAAGGGCAAGCCCGTGCTTTCTAGTTGATCGTTCCAGTTCCTGTCCTTCCTCAGGTGGGAGGTCAGGTATAATCAATCCGTCAATCCCCACCTCGGCGCACTTTGAGCAAAATTGCTCCAGTCCGAACTTAAGCACAGGGTTGTAGTAAGTCATAAACACGAGAGGAATTTCCACTTGACGTCTTAGCTCTTGAGCCACCTCCAGGCAGACTTTAGGAGTAACTTTTTGCCTGAGCGCTTCGTAGCTCGCTCGTTGGATAGTGGCACCGTCAGCCAGGGGGTCGGAGAATGGGATGCCGAGCTCGATGATGTCACATCCACTGCTGGCGAGAAGAGGCACTACTTTCAGGGTTGTTTCAATACTGGGGTACCCTACTGTGATGTAAGGAATAAGAGCAGTGAGGTTTGCTCTGGTAAAAACTGAAGCAATGCGGCTCAAAGCTTCACCCCCAGTGCTTTAACTATGATGTCCATGTCCTTATCGCCATGCCCACTCAAGTTGACTACAATAATTTGTTCCTTATCTAGGGAGCCTGCCATTTTAGCAACATAGGATATGGCATGGGCTGGCTCAAGGGCCGGGATAATGCCTTCGATCCGGCAGAGAAGACGGAATGCTTCCAGTGCCTCATTATCATTTACTGCCACATACGTAGCACGCCCGGTCTTCTTGTAATAACTATGTTCAGGACCTACGCCAGGATAATCCAGACCAGCAGAAATGCTGTGGGTACCTAGAATCTGACCGGCATCGTCCTGAAGTACATACGATTTTGTCCCATGCAAAACCCCTACCGTACCGGCAACTAGGGAGGCAGCGTGTTTCCCTGTCCTGATTCCTCTTCCTGCCGCTTCTACCCCGATAAACTTGACATCTTTATCGTTCACAAACGGGTGGAAAATCCCGATGGCGTTGCTCCCTCCGCCAACACAGGCGATGATATAGTCGGGTAAACGGCTGCACTTAGCTAGAATCTGCTCTCTGGTCTCTTTGCCTATGATTGATTGAAAATCGCGCACCATTAGTGGATAAGGATGAGGACCAACTACCGAGCCCAGAAGGTAATAGGTATTTCGAACGTTAGTTACCCAATCTCTAATAGCCTCATTTATGGCATCTTTAAGTGTTCTGGTACCTGAGGAAACAGGGCGCACTTCTGCACCTAGCAGTTTCATACGGAAAACGTTAATTCTTTGACGCTGCATGTCTTCCTCCCCCATATAGACAATACAATCCAGCCCCAACTTGGCACATATGGTTGCAGCAGCTACCCCATGCTGGCCGGCGCCAGTCTCAGCAATAATCCTTTGTTTTTCCATCCTCCTGGCGAGTAGTCCTTGCCCCAGAGCATTGTTTATCTTGTGGGCTCCGGTATGAAGCAGGTCTTCCCTTTTTATGAAGATTTGCGCCCCCCCGCAATGCCTGGTGAGCCTTTCAGCGAAATAAAGTGGTGTTGGCCTTCCTGAATAATCACAGGATAGGGAATCAAATTCGGCCCAGAACAACGGGTCACGTTTGGCTTCTTCGTAAGCTGCCTCTAGTTCGCCCAAAACGGGCATAAGAGTTTCGGGCACGAACTTGCCGCCAAACTGCTCAAAATAACCGCGAGAATCAGGTAGCTGCGTGTCTTCTTTCATCAACTTTCCTTACCTCTTCGATGAACGTTTTTATTTTGGCTATATCCTTGACTCCTCCTGTCTCTACTCCAGATGAGACATCCACTCCCCAGGGTGTTACTGTCTCGATTAACCTGGCTACATTCTTAGGGTCGAGCCCACCGGCGATAATGACCGGAAACCCCTTAGCTACCTCTTGAGTTAAGGTCCAGTCGAAGCTTTCTCCTGTTCCCCCATATTTGCCTTCAACCCGGGAGTCAAGGAGGGCGATAAACTCTTGTGGGGATAGCATTTTGCTTCCAGTGGATAACTCAGTATAGAGTTCCTCGTGGGATTGTCGATCTATCCGAATTGCCTTGATAACCGGTCTAACAACCTCGAGGCAATATTCCCAGGATTCATCGCCACTTAGCTGAACCCAATCTAAAGCACAGTAATCGGCGAGCTCATTTACTTGGGAACTTGGGGCATTGACAAAGACACCAACCACTTTTGTGGTATTGCTGCTTTCCTTGACAACACTGGCTATCTCATATGCCTTAGCAGGATTTACCTGTCGTTTACTGGGAGCGAAGACTAACCCGATAAAATCAGCACCGGCATCAACTGCTGCTAGAGCATGGCTTATATCTCTAAGTCCGCAAATCTTGACACGAGTCATGATAACAACTCCTTCATCTTAGTAATGACATCACCGGCGGTAACCAGAGCCTCGCCCACAAGTACAGCATCAACTCCCCATTTGTCGAGTTTTTCAATGTCTCTTTTGCTTTTGATACCGCTTTCACTAACTACAATGCGCTCCTGGGGAATGAAGGGCCGCAATCGGCGGGAAGTAGCGATATCAACAGTAAAGGTATTTAGGTCTCGATTATTGATTCCGATGATTTCCGCTTCGCTGAGAACTGCTCTTTCCACCTCGCCTTTATTGTGCACTTCGACCAGGCATTTTAAATCAAGGCTGTGACTCAGCAAGATGAGTTCCTTAAGCTGTTCCTGGCTCAGAATGGATGTGATTAATAATAAAGCATCAGCGCCATAGGCCCTAGACTCATATACCTGATAAAGGTCGAAGATGAAATCCTTCCTCAGCAGTGGAAGGCCAACCAATTCTTTGATTGCTGCTAGGTGCTCAATACTGCCCATAAAATAATTAGCCTCAGTGAGCACTGAGATGGCAGCAGCACCACCTTCGGCATAGGTCTGGGCTAACTCGACGGGGTTGAAGTTGGGACTTAGCATCCCCCGTGATGGGGAGGCTTGCTTCACCTCGGCGATCATGCGAATTTGGTCGCCCTTGAGAGCTAGGGCAAGGTCAAGCGTTGGCTTTTGCCGTGCAATGCGCTCTTGCAAATAAGTTATGGTCACTGCCTTCTTTCTTTCCTCAACCTCTTCCCTTTTTTGGGCGATAATTTTATCCAACATTTTCCTTTCCCAATTTCCAGCAATCAGTTACCCACTAAACGTCGAATGTTGACTGTTCTTTCAGGCTCTGGCTGAGCTTGATTAGCTCGTCGAGTTTAGCCAGAGCTTTTCCACTATCGAGCGTTTTCTCAGCAATACAAACACCTTCTTTCAGGTCTGATGCTTGGTTGCCAGCCACCAGAGCGGCAGCAGCATTCATGATCACTATGTTCCGCCTGGCTCCTACCTCTCCACTTAATATGCCGCGCAGGATCTTAGCATTTTGCCTGGCTGTTCCTCCTTTAATTTGGGTTATGCTTGCCTTCATAAACCCCAAATCATCAGGGGAAACTTCGTAAGGTGGCAATACCCTGTATTGATTGACATCCCATACTAGAGATTTCCCACTGATGGTGATTTCATCCATGGCATCTGTGCCGTGTACCACCAGGGAATGCTCTGTACCCAGACGATGGAGAACAGAGGCGATCTTCTCTCCCAGGTCCTTGGAGGGAACACCGATGACCTGAAACTTGGCTTTGGCAGGATTAGTAAGCGGACCGAGAATGTTAAATACAGTACGGATTCCGATTTCGCGTCGGGTAACAGCGGCATATTTCATCGCTGGATGAAAGTTGGGAGCAAACATAAAACCGATACCCGCTGTCTCCAGACATTGAGCGACAGCCTCAGCCCCGAGCTCAATCCTTACACCTAGCGCCTCCAGGACGTCGGCGCTACCGCAGCGGCTGGACATTGCCCGGTTGCCATGCTTGGCCACTTTGAGTCCGGCGCCGGCGACAATGAAGGCAGCTGTTGTGGAGATATTAAAGCTGCAAAAACCATCGCCCCCTGTCCCACAAGTGTCAATTACTTGTGAAATGACCTCAACCGGTGTCGCCTTAGCCTGCATGACGCTGGCTAAGCCGGCAATCTCGTTCACCGTCTCTCCTTTAATACGCAGGGCAGTGATAAAAGAGGCGATCTGGGCTGGCGTGGCTTCGCCAATCATTATCTCCTCCATTACAGATGATGCCTCCTCAAAGGTCAACGAGCGACCATTGACAACAGTTTCAATCGCTTCCTTAATCATCGCTGTATTCCTTGTTTTAGAAAATTCTTCAATAAATCTTTCCTTCGCCGGTCATAATTATGTCAGGGCGAAACCGAACGCGTAAAAGCATACTGCTCAGCCTCCACCTGGTCAATAGCAGAGAGCAATGCTTGTGCTTTGTTCAAGCTTTCTTGGTATTCTCGCTCAGGGATACTATCGGCGACGATGCCAGCACCCGCCTGGATATAAGCGATGTTATTCTTGATAATAATGGTACGTATGGTGATAGCAGTATCCAGGTTGCCCGAGAAGTCGAAATAGCCTACTGCGCCGGCATAAGGTCCCCGTTTCTCCTTTTCCAGTTCGGCAATGATTTCCATAGCCCGAATCTTAGGTGCGCCGGAAACAGTGCCGGCTGGAAAGCAAGAGCGGAGGGCATCAAACTGAGAAAGTCCAGCTCTGAGTTTACCCTGAACATGCGATACCAGATGCATAACATGGGAATAGCGTTCTAAATCCATAAGCTGAGTTACTTTGACCGTACCCGGCTCGCTGATTCTCCCGATATCATTACGCCCCAGGTCAACGAGCATGATATGCTCAGCACACTCCTTTTTATCGTGCTTTAGTTCCTCTTCTAAAGCTAAATCTTCAGTGACGTCATTACCCCGGCGGCGAGTGCCAGCAATAGGATGATTCGATACTATGCTATCCTCGACTCGCACCAGGAGCTCAGGGGAAGCTCCTACAATATAGTAATCCCCTAAGTGGAGGTAGTACATGTAGGGAGAGGGGTTAATAGATCGCAACGCCCGATATATAGCAAATGGATTAGCACAAGTACGTCTCGCCAAACGCTGTGATAAGACAGCCTGAATTATATCGCCGGCATAGATATATTCCTTGGCTTGAGACACTATAGCCTCGAACCCTGCCGGAGAAAAGTTTGATGATACTTTAGACTTATCTGGTGGCGCATTCTTAAGAGGCTTAGAATTCATCGGCTGTTCTAACCTGTTCACCAGCTCATCAATTTTGCAAACTGCCGCCCGATACGCTGCATCAACATCCCCATCCAAGTGAGCGTGAGAGACAACCTTGATTTTGTGGGTAACATGGTCGAAGGCAAGCAATGTATTTGCCAGCATCAACACAGACTCGGGGAGCCCTTGAGGGTCCTGGTCTGGACAGGGCAGTCTCTCAAAGTAGCGGGCAACTTCGTAGCTTAAGTAGCCAACCATGCCGCCGTGGAATCTGGGAAGATTGGCAATGTGCACGGGGCGAAATTGAGCTAGCTCCTTTTCCACCAGATTTAAGGGGTCAACGGGGTTCTCATTTCCTGTCCTTATGACAAGAGATGGCTCGGTGCCAATGAAGCTATAGCGAGCCAGTCGCTCACCACCCTCGACACTCTCCAGAAGGAAGGAATAATCGCCGCGGGCTATCTTGAGGTAAGCAGATACCGGTGTCTCCAGGTCAGCCTGAATGTCGCGATAAACGGGTATCAGATTGCCATACTTATTCAGTTGGCGAACCTCTTCCAGTGTTGGATAATACATATCACCTCACAATAAAAAAACCTCTCGCCAAGGGGCGAGAGGTTTAACCTTCGCGGTGCCACCCTTTTTCGGCCTTTTCGGCCATCTCTTTTCAGGTACTTCCCAATTTGGCTATACCCTGGACTCTGATAACGCTGCCCCTGCGACAAAGCCTACTAGGTGTTAACCTTTCGGTTTGTAGCTCCCAGGTCCATTCCAGCCTCGCGCAAATATCGGCTCACACCTTACCCGACTCTCTGAATTCCGCCTTAAGCTATACTAGTCCTGTTCTCAGCCTTTTCCTATATTTAATTATTTAAAATATAAACCTTGCCCTCTAGTTTGTCAATATTGTGATTTAAATGGGGCCTAATTTGCTAAATTTGCAAGTAAAAAGTGGGCCACAGCGTACAATAGCAAGAACTTTTGAGCTTGCCTTTACCTTGACCTTTTAGGGACTATAGCCAGAGACTGAATCGGGGGCAAATTGACGGGTATACTGAAACTAAAGCCAGAAGATGAGAGGAAGCTTCACCCCGTGATACTAAAGTGCTTTAGGGATCACGGTGCCATGATTGAGCAGGAGGTTGCGCTCTACAGACTCACTCCTGAAGACCTTAATGCTTTTGTCTCGGACGATGAACTGACTGAGTTGGCTAGAAATAAACACAGAATAGGAAGAAGCCTAGGTGTATGTATTGACCCGAATGCGGGCTCTGACAACGCTCCAGTTGCTGCGGCCATCGGTTTCAGTTTTGTCCTCTTACAGCTTGACCTATTCTCACTAGTGGAGTACGTCAGACCGTTACTAAAGAAAGTCTGTGCCCGCAAGGCAGTACACGAATCAAGTGTCTATCGTAACCAACAAATAGTGCAACTAAACCTGCAACTTGAAAGGACGCTCAAAGACTCCTCAAGTTACTTCAAAGCCGAAATTCGGGATAAGAGGTTCACTAGTCATAATCTTGAATGTGTCCTCTCTGCTGAAGACAAAGGCAACTTTGACGGTCTCCTAGTTGAAGTCGCCAACAAGAAACTCCAGCAACTCATTCCCAAAGATCTGCGCCAATTCATTGACCTTCCGTCGCAATACTACAGGCGTTATTTCCCATTGCCCAAGGCGAGTTATGATTTTGAGGGGGTACCGTGCATTGATCTCAGCTTCGACGTTTTTGCCATTGCCTACACTGAGGTCTGGCTAAAGCCGGTAAAGAAAAGCTTCGGCGGCTGCGAGTTCACCTTGCCGCTTTTAAAAGAGAAGGAGGGCTTGGCACCTCTGAAGGAGCCGAAGTTTCTCGGTTATTACTACTTGATTCTCAGCCCAGACGATCTTGATGGATATGTTTCTTGGCGGATCATACCATTAGTTCTTCTAATGGGATTACTCAATGGAGAGACGCGGCCGAGTGGGACCACAGTAACGTCAGCCTCGGACGATCAAGTAACGTATCAAGTTGAAAGATTTGAGGAAGAGGTGGAGATCCCTACTGAGTTTGCCGAGTACCTCAAAAGTGTGGGAAGCGTTGACCGGATGGTCAGAGCAGGCATCATATCCGAAAGAGTTGCCGAGATTGTCGAGGGAGAGTTCACCAAAATTCAGAACCAACAAAGTGTCTCGTCCACAGAGGCCACTCCCTTAGCCAGGCATAATCGGAAGGAGAGGGCATTCGAGTTGTTCAACTGTGGCAAGAGACCTAGTGACCCCGAGGTGAAAGCTCTTGGCATCAAACCGAACACGGTGTATCGCTATTATCAGGACTGGAAAAAGACCCGGAATCGCACTTAATCTCAGTACCATAGTGGTGATAAATCATAGTAGTAATCATAGTGTGGAATCATAGTAGCAGTCCTAGGTAATCACAGCAGTAAATCATAGTACCAATCATAGTAGAAAGTCATAGCGGTAATCATAGTACCTTCGCAGCTCGATAAGTGTTAGATAGAAATTGCCAGGTCGGGTTCGGCATAAGCATAGCCACTTCGCCGGCCAATTCTCAATGCAAGACAATCCGATGGTTGTTGCAGTTAGGTAACAAGATAGCGCTTTTGTTAACTTAGGTAACAAAGCAAGTATTTGTTCCTTCGGTTGAACAATCTACGCTTTTGTTTAGGCCAAGAGCATATCTTTCCTAAGCTGGCAGAAAGCATGTCAGTGGCGGGTCCACCTTTGCCTTACTCTCAAACGGAGTAGTGTTGAGGCTGCGTCCTCAACCATATCTTCTTCCCCATGAGGTAACAAGTCTTAGAGTAGTAAGGACGTAGATACTCCATTAGTTAATATGTTACCCCTTCTCATAGCATCATCTGTATGGTACGATATAAGTATCGAGTGCAGATTCCGCGACATAACAATCGGAAACTGCAAAGGAGGTGAACAATGTCCTATCGAACATACGATATTTGGGTTCTAGTGATGCTAATAGTTATGGGAGTCGCTTGGGTGGTGATAGGGTTTGTAAGTCGGTCCCCTGGGTTTATGGAAGAAATCCGGTGGATACCGTTTGCTTTGGGAATAGTCACTTTGCTAGGCTCTCTTATTAGCATTGGTTTTGTCGCCACTCAGCCAACCAAGATACCTTGTCCATATTGCCATGAGAACATAGTGCCGAAAGTTCGCATGAACGGGCATCTCCGGCTTTCTAAGCTGGACGAGGATTAGGCACAAACTGATTACCTCCTAGGTGAGAAACTTGTGAGAGTTTTCATTTCGCATAGGGTCCAGGTTAATTCCTCAACCCTATCTTTTTGCCTCTGAAGTAACAATCCAGGCAATTGTGCAATTCACCCTCCGGCATATTGTGGTTATTGCCCAACTGCCTGAGCTCCGGTTGCACTAAATAACGGGCTGCCAGCTCAGGAAAGGATAAGTTTCGTCGTCAACGATATTCCAGATATAAGCAGGGTTGCGCTCGCCAAGACTGTTGACTGTGATTATGTCCCACTCTGCTCCTGAGAATGTAGTGATATTCTTCATTTCCGCGGTGGTCTTGCCCGTCCCGCCATCCGAAGTAGCTTGTCCGCTGGTTTTGGTGTCCCAGAAGGAGTTGCTCACAGTGCCCTCATAATTCCATCCCACCAGACCGCCAACGGACGAATTGCCAGTCACGTTGCCGCTGGAATAGGAGTTGCTCACGGTGTCTCGATTCCGTCCCACTAGACCGCCAACACAGTTATCGCCAGTCACGCTGCCGGTGGCATAGGAGTTGCTCACAGTGCCGTGATAATTATCTCCCACCAGACCGCCAACATACTCATCGCTGCCACTCACGCTGCCGGTGGAATAGGAGTTGCTCACAGAGCCAAAATTAAATCCCACCAGACCGCCAACCTTAAACTCGGCGCCGGTCACGCTGTCGGTGGAATAGGAGTTGCTCACAGAGCCCCAATTATCTCCCACCAGACCGCCAACAAGCCACTTGCCGGTCACGCTGCCGGTGGCATAGGAGTTGCTCACAGAGCCCCAATTTTCTCCCACCAGACCGCCAATACCAAAACGGCCATTCACATTGCTGCTGGAATAGGAGTTGCTTACAGTGCCCTTATTCTCTCCCACTAGACCGCCAACATACCTACCGCCAGTCACAGTGGCGTTCACCACGCTGACATTCTTGATGACTCCTCCCACACCAACATAACCGAAAAGTCCCACACCACTTTCGTCAGGCCGGTTGATAAACAGGTCACGTATCTCGTATCCTTGCCCGTCGAAACTCCCTTTAAATGGGTGACCCCAAGTTTCAATTGGCTGCCAGCCCTTTCCCTGATTGGCTGTCTCACTCGCCAGCTCCTCATAACCGGCAGTGGTGGAATCGAGGTCGTTCATCAGAATGTGATGGCCGCCTAGGTTGTTCCTGATGTCATCCAAATCATACCAATCCCGTATTTCCAGGTTTTGGGAAGGAAGAGCACAGCCTCCCATCACTACAATTAAGGTTACCGTAATCAAAAGGATGCCAAGTCTTTTCACGTACATAACCCTCAAAGTGTTATTGTATCACTAATGAAGTAAGTGTCAATACGCTTCTCCACTTTCATGATGGTGCCGAAATACACCCTGTCAGTGAAGTTTGAGGATAGCTTGAGGCTTTATCGGAGGATTGAACAAACCGCTAATTTGTTGAATCACTTTTTACTAACTTTGTTCAATCATGTGACATTATGCTACCTTGTTCAATAACGGTCATGATCCCCCCGATTCCTTGGGAAAGCGCCTCCACGAAAGGTCCAACCAAAAAAGACCCCCCGAATTTCGAGGGTTCTTGGCCATCTAGCTGAACCCCTTAATACTTCTATTTCAATGATGAAGTTTGGCTACGTATGAAAACATTATGCTTATTGGTACTTCTGAAGACACGCATCCTCACAAATTTCTTCCGTGATGCATGTATTTCCTTCGCACGAGGGATCACTGTTATATTCAAATTCAGGACAGAATGAAACATCTTCACCCTGTTCTCCTGTATCGAGCGCGGATTTTCCGAAACAGATCAAATACCGCATAAAGCCACAGGGGAATGCAAAATCCGTACAGCAATCCGCCGGGTAATCTTCACATGCACTCGTACATGCCGGATTCCCCCCCTGGCAGCAGGCCAGACGCTGAATTTCCTCGCAGATATCACAGTGGGGGATGTTTGTCCTGAATTCTATGCCGAAATTCAATGCGCCGGAGGCGACCGACTGCCTGAAGCCCCCCATCATTGCTAACGCGGCGGTCAACTCACAGTGCTTGTTCTCCATATAAGTTCTGGCGCATTCCGCCTGTTTGCGGTCCATATTGACTAGCGCCATCCTTATCTTACCTCGCAGCAATTCTTTTAACTGAATATGCTTTCGCAGCGTCTCCACCTGCTCAAAGGCCTCTTTCTCTTCAAGACTAAGAGGTTCATCTTTATCTAAAAGGATCTTGCTTTCGTGTTCCGAATACTCCAGCTCCGCTAGTTTGTTTTGATAGGCTGTTTTAAGTGACTGCTTTAACTGCCCCAGTGCACATTGAACAAGGCCAGCTGCTTCCGGTGACTTCCGCATCTCTTCGGTAATGGCATTGTCGATAGCCTCGTCCACGCCCTGATTGTTGGCAACAATGCCCAAGTAGACATTATGGAAAAAATCATCCACCCCGAAATCCTGGGTTGCCGGTCCACCCATGGAGGGACAGAATGCTCGAGCGTCAATGCCTTTAACACCGTCAAAGAATATGTTATCCCAGATGCTGGTCCGCGAGATTAGAAGCTTTATTTGCGGAAAGGCTTCATACAGATCATTTAATTCATCATTCATCGTATTTATTTGCGTCTGCACTCCGTCAATGGCATCCTGGAGGCAGTCCTTGCGCTGGGTATAATTTGAGTTCTCAAGGGGATTCTTATACAGGCAGGCACCTTCGGCATCGCAGTCGCAATCGCAGTTGATACTAGCGATCTCCGTTGTTTTGGGTTCTCCGTTTACTTTGATCTCAACGCTGCTGCTGTTTTTGCTGCACCCAGCACATTGGGAAATAAGGTTATCGAGTTCATCCAATACCATGGTCTGATATTCGTCATCAAACGCAAGACCGAACCACACCTCACTATAGAAAATATACTGATTCAGAAAATAATTGGAATTTACAAAATCTTGGATATCGAGCGTCTGTTTAACAACCGGGTCCATTTTTTCCATGCCATGCTGACTGCCTTTCCAGTATTCAAAGCTCTTTTTCAACTTTTCCAACTCATTGAGGTGACAGTCGATTTCTTCCAGGGACGGGGTATAGCATAACGACGACTGGCAGCACGGGTCTTCAGAGAGTTCATCAGCGGTTTCAGCCTCGGATTCCTGTTCCTCGCCGGGGTCAATCACTGTATCGTCTTCCGGGACTGGAATAATCGGGTTTTCGTCAACAAGGCCTGGTACCTCTCCTTGAGCGAGGTCAACCGCCGGCTGTCCTAGATTATTATTCAAATTGATATTCGGATTTTGCACCGGATCGAACTTGTTATCCAATCCAAGAACCGGGATTCCCTCTCCTTTCCTATTGGGGTAGAATGGGGGATTGAACTGATATTTCTGGCCCAGACAACAGTCTTCACACGTGCTAGTCATCAGTTTAATGTCAAATTCACCGGAATCATCCTTGGATACCACAACAGCCTGGAATTTTTGTATTTTCTCATTTCCCCGGAGGCACATCTGCCAGAGACTACCGTTTAAATCTGCCCCCTGAATCAAGAGCTGAATCAGCTTTTCAACATGCGGGTCATGAATAAACGGTGCATCCGGGAAGGGATCAGTGGGATTAAACCCCTGCAGCTCCAACACCGCATCTATTTTATGTATATCGAGGTTTATAAAAAGAAAGTATGGAATTTCAGTATAAACCTTATCGCCTCTGACAAGTGTCGTGATGAAATCCCGGGCCAGAAAAATCCGAGAACCGTCCCTTAATGCTGGCATAATCTTTAAATCGATTAAGCCGTTTTGATCGTATTCCGAAAGCGCTGCCAACAAGGTATTAAGAAGTGCAGCATTTTCATCATAAAGGAGGCTCAAATTGATGACATTAGGCCATGTATAGAGATTATCAGGGTCAATCTTGTCTTCAAGTTCGTCTGTTGTCCATTGGCTACTATCATCCACATCGTAGGCAGTTTGATCGAAAGGCAGTTCATAATATCCCTGCGTTTCGTGATAGGCCCTAGCAAGAGGGATGCTGGAGAACGCTTCTGATATTGATGCGTCGATCCGGCTTAAAAATGAGCCATCCAAATATTCTTCCACCAGGAAATTAACCTGGGTCTGAGCCTCATCCTCAGTTTCTTCACCATACCCTGAGGCGAAGAATACACCCACGAGAAGGCACACCATAAGAATAACGACCGTAGCCAATCTGAAGGTGCACATGTTCAACTTCCGTATCCTATTTTACTGTTTCTGGACTAGGGATTTCCACTTCAATGCTCAATAAGATAGTGCTTAATCTAACGCTATTGGTGAGTATGTTATACCCATACTATCTAGTTGGCAACAAGTCCTGTATTGGTTCAGCCGTTTTCAGACAAATCGACTATGGCAAAACACTTGGGTTCTTGTCAATACCAGGCAACAGAGAGGTAACATTTCCGAGGATTGTTGGGTAACAGAACAAGCTTTTATTGTCTGAACTGAACGATATGGAAGAAGTTGTTATGGAGGCACCTTGATTTGTTGTACATAATAGAAGTGGTTATAATAGAAACGACTCAAACAAGCAGAGGTCCAATGAAATAATGAGGAGAGGTAAATATGCCGATAAAGTTCAAATTCGAAAATCTAGATAAGGGAGCGTGGATCCTGCTGCGCCAAGCCTACAACCTGGTTTTGAAGTGTGAAGACCGAGTATTTAGTGAACACGAGCTCACTACGGAGCAGCACACAGTGCTTATGGCTATAAAAAACATCAGTGGGCCTGTAAGGATAACTGACATAGCCCGCTGGTTAGACCGTAGCGTGAACAGCGTCAGTATGATAATCGACCGCATGGTCAAAGCTGGTCTGGTCAAAAGGACAAGAGACAGGAAGGACCGCAGGACAGTATTTGTGACTATGACCAGCAAGGCGGAGGAGGCCTATGTACCGGCAACCGCGGCGGGCTGGGGGCTCATCCAGGAAATCCTGTCGCCACTATCGGATGAAGACAAGCGTACCTTGATCAGGCTGCTCGAGACGCTCAGAGATAAGACATATGATTATCTCGAGCCTGGAGGGGTTGTAGAGGAAGTAAGGGTAAATGGGACTAAAAAGATGGCCCAGTTTATGGAACAGGCGGCCAAGTACAAGTCGTCCTTCATTCCTGAAGCCAAACGTCAGGGTGGTAAAAAGAAGAAGGCCATACGATAAGGGCAGTTCATTTTACTTATACTAGCTGGCGTAAAGTAACTCTGCAGGACCAGCAATAATCACAAAGAAAAAATATGCTCCCTGCCTCAACCAATTGGTAAAATACCTTAGCCACCGCGAAAGACCACCAACATTTTGATTAGTGCAATAAAGTCAGTTTGTTTAGCAATTGATGCGCAAGAGGTAAACAATGATTGGATATAGTCCCTCGTCAGAAGGATGAAGCAATCCGTAAAGACTTGCTCGTAGGAACAGTGTAGTTGTGGATAGCACAAAAAAGTGTCCCGAGCAACCTCCCCTTGTTTGGTTTCCTCCCCTAGTCCTTTCGGCTTCCGCCTACTCAGCCTCGGTTCTTCGTCCACCAACCTCGCGTTCGGCTGCTCGGAACAACCTTAATAATACCACATCCGTCAATAGTTTGTCAAATTTTCGTTCCGAAGTCCTGAAATGGACATTAGTTGATACTTATATGACCAGCAAATACACATTCTCCTATAACTAAGCTCCTTTCTCTGCATTGCACAAAAGTCAGAATTGTTGATTGAGTGCTGAACCATGGGCAGATGACGAGACGAAGTTCCAGGCCAGAAGGATGAAGGAATTTGTGGAGACTTGCTCGTAGGAAGCATGGATAGTTGTGGATGGCACAAAAAAGTGCCCCAAGCAACCTCCCATTCTTTGGTTTCCTCCCCTCGTCCTTTCGACTTCCGCCTACTCAGTCTCGGTTCTTCGTCCACCAACTTCCCGTTTGGCTGCTTGGGACAACCTTAATACTACCACATCCGTTAATAGTTTGTCAAATTTTCTCCGGTGACCCCCTTCTCTGCCTTGTACAATCGTCACAATTGGTAAGTAACAAAACGATGATTTGTGCAATTGAGAAGCATGACACCACAAAGTGAATAAATGCGTTAGGAATCAGCGATTTATAAGCTTAAACGATGAGTTTGGCTAGTCTTGGTGGTAATGGACCGCCCATTGTGATCCCGCTCTCCTGTACTGCGATACCTACACCAAATCCCACAATGGTATTCCCAGAGAATACGCTTGAGCCTACCCGAATCTCCCAAGGTTTAACTTGACACTCTGGAAGTCCCAAACTAATACTGGTAAGTGTCTTTTCTTTTGGGTTATAGGTGTACAATTGCTTGTCGTTGGAGAGGATTGTGTGGCCATCAATGGTCGGCACAAACGCAACTCCTGGTGCCGGTTTATCGCCAAGAATCTCTAGTTTGGCAGTATCACCTGCAAGGTCAATCACAGAAAGCCAACCTTCTTCGTCTTGAACAACTGCCCGGGTTCCCCATAATAAGGGGATTTGCACATTCACAAACACCTGACTTCCCATCTTCAGATTCATGACTGCTCCTCCAACAATGCTTTAAGCGCACCAAGACGCTCCTGAAAATCATCTGGCTCAAGACTAAATGCTCTGTTGGTGGAAATAACCAAGGGCAAGGGTTTCTCTTGCCATGCTTTCCCCTCCACAGTAATCTCCGACAAGGTGGCTTTAGTAATTATGCCGTCAACAGTATCTATTCTTGTGAGAGCCTGGACCATTTTCCCATCTGGGGTTTTCGCCTTGAAAGTAAAAGATGCGAGTGAGGGGCCATGAACACCTTGGATAAACCTTGCTCCTGACACACTCATTAGTGAAAACATTGGAGTCAGAGGTAGACCGGCATCAAGCAAGTCCACCCATATCGTTTCTAGCAGCTGCTTGATTAATCTTCCACTTGGCGTTTCTACATCAAATAAATCAAGAACTTCCTCAATACTTCTTAGTCTAACCAAGCCAACGTGATTGGCTTCGTTGTCGCCGCGTTCATGCGTATGTACCTTGTCGCGACTAACAAGCAAAGCGCCACCATCTCGGGAGGCTAAACGGAGTGCCATGACCCAAATGACTAAATCTCGCATCTCGTCAGATTTAATGCTCGGTGGATGTGGGGATTGATGCAAACATGCTCGCTTATGTGCTTCTTTAAAGTCTTCGAATGTGGGCTCTTCCACTATTGTTTTCACCTCATATTGATTAATAAGTCCGATTAGGTCAGGTTGTTTTACTACCTTCGAAGGTTCGGTCCTAGAATGATGTATATTAAATTTGTCGAGTAAGTTGTACGCACTTTCCAATTTCGAAATCTCTTCCGGCACCAATTCAGACTGTTTTCTGTTGAATTCATATAATGTTGTCAACGGAATAATGATTCTATGCCCTCTCTCAGAACATGCACGGAACAGCGTCTGTAATGGTTTGGACATATTATCGATGACTAACTGGCTATGATAAATGATGTCTGAATTAATAATTACTTTCATGTCCAACCTACCATAGTTATTTCTCCACTTCGAGCCCCGACATCACGGGCTTGTTATGAACTGTCCACTATGGTATTTTAGGACGCTGACCTTGGTTTATCAAGAGCCTGAATAATTGGAAACTCAGGCAACTTGAGTTCAAGCTCCATCGCACAACTGGTTCTTGGTTATACAATGTGACGAAAAGTGCAGTGGAGTGGAGAAGGAGTCTTATTACTCCTCGAAAGCCACGAGGTATTCGTTTGATGCTTCTGAAGTAGTCACGGTGTGCTATCAATCATTCCTTCGGTGCTATGGCCAATTCTAGCCAGTACCTTTTTTCTTACCATAACAGTGACAGTATAGCACCTGACTATAAGGCTGACAAAAGTAAGGATATCGAGAGAGAAATAAGAGATATGATTAACATAAACATCATTTACCGCTCAAGCGATTCGGTATGATCTATCTAGTGATCCCCTTTTTAACGAGCCATTTGCCATTCCAGGCAATTCGGTATCTGCCCTTGGTTTCAATTTGTGAGCCGTAAATATCAGGTGCTCTAATTCTGGTAAATCGCTTGACTTGTACGGTAGCCACCAAGTCTGCACCCAGCCCAAAACTGCGAAGCCTTCTTTTCCGGTAATTCTGTCTGAAGATTGAAATCCTGGCATATCGTAGAGGTAAATAACGGGTAATATCCGTTAAAGAAACGCTCTTACGTGCATCTAAGAGAACAGCACGAATTATTCTTCCGCAATTTGCTCTTATTACGTCTTGACCATGGGGCCCTCGAGCTGCTGAGATAACAACAGCTCCTTTTAGTACACACCCCCAACCGGAACGATATATTTCTGATGTCCTGACGTGAATATCAGTCCGCCCAAATATATTCTTTATATCTGAAAGCATCAACGGCCAGTGAATTCGAATAATATGAATATAGGTGTCCAGTATACCCAAAAATCTTGGAAGCCTTGGTTTCGGGCAATAGAACAAAAGATTATCCTCTAATACTCCCTGGTAATCAGCAATCGTCTTACTGCCTTTACTCCTTAATTCAAGTAGTTTCGTACCATCAAATGCTGCCCAGCCTGGTAATGCTTTCTGGCTTCTCAGTGAAAAAAAGTATCTGTCGTACCCAGGTGCAAAATATTCAACAAGAACGCCAGATTTGAAAGTGGAGTATGCCACTTTATTATAATCTCTAGAATTTGGCCTAGCGTATATAATCAATTGGTTCTGTGAAGATAATCTGGAAGGTGTGCATCCAACGACATGCCACCAAGGTGTATCTGTTTCCGCCTGAAGCTCTTCTAGTAAAATTTGTCTAGGAATGGTGTAGCCATTACGAAGGTGAGAAAGTGTAAAAATTTTAAAAGCAAGAGCAAGGCTGTTACAGGCATCAATTAAGTCATCGACGAGTCTGATAATTAATTCTTTTGATAATATCTCCTCATTTCCATATTTGTCTCGATATCGAATCTCTTTCTCGATATATGCAATGCCTCCGTGAGCTATCCCATTCCGTACAGTATTGTTATACAAATCAGCGAGACCAGAAAAATTGGTATTTTTAATTTCCTCGATTGCATTGAAGATATCTAGACCGTCGGTTCCTTTGCCCCGATCTATTCGCGAGAAAAATGCTAATAAGTGAGTAAAAGGATAAAAAATGGCTTCGATTAACCGAAGATATACAGAATGAATTTGCTGGTCAATGAATCTAATACTCTCGTAGTCATCGATTTCTTCAAATGAATCATGCCAGCTATATCGGTTTATCTCTCCTAAGAAAAGAAACGCCTTATTGAACTCGTCCTCATTTTCTGTCAGGTAATTTCTTATCCCAGATGAGTTAGCTTTGTGTTGGGACTCCAGCCAACTTAGATACTGTTGGAAAATTTCTTCCGAAAAGAAACATTCCGGAATTCTGTCGATGTAATTGAAGAGGGACAAATAATAATCGTTTGAGCAATTCGACAGCATGGGGAAACGTTCTAACAGAAGTCTCTTTTTTGGGGAATGCAGTTTCTCCATAACAGCATTTGAGAATATTTCGCTCATAGGTTGCTGGATATAATGACTAACACTCGAATTCACCCGAATTCACCTGCCGGAAGTGTCATACCTAAATTATATACCTTTTTCTGTGAACCTCTCCTATACGCTGACACAATGTTATGCACTCTAGCAAAGCCATATACTCCAAGCCCTTCGTGCGTGAAGAACAAATCACCAAAGCTGAATGAGATCCCACGTTGCCTAATTTGGTGATTTGTTCAAAGGTGGCAGTCACACAACAATTCTGACATTTGTGCAGTGCCCCTGTAACCAACGAGGCGCATCCCATTCTTTTGAAAGTTCGCAGTAGCATACTTCAGGCAAAACTTTATCTCTAGGACTTTAGTCCAAATGAACTGATACTTTTAGGTGATTGTGCTGTCGCCAAAAGTTAGTTACCCTGAAGATACTTTAACTAAAGAGTAGATGAGAGGAGACAGAACCTGTGAACCTTGAATCCACGCTGTGGGCGTCAACCAGTAGGAGCGGGAGCGGCCAAAGAATTTGAACGGAGGAACTGTGTCAGAAGAGTTAACACCTGAAGAGCGAACGGCCGCGGAGCAGCTATCCAAGTATGTGGCTTACAGCCTTGCAAACGGCAAAGACAAAAGGCGAATTAATGAAGAGCTCGTGAAGCAAGGATGGCCTAAAGAGGAAGCAGCCCAGTTTGTAGATAGCATTGAGCAACGGCTCAAGGAGTATGCCGAGGAATATAAGAACACGCCTGAGGGACGACAAGCCATGGCAAGCCAGTACAAGCGCCATATGTTGTATGGAATCCTGTGGGCTGGTGGTGGCACGGCAGTCACTATCGCTACTTATGAGGCTGCCAGCGCAGGCGGGTTCTTCATAGTTGCTTGGGGCGCAATCATCTTTGGCATTGTTGATTTCTTCAGGGGGCTTTTTGGATGGTTGAAGTATAAGGATTGACAGTTGGCAACTTTACTTAATTCCCTTGCCGATAGTGACATGCTCGGGACAGGATTGCACAATCCTCGGGAAGGTTCAACCTTGCAGCATTCCTGCAGAAGTCATAAAGTCTCCTAACAAGAACTAGATCAATTATCATCCTCCCATAGGGACAGGAGTTAAAAACAGCAAGGGAAAACCTCTCAAATGTCAAGGCTTCTGTCACCTGGGAAGAATTTATATGCGGCGTTTGAGTGAGAGTCAAGAATCAACAGGCGTTGAAGCCAAGAGATAATTAGGATAAAGTGTTATCCCTGTGGAAAATTCCAAAACTGCATGGCACAGCCTTACGCCAGAGGTAGCATTATCAAAGACCTGTTCCCGGATTTCCGGTCTTACAGAGAAAGAAGTAAAAGAACGCTTAGCCCAATACGGCGCAAATGAGCTAATAGGCAAAAAGAAGACCCCTCTGATCATGGTCTTCATGCGGCAGTTCCTCAGTCCTTTAATATACGTCTTACTGGCTGCCGGCATTATTTCCATGGTATCACAGCTCTTCACCGGAGAAGGGCATTATATAGATGCAATAGTGATTTTCGGCGTGATTATTCTCAATGCTGTAATGGGTACATTACAAGAGAGCAAGGCTGAAAAAGCTATGGAAGCACTGCTGGAGATGGCTGCGCCTAAAGCTAAGGTAAGGCGAAATGGTAATATCGAGACCATACCCGCCCGCGAGATAGTCCCCGGTGATATCATACTGTTTGAAGCTGGAGATAAAGTACCGGCAGATGTTAGGCTGCTGGAAAGTGCCAACTTGAAGGTCAATGAGTCCGCCCTGACAGGGGAATCCATTCCGGTAGAAAAGCAACCTGCTCCTTTAGCGGAAGATGCCATTATTCCCGAAAGAATAAATATGCTCTTTACGAGCAGTATTGTTACCAGCGGTAGAGCCACCGGCGTGGCGGTGCTTACTGGCATGAAAACTGAAATTGGGAAGATAGCTACCGGACTCGAAGAGGTCAAACAGGAAGATACGCCACTACAGAGAAATATCAAAAAACTCAGCAAGTATCTGGTATTCGTTTTCCTTGGAGTTAGTGCCCTCTTGGTGGTCGTCGGTCTGCTTCAGGGCCTGAGACTTTTCGATCTGTTTCTGCTGGCAATTGCAGCAGCTGTAGCTTCTATCCCTGAAGGGCTACCGGCAGTTGTGACTGTGGTATTGGCGATCGGTATGCGCGCTATGGCGCGCCGCAACTCTATCATCCGCAAACTGGTGGCCGTGGAAACCCTGGGTTCCACTACAGTTATTTGTTCGGACAAGACCGGCACGCTCACCTTAAACCAGATGGCAGTCCGCCGGCTTTTTACAAATGGTAACTATATCGAGATTACCGGTGAAGGCTATGAGCCCAAGGGCGAATTCGTGCGGGATGGGAAAAATATCAATCCGTTGGAAGATAAGCAAATTATGCTGCTGTTGCGCGCAGGCGCGCTGTGTAACGATGCATCCCTGACAAAGAGTAATGATAAACACGGTGTCTTTGGCGATCCAACCGAAGGAGCTCTAGTAGTAGCAGCGGCCAAAGCCGGATTGAATAAGACCGATTTGGAGGCAGCCTACCCACGGGAAGATGAGCTTCCTTTTGCCAGTGAAAAACAATACATGGTCACTCTGCATTACATGGCTACGCTGCATGTGGAAGCGGGACAGAAGACGGCCTATATAAAAGGTTCGGCGGAGAAAATCCTTTCCTACAGCACGCATATACTTAAGAGCGGCCAGGTGGCAGCTATTACGGACTCCGATTACGCACAGATAGCCGAAGCTGTAATGAGTATGGGTAAGAATGCTCTGAGAGTGATTGCAATAGCCTACCGTGACTTCCCTGAGAAATCAAACAAATTGACCGATGAGGACATACGGAATAATTTGACATTAATCGGCCTGGCAGGCATGGCAGACCCGCCCCGGCATGAGGCCAAAGAAGCAGTCGCTTTATGCAAACAAGCTGGCATCAAGATAAAAATGATAACCGGCGATAACAAGATAACGGCAGAATCGGTGGCACGCCAGGTTAATCTTGCTCCGGGGAAAGCGGTAACGGGGGCCGAACTACAAAAAATGAGCGATGAGGAGTTAGCCGCCGAAATCGAAAACATCTCGGTTTTTGCACGCACTGAGCCGCTGCATAAGATGAGGATAGTGAAAGCCCTAAAGGCCAACGGCGAAATCGTGGCGATGACCGGGGACGGTGTTAATGATGCTCCGGCATTAAAAGCGGCTGATATCGGAATTGCCATGGGTATCACCGGAACAGATGTCGCTAAAGAGGCCAGCGATATGGTCCTGGCAGACGATAACTTCGCCTCCGTGGTAGCGGCAGTGGATGAAGGCAGGGCTATTTTTAACCGGCTGAGAAACGTTCTTTTCTATACGTTAAATACTAATTTAAGTGAGCTTGTAACTCTGGTACTGGCACTGATATTTGTTGGTCAGTCTCCTTTGCTGGCAGTCCAAATTCTCTGGGTCAATCTGGTCACGGATACGGCCGGAGATGTTCCTCTTGGTATGGAACCAAAATCTGGTGACGAGCTAAAACAACCGCCCCGTCATTCCGGAATAGGTCTTATCTATCCCGGGTTACTTATGCGGATAGCGGTTATGGCAATATTGATAGGCCTGGGAACCTTTCTGATTTTCCGATGGGCTGAACCAAGAATGAGTATTGAGGAAGCGCGCACACTGGCTTTCTGCGCTATCGTCGCTTTCGAATGGTTGATGGCTTTTAGCGCCCGGTCGGATGAATATACAATATTCAGACTAGGTCTTTTCCGAAACCGTGCCCTTATACTATCTATTGGTGTGGCAGTCCTGCTGCAGCTCGCAGTAGTTTATGTACCCTTCCTGCAGATAGCTTTCAAGACGGCCCCTCTAACTCTAAGTGACTGGGGTATCGTGGTGCTGGCCGCCGGGGGGCTATTTGCTCTTGAAGAAATCCGTAAAGCCACCTTTCCGAAACTCTATAGCTTTGGCAAGTACAGACCGGTTAAGAGTGATTAAAGATAAAAGGTAAAAGCCCCGTCAGGATAAGACCAGAAACTGGAATTTCTAGCTCATGGTGGCTTGGAATTCGCGAGGAGGTTCTCTCAGCGTCACAATTACTCAATTTGTTACACTGATTCTGAATGAGAAAAAGAGCCTCTTACAATCAAGCGCATGTCTACATCCCATGTTCGTCCAGTGGTAACTCCATAACTCTATAGTATGTCTTGGACGCCGCACAAAAACTATTGACAATTTCTATAATAATGGTGTAATCTTAATAAGAATAACCTTTACACGATGCAGTACCATAAGTCCAATATAAGGTGGGTAGTCAGGTATGTGCGTCAAGTACTCGCTGAAGCCCTGTCGAAGGATAAGGATTTTGGAAGAACCGAACTGTTATGAAGGAGGTGAAAAATGAAGACAATACTTAGTTGGAGGAGACGCCATTCCTTGGCCAGAGTTAGCATCTTTTTGGTTACGGTAGCCTTAATTGCCGGGATGATAGGCTGTGATGGTGGTGTTGTTGAGTACGACCTCACTATCGCCAGTACCACTGGAGGGTCGGTAACTACCCCGGGAGAGGGGACTTTTACCTATAACGCGGGAACAGTGGTCGACCTGGCGGCCGAAGCTGAGGAGGGCTACAAGTTTGTCAACTGGAGTGGCGATGTGGGCACCATCGACGATGTCAACACCGCCGCAACCACCATCACCATGAGCGGCAACTATTCCATAACGGCTAACTTTGGGGCCAACATCACCCAGGTCGCCGCAGGCGACTTTCACACGGTGGGGCTTAAGTCCGATGGCACCGTGGTCGCCGTGGGAGACAACAGCGATGGGCAGTGCAATGTCGGCGGCTGGACAGGCATCACCCAGGTCGCCGCAGGCGAGGGGCACACGGTGGGAGTTAAGGACGACGGCACCGTGGTCGCCGTGGGATTGAACTCGAGCGGGCAGTGTAATGTAGGCGGCTGGACGGACATCGTCCAGGTCGCCGTAGGCAGCTGGCATACGGTGGGGATTAAGAACAACGGCACCGTGGTTGCTGCAGGCTGGAACTATTGGGGGCAGTGCAATGTAGGTGGCTGGACGGACATTGACAAGGTCGCCGCAGGCCATGTTCACACAGTGGGGGTTATATCCGACGGCACCGTGGTGACCGCGGGAGACAACGGCAACGGGCAGTGTAATGTCAGCGGCTGGACGGATATCGTCCAGGTCACCGCAGGCTTGTATCACACGGTGGGAGTTAAGGACGACGACACCGTGGTTGCCGTTGGGAAAAACGACTCAGGGCAGTGTAATGTCGGCAGCTGGACGGATATTGTCCAGGTCACCGCAGGCGTGTATCACACGGTGGGGGTTAAGTCCGACGGCACCGTGGTCGCCGTGGGAGACAACAGCGATGGGCAGTGCAATGTCAGCGGCTGGGCGGACATTATCAATTGTCATTTCTGCTTCCAGGTCGCCGCAGGCGGCTTTCACACGGTGGGGGTTAAGTCCGACAGCACAGTAGTCGCCGTGGGACGGAACGACTATGGGCAGTGCAATGTCGGCGGCTGGTAGTGCATCGTCCAAGTCGCCGCAGGCAGCTTTCACACGGTGGGGCTTAAGTCCAACGGCACCGTGGTCGCCGTGGGATGGAACAACCGCGGGCAGTGTGATGTCGGCGACTGGTAGGGCATCTTGCTTCAAACCACCAACCTAGGGGTAGAATACTCAACACCTTTTTCCCAGAACTACCACACGTAAGACTGTGGTTTAGCCGTTAAATCTATTTGAAATAGTTATACAGTAACGTACGCATGGAATGGCAAACATTCCTATGTTTGTTCGAAGGTAACAATCTAGTAGAAAGTTATCCAACAATCTAGCGTTTTGTTCAATCCTCCGATAAAGCTCTAAGCTATCCCCAAACTTCACTGAACTAGCAAGTGGTATAATAGGATTAGAGTGTATGCTTTGGCTGGCTGGTAGCCCAGCCAGCGGATTTGGAGAGGCATTCTATGCGAAAGGGCGTAATAAAACGGCTAATTGCAGACCGTGGTTTTGGGTTCATCCAGACAGAGCGGGAAGAAGAGCTCTTCTTTGGCCGCAACCAGCTTCAAGGGGTGAACTATGGTTCCCTTAGAGAAGGGCAAAAAGTGGAATTTGAGGTTACACGCGACCCCAACGGTCGCCTCCACGCAATCAGGGTGAAGCTTGCTCAGCCTAAAGGCGAATAGCAGCAAGCCCAGCCAGCGGATTTGCGTTAAGGCGCTAGTTTATATGTCATCCAACCCAATTAGCTATCCTAGTTCTGCTGAACCTCATCAACCTTTTGACCTTTGATTAGGCGAGCCCAAGTTAGTGCCTCATCCAGGTGAGCTCTAAGCACATCAAAGCTGAAGCACCTCTTCCCTACCATAATATTGTGGTCAGTGATACGTGGTAATTTCTCAGGACACGTAAGGATTGCCATTATCTCGCGGGCCGCTCGCGTTAGCACTTCCACGGGAAGTTGAACAAGTCCTATGTAGTCTCTCTCTGGTAGAAGTGTGTCTCCAAGAGACACAACCTTAACGCCCTTCGGGGCAATATCCTCCTTGAAAACGGGATACTCGAAGACTGCTACGGGCAGCCCAGAGGCGAATGCCTCGAGAAGTTGGTTTCCAAATCCTTCCCATCCCGTGGGGTAAAGAACGAAGTCGGCCATAGCATAGAAATCGGGATACAGAGCATAGAGCCCTTCATCTTTGGAACGATATGGGCGAACATCGCCGCCTATATATTTCCAGACAATCTTCAATGTGTCGAACAGATTAAACACCCTCTTTTGGTAGTCAATGAAGGCCCGCTCCGGTCGACCTGCGAGAACCAGCACTACTCCATTGAGGTCAGAAAACACCTCGCCGGTGTACAGTCTCTTCCCGACCATCTCCTGACGCAACCTTTGCAAAACCTCGGTTAGGTGCCCTGCCAATTCAGTCTGCTTGTTGGGCACAATGCGGGCCCCGACAAAGAGAACAATATCATTTGGCTTGATACCGTATTTCCCACGAAGAATGGCTCGAATTCCGGCTTGCTCTACCGTATCAAGTTTTTGATTGAAATCCATGGTATCATGGATCACTTCGGCTTGGATGCCTTTATTCTTAAGAGCCATCTGATTGCGAGAGTTGATCGTCCAATGTCTAAGATTAGGTAAAACTGGAGGAAAGTATCCCTCAAGAATTGATTTAGCGAAATCGCATGTCGGGGTGAATTTGTAGGCGCCTTCGCTTAGAACGTCATGGTGGATCGCAGCGCAAGGCAACCGGGTCTCTCTAAGCAGGTCGGTTAAAGCTAAAGTCGCGACGGGATGCACAGGAAGAGATAACATGTTGTGGACAAATAGTATGTCTGGCTTGAAATTCGTAATCACTTTGCCCAATTCCTGCCTCAGCTCCAGTAAGGAGGCATCAAATGCATTTTTCAACTCTGCCTCGCTAGCAAAGTCCACCAGCCCAAGTCCAAATAAATTCCGCATCATCAGCATCACTTCTTCAGAGTCAAACTCCAATGCCGGTATCGCGAAGTCTGCCCAATCGTATGCTGAGCAAATCGCTACCTTATGGCCCATCCCTTCGAGGGAAGCTTGGCGTTTGGCTATCTCCAGTGAAACGCCGTCAGTGCCCGCCGAGTCGAGGGGATCCACATTTACCCGTTGTTTTTGCAGTCCCCCGGCGGGAGCGGAGCGAAAATGAACAATAATCACTCTCATCTTGCCGTCTCTCTCAGTTGGCCTCCAATCGGCCTCCTCTCAGTATAAACGTTCTGGCTTGTTAAGAGAAGCGTAGTTGTTGCTACAAAAGATGCTAACAATAACCACCGGAAACAATATTGTATAGGCGATGGCACACATGCTAACATTTCAATTAGTTTAGTAGCACTACCAAATACCTTGCCATTGAGACGAGGGGGAGACTTGAAAGAAACGGAAAAGAACAAGTCGTTAGCTGAGAGGACCCATGCAGAATCCCTTAGTAAACCCCTCGAGATAGCCGAGAGGATAGGAAATGCAAACATTGTGGTGGGCATCCCCTTCCAAAACGAAGTCGCTACAATTGGGCACGTATGCAAAATCACGGCAAAGGGGCTTTCAGAATTCTTCCCTGACAAGAAATGCGTTATTGTGTGCGTTGGCACGCCGGAAGGGAAGGACGCTTTGGACGTTATTCAGGAAGTACCTCTGGGACATGCAATAGAGATAATATCATTCCTCATGAAGAATGAAAATGCGAGGGACAAAGCCTCAAATCTTAAGGCAATAGTAGAGATAGCGAACAGGCTTAACGCCGATTTAGCTTTATTCGAGCCCGACCTTGATAGCAGGAAGGTGAAAACTGAAATTGAAGGCTTGGCACCGGAATGGGTAAGTCGTCTCATCATTCCGATAGAGAAAGAAGGTGTAGACCTCGTTATACCCAGGTTCAATAATCACTACCTTGATAATACAGTATCCAATCACCTCGTGAGTCCTTTGCTCGCTTCCGTCTTTAATCTGAAAACAGGGGGACTTCCAGGCAAAATATTTGGTATCTCAAGCAAGCTCCTCAGAATCTATTTGGCTGATCTCAACATCTGGAGTGATGAAGTTGGTGAGTATGGCATGGACAGCCAGCTCATCACGATGGCCATCATTAACGAAGCGAAGATTTGCGAAACCAGCCTTGGTGTGAAGATCCGTAAAATCTACCCAGACAAAGAAAGTATGTGGAGGCAGCAAACCAAAGTAATCTTTGATCAGATTGCAGCCAGCAAAGACTGGTGGCAGCAAAGAGGAGACATAATCTACCCCCTAGCTATCTTCGGAGACAGAAAGTCCCACTGCCCGGAAGAAGTGACACCAGACCCCTTTGCAATAGAGCGATATAGACAAGGTTTCATCAAGTTCCAGGGCTTATATGAGGAGATCCTCTCCAGAGAAGCTTCAATAGAACTACAGAGGCTAGTAGGGACTGACCGAAAGGCTTTCAGGTTTCCCGCGCCCCTCTGGACCGAGATCCTTTATGACTTTTTACTCGTTTACTGTCTAGAACAGGAATTCGCCAAGGACACTGTCTTGAATGCTTTCATCCCCATTTGCTATGCAAGGGAGGCCGGGTTTGCTCAGGAGCTTGAGGTGTTCAAGCAACGGTTAGTTGCTACTATCCTCGACCAGGCAGAGCAAATCACTGCTCTGGTGGCGGAGCGGGAGATTCAGCAGCAGATCGAGGAATTCATCAAACGGAAGGCCGGCTTCTTGGCGGCATGGAGGGACAAGGAAGATACTCTCAAGCCACTTCTGCCTATGGTGACTTACCGCGAGTTCATACCTGGAGTTCCCTTAATACTGCCTAAGGAGCTTACCTCCGCTGCTGAAGAGATCATAAGAACTGATAGCATCTATAAGGATATTCTTCAAAGGCGCTACAAGGAATTTAGGGGATTCTACCATGAACAGCTCAAGATACCTCACGAGCCGAATTCCACCGATGTCGCCGAAAACATAGACAAGCTAATGTTCCAGGTGGAGCAGGATATGCACGAACTCCTTTTGAGCGGGGATCTTTCAACCTTGGATGGAACCAAGAAGGTTGCTGAGGCCATATTGCAAAACTTTCCTCGTTCGGAAACCTTCACTCTAAAACCTGAGGTGGCCTCTTGGATTCTACAGCGAAATCCACCCTCCAACTTGCTCATCAGATTCGGTGCAGCCAACCTGGCCGAGCTTGAACAACACTACGGGCCAAAGGATATCTTGGCTTTGTCTAGCCTGTTGGAGGGGATAGAACATACGGAGAGAGTGTGGGAATGGATAGCCGGAAATGCACGGCCCGAGCACTTTGCCTGCCTGCCTTTGGAGCCACTGGTAGTAAGCTATGAGCATTTCTCCACGCTTGCACTTCACAAGGAGCCTTCGACCTTAAGCAAGCTCGCAGGAAGGCTTGTCGTCAGTAATTTGCGCCGGGGAGAAGGTGGTGAATTTCCCAAGCTACGCTATTTCCTAATGATGGCTAAGAATATTGTGGAAGCTGAAAGATTTGGGGAAATATGGGAACAGTTTGCACGGGAGAGAAAGGAATTCGGAACAAAGGTAGTAAACTCGCTGAAGGGCCATTGGGGAGGAGATCCCTTATCCGCCCACAACATATTTGAAAGTAAGGTCCAGAGGATATTGGTTGAGCGGGTGAGAAAGATGATCCGGGATTTGGAGATAAAGGAGAATCTCTCATTGTCGCGTCTCACGCAAAACTTGAGCTATATCATGGATTGCTACCACCTTGCTCTGTCTTTACCTGATGGCAAATTCGTACCTTGCTCTGCTTGGACGTGGGCCAGTTATAGCTTTAAAGGAGGAAAAGGTGTGCCTACGCCTCTCTCACTGCACGTGGAGAGAGATTGGGCATCACGGGAATTTCTGGTCGAACTGGTTACGGCACTAGGGGGTACCGAGGAGAACATGGATAGCAAGATTACAGAACTAATGGGGCACGGGAGGGAATCGGAAAACCTGGCTAGGCTGCTCCTTCCTGGCTGGCAAACGGCGCAGCAGGTAATGCCTGAGCAACTGCCACGTCCAGCGGAGCCTGAAGCAGGCAAGCTGAGCAGGTTTACAGGGAATCCTATTCTCAAGGCGATAGCAGAACACCCCTGGGAATCCAAGTACGTATTCAATCCTGGTGCGATAAGGTTGAAAGACAAGATCTACATCCTGTATCGCGCATACGGAGAGGATGAGGTTTCCCGAATCGGGCTCGCCATAAGCTCAAACGGCCTGCATATTGAGGAAAGGTTGGAAAGCCCGATATTTGAGCCAAGAGAGGAGTGGGAGGCAAAAGGCTGTGAGGATCCCAGGCTTGTCCTCATCGGAGAACGCATTTACATGCTTTATACTGCCTACAGCAGTGTCTCCGCTCAGATCGCCTTGGCTTCAATCGGTCTGGATGACTTCTTGAATCGTCGCTGGAACACGTGGAGAAAACATGGTCTTGCTTTTCCTGGCTTTGACGACAAGGATGCCACCTTATTTCCGCAGGCGTTCAACGGACGGTATGTCATGTATCATAGGATCGATCCGAGTATTTGGATTTCTTACTCTGAGCGCCTTGACTGTCCCTGGCCCCGGCAAGAGCATCGCATATTAGTAGGCCCAGGAGCAGGAATGGCGTGGGATGGGTTCAAAATTGGCGGTGGGTCTCAGCCCATTAGAACCAAATATGGGTGGCTTCTCATCTATCACGGTGTCGACCGTTCCTTCATATATCGACTTGGTGTGCTGCTGGTAGCCCTGGACGACCCAGGATACCTGCTTTATCGCTCGCCCAATCCTATATTGGAGCCCGAAGAAAGCTACGAGATTGGCGAGAAGGGGCACTATGTTCCTAATGTAGTATTCAGCTGCGGTGCTGTTTCCCAAGTGAACAAGGAAATGCTTGACGATGATGATGAGGTTCTTGTTTACTATGGAGCAGCAGACACGGTAGCGTGCGTTGCTATAGCGAAGGTGTCCGACCTCGTTCCAGAAGAGATCAGGCGAGGCAAAAACCGCAGCGGCTATTTGAAATAGCACCCATCTAGAAATCGACATCCAAGTAAGCATACCATGATTGCAATCTTGATATTGCTCCGCATAGAATCATCTAAGCGTCTCGCCCAAGCGAGAGTCACACACCCAATAATGTAATATTTTGTCGGTTTCGTAGTCGAAATAACTACTGCGGATAGCACCAGGTTCCGTTGACGCCAAAGGGAGCACGTTTAATCGAGCGGTAGTAAAAGCAGAGAGCGTCAAGAAAGGATTGATAAGGCCGTTCATTACCTGTGTTATTGCACTCATTTGACAAAGAGGCTCTTTTTTGTGTATAATTAATTCTTAGTTTCAGTTTAGTTGTTACAAGCTTCTTCAAATAACTGCAGACCACTGAAGTATTGGGTGACCGAACTCCAACTAAGGTTCAAAGGGGAGGAGGTCACCGAATGGGTTTTCAGGACAAGTCGATCAATGTTCCGATTGTGGAACCACCTTTAGTTTCAGCGCTAGGGAACAAGAATTTTTCGCATCTAAAGGCTTTACTAACGAGCCCAATCACTGTCCCTCATACCGCCGAGCCAACAAAGCACGGAAGTCTGGCAGTGGCAACTACATCTACAGTTCCAGATCCTAGTATCAAACGCCTTCGGCTAGTTGATATGCCTGTACATGGTATGCACAAAGAGATGAAGGGGGGTGGTGAAATGGCATCTATTTACTTCGTGGGACCATATAAGCCCATAATGTGTGGGATAGCTGACTACACGAGCTTTATAACTCGTAAGAGCCCTGTTGGAAGGTGGGGTGTTCTATCCTTTGATCTGGAGAAATACGGGGTGCCGTTAACGGCTGACCGTGAGTTGACAATGGGTCGTGTTTGGTACGGCATACCTGACCGTCGTAGCTTTAGCGCGCCAATGATTCAAGATGGACTCAACGAACTCGTTGCGAAAAAAGAAGACTCTGTCCTATGGTTTCAACACGAATTCGGTATCTGGCCAGACAACGCCAAATTCGTTAATATGCTCAGGGACTTGAACCAAACAAAGGTGGTTTCCCTCCATACACTTCATTTTCAAAGTAGTGAAACCACTTGCGGGCTGCGAAGAAACGAATACTCATTCCTGCGCTTGCTGCTACCTCACACGGATGCGATCACTGTGTTTAGTGATGGCGTATACCAAGCAGTAAATCAAGCCTTCCCAGAACATCGTGGCAAGGTTCACGTGCTAAGGCACGGTATTCATCTCAATCCGATAATAGCCAGGATGAGCAGAGCAGAGGCCAAGATGAGGATTCACGAGTATCTGGTATATGAATCCGGATTGGACCAAGAGTACAAGGATAGACTGAAGCAGCAACGTGTGTTCCTTGACTCCGATACATTCGTGATAGGCACAACTGGATTCATCACCGCCAGCAAAGGTACTGAACTCCTCTATCGTGCCCAAGATTTGCTGCAACATATGCTGCCTCGAAAGAGGATCGTTGCAGTTTATACCGGCGCCTTGCGGGAAGCCGACAGCAGTGTCGATAGCAATTATGCGGCGGAATTGAGGATCAGTCATAACAGTCCAAGACAGTTCTTCCTAGAGACTTATCTACCTGAAGATATCCTACCTATCCTGCTGAGAGCGTTAGACATCTACTTCTATTGGCCAAACGACTGTACGCAGAGCGGAATTCTGGCTCATGCCTTAGGTGCTGGGGCTACAATTACTTGCCGAGACATGGAGGGTGTTGGCGAAACTGTGAAGATGGCTGGAGGTTTGGCTTGTGTGGACTTTAAACAAGCAATTGCCAGTCTCAAAGAACTAGTACTCTATCCCGAGCTTCGGAACGAAATGTCAGAGAGAGCAGGGAGGTATGCGGAGGAGTTCTCGTGGAGAAATCAGGCGTTGGGGCACTTTAAGCTGGCAGAACGACTCTGCCATCTCAGGATTCGGCGTTTGCTCCCAACTTTGCCTCTTGGCACCCATACCGATGTAACTTTGGAACCAACTTTTATTGTGCCTGACAAAACACCTGCTATTGTCTAAAGGTGGCCTCTCTCTGCGGTACATCGGGATGAACTCTGCTTCTCAATACTGTAGGCTGTCTCGAAGTTCCTTTTCCACCAAATTTAACGAGGCTGAGATGCCAGCTAATAGGCACGATCAATGCAATCATTGTTTTTCTGTTACTTCATTGTAAAAAACAGTGCTTTGTTGCATCGTTGAACGAAAGTCCAAATTGTGTGATTAATAAGCGGTAGCTGAGTATGATAGATAGGTACTCAGCTACACATTTGAGTCAAAATACCTATGTGGCTCTAACGTTTGCCTATCCTGAAAAGCCGCAGAATCCATAGTCTTATCGAACCGGGACAAGCCTGTTAATACTACAACCAAAATATCTCATAAATCCTCCTACCAGCCTACCGCCCAGTAATCAAAAACTTCAGTCTATTTTCTCCCTTTTAATTTTGCTTAGATATATTAAACATATAATGACAAAAATTATTGAAACTGCAAACATAATCCAATCATATCTAAGTGCTTGCTGAGTATAAACAGTTTTAATAATATTTATTATGCTGCTGAGCCCAAATCCTGCCCAGAAACTCATACCTATAATCAACCAAATATATCTTTTTTGCTCTTTATTCATTTTTTCCTCCATGCCTATCTCGAAGCTTCTTCAACAAAATCAGAATACGGTTTCCTTTTATCTATGCTTCTATGCTGATGCTTAAGACTCCGCCAACGGTGAGTAACCGGCTCCTGTGACTACCACTAGATTCCACTTTGTTCTTTTCCTCTCCCAAATTCTCTCTTTCCCCGAGCAACAAAGATAACTGCCAGTATTCCCAAGGTGACCGATGCCAGACCGCAAATAACCATGGCTAAAGACACAAAGTGAACCATTTGTACCGAGCCACTCACGGCTAAATACCAACCAGAAATCACTAGTGGCAGGGCGCAAATAGCGCCGGCTAGTGACAGGCCAAAACTCCTCCTTCTTATCGCCGAAATACCACCCCCTATAGCTATTATACCGAGAATAATAAGAATGGACCCTACTATTATAGGCAACCAACCTCCTAGACGAGGGAGTGGGGAAAGTAGTGGCAAACTCCCAATATCTTTACTCAAAAGACCCGGTCCTGATTGCATTGACTGCCAAACTAACCGCCTCCCAAGCTCTGAGAAAGCCACTAGTAACACTCCACCAATTATCTGAAATATTCCCGCCAGTATACTAAGAACTCCGCCAGCGCTAAGCAACCCACTCCTATGACTACCACCAGATTCCATTTCCTTTCCTCCTCATTCCATATTAACCTCTAACCCTATCAAATTCTCTCTTTCCCAGGACGACAAAAATAACCGCCAGTATTCCCGCAAAACCTAATACCAATGCACAAATAGCACCCGCTAATGACAGACCATAACTTTTCCTTCTCAGCGCCGATATCCCGCCTGCTATGGCTACTACACCCAAGACTATACTTCCACTAATCCTTAGCCAAGTCGGTGTCAAACCTACAAATATTTCAACGAGACCCCGAGGCAATAGCCAACCCGGAAGAGCTACCACCCCGCCTTGTACGACGGCACTTATTACCAACCCCGCCATTATCACTCCTAAAATTACCTCAAATACCCCTACTACTATGCTAAGGATTCCGCCAGCAGTAAGCAACGCGCTCCTATGACCATCACTAGATGCCATCTTCTTTCACCTTCGCCCCAAATTCTCTCTTTCCCAGGACGACAAAAATAACCGCCAGTATTCCCATAAGGCCTGATGGAAGGACACAGATAGCTCCAGCCAAGGAAAGTCCAAACCTGTTCCTTCTTACGGCTGAAATGCCACCCACTATAGCTATAATGGCCAGAACACCAGCAACCACTGGAACTAACACAGATTCCAGGCCTCCAAGATCTCCGTAGTAAATATACTGCAACAAAGAGCTTGCAATGAATGGCACAAACCTCAGCGGAGACCCTCTCTCAAGTATGTACATAAACCAGTCAGGGAAAATAATATATACCACTAATGACACTACACTAATTATCTGCAATATGCCTGCTATTATACTTAACACGCCGCCAGCACTAAGTAACGCACCCCTATTATTTCCATTAGATTCCATCTTATTCCCTCCTCATTTCGTCGTTTCCTCTATCAGCTCTAAAATTGAATTTCTCAATAATCAACAGGACTGTTCCGCCATTTTCATCCAATCCGGGGTATAGGTCAAGATAACATACATTCTGATATATTACTCTAATAGGCATGATATATTACTCCATTATATCTGTTATATTACTCTAATATGTATGATAGGCAGGCGGATGCTACCGCCACCGCCTCTCGCTTGGCAACAAAATGCCCTCACAGACACTTTTAAGCCTTTTATACGCCTGTCAAGCACCCTTGTTTATCCCTTCCCCTCCTCCCCCCCTCCTTCTCCCCCCTCTCCCTCTCTTCCTCCTCCTTACCCTTCACTCCGTAAATCTCGTCTTTCGTTCTTTCCCACGTGGTAACTGTTTCCGGCTGACCTTATTCAACAATTCCTGCGTGTCATACTTTGTAAACATTGGGAGGTTTATCAGGTCTTTGACCACTCCTTCCAAGAATTCATCCTTCTGGTGGTCAAAGATGAACAGACTACTACTTACACGCTCAACCATCCTAATAGCTTTCTGATGCTCAGCCAACCCATCTCTCCCTCCTATAACTGAAATTCTTTGTACATCCTGTCTAACGTCTTTCACATCTGCCCAGGTAGCCAACAAATCTTTGGCTTTATATATAAAAGACGGCGAGGTTAAGTCTACTAATCCAATTCCTACTTCGTAAGCCTTGTGCCCGTTCCCTTGAACTGAGTAAATGAAGTCGATAGGCCAAGGAAATGTGCCAATAACAACGTCCCTTTCTCTTATTCTTGTATCCAGCGGCAAGTCCAATCGAACAAATTCTTGCTTCACCCTTGTATGTAGTTTACTTCGCAAAGGTCGTTTTCTGGGATGTGGCTTAGGAGCAACAAAGATGTCGTATAAACGATGGAGAAAGCTCTCGAAGTCAAAACTATCCTTGACCGTGATGTCAGCTTCCCTTATCTCGGAGACTTGAATATGTCTAGTGTAAGAATCCCTAAGCCACTCAAGGAACAATTTCTCAGTATGACAGACTTCTCGTTGTTCATTCAATTTCGCAATGTACATGACCTCAGATGGGCTAGCCAGACGCTCCTTCCATGCCTCGTCTAGTTTAGTTGCTATGTCACTCTCCAAATTTGCCGGTAGACCCCAATCTTTAGGAATCCTCTCTATGAACTTGCTAGCTACCCATTCGTCGGATTGAAGGATTATGCCTACGTTTATAAACTCCTCCCGCACTAAGTCAGGAATAATACGTGCGACGACATATCGTAATTGCATATTCCACCTCCTTAATTACACGCTGGGAAATTACCGACCCCAGCCTTAATAAGACCAGCGATTTTGGCTTTACGCTCCACTAAAAAATCCACTAGCTTTGTAGTATCATCCGGCATTGGTCTCCATTCCCTAGGCATGTGAGTAACGCTGCTCTCGATTTGAGTTCTTGTCAGTCTATTAATCCTCTTGACCCACGGCGCAAAGTCATCAAGACACTGAACTAGCGAACGTATTTCTACCGGTGCTACCCTCAAAAAAGCATCTGGGTCTAAGTTAGCACCAATGAATTCAACGAAGGTATCATAGTTGGGCAAATTCCCAATTAACGCATGACTGTGGTCTATTATATGCAGAGTATATCCGCCCATATCAGGACTTGGATGTTGAAGAAGTATATTGCCTCGATGTCGGTCACGATTACACACTAGAACATCGAAAGCTAACATACCAGCTACAACCTCTGGGTTCATCAATTTACTTTCCATTCCCATCTCAAATGAATTTCCATTGTCACGCCATTCAAACCCCAACCATTTCTGCCCATTATAAACTATAACCTGCCTACTAGGAATCGGCAGATTGATTAGTGAGGCAATATCAGCGCATAGCCATTCCGATACGAGTGTGTAGGGATAGTTACTGGAGAATCGCTTAGCTGCGTAATAACCATGCCCCAGCCAGTTAAAAAGTATCGCTCCGCTAGCTCCACCCAATTTGCGTATTTCAGCGATGCCCTCTTGATTAAAAATCGACGACTGCACCAGGCACTTACTCCCTTTGCATACTTCTCATTATTATAATCCATATTCTTATCTACTGTCCATACATAATGACCAAATCTTAGTCACATTTTCTCCATACCACACACCCAGAAAGACACATCCTTGTGTACACCTAACGTCCAATAAGAAGTCAAATTACCCTTCTAACGTTTTACCATGCCCGCTCCCTACGTAGTGAAGGCACGCCTAACTCCCTTCAGCTTCACAACCTTGACTACTTGACCAAGCAGATAGAAACGGATGAACCTCAAAGATACTCTTGTCTATCTTATCTTGCTCACACCTGGCATAAATGACCAGCATGCCAAGCTCACCTTTCACACCAGCATCAGACCACCTCATAAACCTCACAATATTCAGAGCCGATACTTCACGCAAAGCAAGTTCAGTAGCCAACGCACGTCTTATTGAGTGCCACCCATAACCTCTATTCACTTCCAAACCAACCTTGCTCATAACACTTTGAAACACCCTGGTCATATACCTCACATCGCTACACGCCCGATAACCCTTCATGTAGTCCTTGATTGCATCCGGGATTATCTGAAAAGCTACCTCGCCATCTTTCGCAGTATGGACCTTAACATGACCGTCACACACTTCCAGCGTACCTATCTCCTCACGCCTCAGACCATACACAGACGCAGCAGCAAGGAAAGCCAATTCACGCTCGTTACAAACCTCTTTTGCCCTACTTATGATATGAACGACCTCATTCGCAGTAAAAACAGGACGACTCACCTCACTATCCTTAACCTTTGGCATAGCCAACCGAGGAAAGCCGCCATGCCAATTCTGAATCTGGCACAACGACCCTAATGCTTTCAATCTGGAATTGATAGAGCTTTGCTTCATACCCTGTTGCCGAAGCTCGGCAATAAACTTCACAACATCAGCTCTATGATACGAGTCTTTGACACCGCAGCAGGCTTCAAACCTCTGGACCACGGAACTCCACCGCCTGGCAGGTTCGACCTTCCTGCCCCTCGCTATTAAGTCATGATAGACTAGGGGTGCGTTACTGGAAATAGAAAGTGGGCCATGATGGATTCGAACCATCGACCCCGGCCTTATCAGGACCGTGCTCTAACCAACTGAGCTAATGGCCCTTGGTGGTCAAAATATAGCTTTTGTGAGAAGCGCCTGTCAAGCTATTCAGACCATGGACATGAATATGCCAGCAACCACCGAGGTGGCTATGGCACCCGCCATATTGGGTCCCATAGCGTGCATCAGTAAGAAGTTTCTCGGGTTAGCTTTTTGCCCCTCTAGTTGAGCCACCCTGGCCGCCATGGGAACAGCGGAGACACCGGCAGCACCAATCAAAGGGTTAATCTTCTCTTTGCGGAATAGATTGGCTATCTGTACTGCCCAGATTCCTCCGGCAGTACCAAAAGCGAAAGCTACGACGGAGAGGCCGATAATCATTAGTGTCTTGGGATTTAGAAATACTATCGCCGGCATTAATGCTCCGACAGTTAGCCCTAACAGGAATGTTAATACATCTACAAATACACTGCCTGCCGATGCTGCTAACCTATCAGTAACGCCGGTAACAGAAAGCAAATTACCAAACATGAGCATGCCAACAAGTGGTAAGCAAGCAGGGACGAACAGGCCAGCAATTACAATGACTGCGATAGGAAATATAATTCTCTCTAACCTGGAAACCTCTCGTGTCTGAGGCTTCATATATATCTGGCGCTCCTTCTTTGTGGTGAGCAATCTTATTACTGGTGGCTGGAGTATGGGCACTAGGGCCATATAAGAGTAAGCTACTAGAGTGATAGGGCCCAGCAATTGAGGTGCTTTAGCTACGGTAAGATAAACTGTAGGGGGACCATCGGAGCCTCCGATGATGCCAACGCAGACAGCTTCGTTTATGGTGAACCATCCTGTAAGATAGGCAATAAGGAATACAATAAAAACCCCCAGCTGGGCTGTAGCCCCAAACAAAAAGGATGAGGGGCGAGAGATAGCTGGTGAGAAATCCGACAGGGCACCAATTCCGAGAAAGATGAGTAGGGGAATTATTTCACTCCCTAACCCATAATGATATAGTAAGTTCAGAAGTCCTATTTTCCCTTCAGCTATCTCCTTCAGTCCACCTGACGCCGGCACTGGAATAACACCTGGTTCTGCCGGGGCATAAATCATTAAGCCAGCGAAAGGTATATTAACCAAAATTACGCCTATACCTATGGGCACTAGTAAAATAGGCTCCATCTTCTTGGCTGCGCCGAGATAGATGAGCCCACCTCCAATGAGGAGCATCAGGATATTGCCCCAGGTTAGCCCTCCGAAAGCCATCTCATATAAGCCGAACATCTTAACTTATATCCCGATCATTTAGATTCATCCTTAGCCCTTCGGGCTCTTCTCTGCATTACAAGCCCTATAAGCCAGATTACGATACTTAGAATCACCAATACGAGGAGAGTAGAGCCAAATCCACCGCCAGCAATTTTCGCCACCAATTCCCAATCTATCATCTTAGCTTTGTTCCCCTTCCTGCCAGATAAGAGCAGCGGTATGTTTTATGACTTCGTAGCTAAAACCGCGGTAAGCAAGGTAGCTTGATAGACGTCGGTAAAAGTCTGGATAATCCAAATGGGCAAGGGCCGACATCCGACTGGAGCCTATCTTATAGGCAATCTCTTCGTCATCTATGTCCGCAGTCACCTGTTCAATTACTTCTGCGGCTACTTTTTTATCTCTTAATTCCTTTTTTATTAATCTTTTGCTCTTGGGTTTGAATGATAGGCGGTTATCCTTCCAGAATTGGGCAAAGGCAAAATCATCGCTTAAGTTTTGCTCCCTGAGCTTGATAATTGTTTTCTCTGCCACTTCATTAGCAAAGCCGCGTTTGTGAAGGCATTGCCTGATTTCCCCTTCGCTACGCGGGCGATAACTTAGATAATGGTAGACTGCGTTGAGGCAATCCTGCATGGAATTACTATCTGCCAACGTACTTCTTCCTGAATTACATCAAGCTTCCTGTGAAAGGGTTTCTGAACCTTTCCCGGGAGAGATGCTGGGAGTAGCTGTTGAAGCTCTTATCGTGCTTTCTAGTTGTAAAGCTAGTTCAGGGTGCTGCCTGAGGTAATCCTTGGCATTTTCCCTGCCCTGCCCCAACTTCGTATCGCCGTAAGTAAAGAAGGCACCAGCCTTCTTTATCACGTCTGTTACCACACCAAGATCAATCAGATTTCCTTCTTTGCTTATCCCATGGTTAAACATAATATCAAATTCAGCGCTGCGAAAGGGAGGAGCTACCTTATTCTTAACTACCCTGGCCCTTACTCTTGCGCCTACCATTTCCGTGCCCTGCTTAATGGACTCACCCCGCCTCAAATCTATCCTCACCGAACTATAGAACTTAAGCGCCCTTCCCCCGGGAGTTATCTCCGGATTGCCGAAAACAATACCCACCTTTTCCCGCAACTGGTTAATAAAAATAACCGCTGTTTTAGACTTACTGATAGCAGCACTCAATTTTCTCAGTGCCTGGGACATCAATCGTGCCTGCAAGCCAACATGGGCGTCACCCATCTCGCCTTCTATCTCAGCTCTGGGCGCCAGAGCGGCTACACTGTCGATGACTACTACGTCTACAGCACTGCTTCTCACCAGGGTTTCTGTAATTTCCAGGGCTTGCTCGCCGGTATCAGGTTGGGAGATAAGTAAATCGCGCAGATTGACACCGCAGTTAGCGGCATAGGTAGGATCGAAGGCATGCTCGGCGTCAATATATGCAGCAGTACCGCCAGTTTTTTGAGTTTCAGCGATTATATGTTGAGCAAGTGTAGTTTTCCCTGAAGCCTCAGAACCAAATATCTCGGTAACTCGCCCTCTGGGTATGCCACCTATTCCTAAAGCCAGATCGAGAGCTAGTGCCCCGGTGGGAATGGCATCTCCAGCTACTCTAGCCGGAGCTTCACCTAACTTCATAATCGAACCTTTGCCATATTGCTTCTCGATTTGCTCGATAGCTAATTCGATTGCTTTTTCTTTCTCAGTAGCCATTGTTAAAGCATTATATCATGGCACTATAACCCATTTAAAGGAAAAATAATGCCAGGTACTCTTTAATGTGAAAATTTGCCCCAGTTTACCGCTGTCGTTAAAAACTA
>Ga0307430_1000121_pt1 | contig 75252 bp, 70 predicted proteins | sample SalMarWE160130MG_FD_202159 | JGI IMG/M metagenome (GOLD analysis project Ga0307430, IMG submission 202159) | Salt marsh sediment microbial communities from the Plum Island Ecosystem LTER, Massachusetts, United States - WE1603-130 | ecosystem: Environmental > Aquatic > Marine > Intertidal zone >... | reverse complement strand
AGGATGCCCAGGTCAATCGCCTTCCCATCGCCGTTTTTATACACTGTGGGCTTGATTCTGCTATCAAGCCCGTTCAGTTCCTCACACAATTGAACCGTGAAATCGCAGTACTCTTTGTTGTCCGGTCCTATGAAAACGGACAGGCTTACCTCATTCTGGAGTTCTCGTTGGAACTTGTCTGTCAATGCTTCTCGTGATTTGTCATCAATCAGTGGTTCTCTCATTTCGCTGTCGTTGCTCCTTTCTCTTTTTTATTTACATCTCTCCGCTTCGAACGGAATAAGCGCCTATAGTGAATCTTCGATACTCATCCCTGTCCATTCTAACGAGACGACGAATCGCCTACAATGCTCATCGGTACTCTTCCAACGCCGTCTCGACGTTCTCCTGTTCAGTGAAAATCAACTCGAATCCGCGCGCCTCCATGCGAGGCACACCCGCCCGCCCTATTCGCCGCGAGATAAGCGTCTGGCAGTCGGCCAGCAGATCGGCCACGTCAAAAGTCTTGCCGCGCTGGTTGGTGTTCTGGTAAGGGTTGGCGCGCAGTTGCCGGGCGATTTCCCACCCCTCCCGGTCTATGTCCACAATCAGAAAAGCCGCCGTGCGTCCCAGCATCCCCCTGAAAACCTTTCGACCATCATCGGCCACAGCAATCGCCAGCCGACGTGTGTTGGCTGCCATTCTCTCTCCCACGTTGCGTCCGGTGTTTCACAGAGCATCATCCTCGTGACCGCCGGCAGGCTCCTCAATCCGCCAGAAGCGCCGTCATCACCTCGGCCTCGATCTGGCGCAACCCCGCCCCCAGTTGCCAGCCGTCCCTGGGCTGTCCCCGCAGGTCAAAGATATGCCGGACCTGGGCCGGGCGGGCGGACAGCAGTACCAGGCGGTCGCCGAGCGCCAGCGCCTCCCGCACATCGTGGGTGACGTAGACGGCCGTGCGGGCCTCTTCGTCCAGCAAACGACGCAAGAACTCGATCATCCGCATTCGCAGGGCAAAGTCCAGCCCGGCGAAAGGCTCGTCCAGCAGAAAAAAATCAGGCTCGACCGCCAGGGCGCGGGCGATGGCTACCCGTTGGCACATCCCCCCGCTCAACTGGGCCGGGTAGTAGGTTTCAAAACCACCCAGCCCCACCCGCGCCAGCAGGTCGCGGGCTTGCGCTTCCCGGCGATCCCGGTCGAGAACGGTATCTAGCAACACCAGGGTCACATTTTCCAGAGCAGCGCGCCAGGGCAGCAGGCGGGGCTCCTGGAAGACAAAGCCAACCCGCCGGAAGCGTCGCTCCACCTGGCCGCGATCCGGCGTCTCCACACCGCTCATCAGCCGCAGCAGGGTGGATTTCCCGCAGCCGCTCGGCCCTACCAGCGAGACGACTTCCCCTTCCTTCACATCGCAGACGATCCCCTCCAACACCGGCAGGTGGTGGAACGATTTGTATACCTCGTGCAGCGTCACCAGCGGCTTCACACCTCTTCCTCCACGAGCAGGTTGGGCAGGGGCGGGTGAGTGTGAATTTTCCCGGCGTGATAATGGGGAGCGGTCCGCTCACCCGGGTGACGGGCGGGTTTCCACTGCCAGCGCCGCTGCAAGGGTCGCAGCAGACCATATTCGATGACCGCGCTGAAAGCCACGATGACCAGGATATAGGCAAACGCCTGGTCGGTATCCAGGTTCTGCCGCGCCCAGGAGAGGCGATAGCCCAGCCCGGCCGTGCTGCCCAGGAACTCGGCCATTACCAGCACACGCCAGGTAAAGCCCAGGGCCAGGAGCGCCGAGGCAAAAGTCCGCCCCGCCAGGGCCGGCAGTACGATGTGGCGCAGGGTGTGTCCCCGGCCCAGGTCAAAAACGCGGGCCATCTCCAGGAGCGCCGGATCCAGCTCGCGCACCCCCTGGGCCACGCTGACCGCGACCAGCGGTGTGGTCGTGATGACCACGACCACCAACGGTGGCCCGTCCCCCAGCCCTAGCCAGATCAGCAACAGCGCGATCCAGGCGATGGGGGGCACGTTGGTCGCCAGAAGCAGCAGGGGATGGAAAAAACGGTAGGCCCGCTCCCGCCTCCCCATCCACAGTCCCAGCCCGATGCCCAGGGCCATAGCCACGCCGAATCCCACCGCGCCGCGCCAGGCCGTGGTGGTCAACTGCCGGTAAAAGTCGGCCTGGGAGGCGAGACGGGCCAGGGCACGCAGGGTCTCCAGCGGTCCGGGCAGGATGGCCGGTGGAGAGAGCCAGGCAGCCGCCTGCCACAGAACCAATACGGCGACCAGGGGCAGTAACCACTCCCACCTAGTTCTGCTACGGCGAGGCATAGAATCCATCATCGGGCGCTTGTCCCACTATTATCTCCAGGAAACGGTCCAGGTCAGGGCGCAGCTCCGCCGAGGGGCGGCTCTCGAACACCAGCCGGCCGCTCCGGATCGCGTCAGCCACGGCCCGGGCCGGCATCTGCCCGCCAAAGTGCGCGGCAAAGGCCTGCTCTACGATCTCGGCTGTTTCGTCGGGATGAGCCATGGCATAATCGCCGGCCTGGCTGTAGGCCTCATCAAAGCGCTCCAGGGCAGCGCGGCGGTCGGGATCGTCCAGCAAGGCCTGGGTGGTAAAGGTCGCGCCCAACGGGATCAGCCCCGGCTGCCAAGCGTCCGCCTCAAAGCCCACTTGCAAGTCGGCCACCGCTTCCAGGACCAACCCCTGGGCCTCCGCCTTGACCATCAGCGCCGACGCCTGGGGTTCCGGCAGCAAGGCCGCATCTCCCTTCCCGGCCAGAAGCATCTGTTTGACCTGAGCCGGGGGCAGATACTCGATGGTAAAATCGGCGTCGGGATCGTAGCCCGCCTGGCGCATAGCGGCCCGCATGACCAGGTCGGGCGCGCCGCCGGGAAAGCTGGCCAGGATTTTCCTGCCGACCAGGTCGTCCAGCCCGCTCACCTGGGGATCGGCCACCAGGTAGAGGGCGCGCCAGACGTTGATGCTCCACAGGCGCAGGTCGGCCAACGCGCCCTTGTTGTACAGCTTGGCTCCGGCGGCGCTGAAAAAGAGGGCCGCGTCGGCCTGCCCGCCTTGCAGGGCAGCAGCCAGTTCCGGCACGCCGGGCACCGGCACAAGCTCAACTGCCAGGTCTTTTTGCTGCTCCATCACCACAAAAAGAGGAACCATATTCGGGTTCGGCGGGACCGCGACCCGCAGCACGTCCGGCTCGGGCTGGCCCGGACCGCAGGCGCCCAGCAGTCCGGCCAGGAGCACGACCCCTATTGCCTGGAAGAACAGGGAACGCAACCTCATTTCCGCATCACCTCTACAACGCCCTCCCTACCTCAAAGCCCTCCCACACCGCGTCCAGGGCCTCACGAGGCTCCAAACAGTCGCCGACGACGTGAACGCCGGGGCCGCCCTGGGTCCCCAGGACCTCGACCAGTGAGGGGTCGGCACGCAGCCCCATGCCGATGATCACCGTCTCGGCCGGGAAGCGGAGTTCGGGAGCCCTCTCCTGATGGGGCCAGGGCCGGGCGACGACGGTGGTCTGTCTCTGCTCGTCTGTCTCAAAGCGAACCACCTCCACGCCGGTGCGCACTTCCACGCCGAGGGATTCCAGCCGGCGCAGGAGGAGCGCCCGCGCCAACGGATCCAGCTTCCCGCCGATTTCAGGCCGGCGTTTGACCACAATGCACCGTATCCCGCGCCCGGCCAGATACTCGGCCGTCTCCATCCCCGCCGTCCCCGCGCCGACGATGAAAGCCGTCGGTGTGGAAACTTCGGCCCGACCGTCCAGCAGGTCGTAGGCTGTCATCCAGCGAGTCTCTTTCAGCCCTGGGAAGGGAGGCACGATGGGCTGAGCGCCGGTCGCTACCACGACCGCGTCCGGATCTTCGGCCTCCACCATCTCCGGGGTGACCCGGGTGTTCAGGTGCACCTCCACGCCGGTGCGCTGGAGTTGCACCTGTTGGTAGCGAATCAAGTCGGCGAACTCCTCTTTGTACGGCACCTGTACCGCCTCGCGGAAACGCCCGCCCAGCCGGTCATCCTTTTCATACAGGGTGACGTGGTGGCCCCGTTGGGCAGCGATGATGGCCGCCTCCATCCCTCCCGGCCCGCCGCCAACCACCATCACCTGGCGCGGTTGTTCGACCGGCGTGATCTGAACCTCAGCCTCGCGCCCGGTGAGCGGGTTGAACATGCACGACGTGCCATGTCCTTTGCGCAGTTCGGTCAGACAGCCCTGATGACAAGCCGCACAGCGCAGAATGGCCACCTCATCGCCGGCCTCTGTCTTGTGTACCCAATCGGGGTCGGCCAGGAAGGGACGCCCCAGCCCGATCCAGTCGGCCTGCCCCAGGCCCAACGCTTCGCGGGCCACGTCGGGGGTGCGGATGCGCCCGGCCACCGCCACCGGGATGGAAACGCGCTGGCGGATGCGGGCGGACATCGGCAGCAGGTGAGCCTTGGGGGTGCCGAGGGGATAAAGACAATAGGCCACCGATTCACACATCGTGCCGGAGGTGATGCTGAGAGCGTTCACTCCCATCCCTTCCAGAACAGGAGCAAGCGTCTCTGCGTCCTCGATGGTCAGGCCACCCTCTGCGTAGTCCTGCGCGTTCATGCGCACGACGATAGGGAAGTCATCTCCCACGGCCTCTCGCACGGCGGCGATGGCCTCGCGCCCGAAGCGCAGCCGGTTCTCGAACGAGCCACCGTACTCGTCGTCGCGGTGGTTGGTGTGGGGGGAGAGAAACTGGTGGATCAGGTAGCCGTGGCTGAAGGGCACCTCAACGGCGTCGAACCTCGCTTCGCGTACGCGGCGGGCGGCCTCGGCAAAGTAGTGGACATAGGTGGGAATCTCCTCCAGGGTCAACGAGCGGGGAACGACCTTATTGGCTGGGCAGAACACATCTGAGGCGGAGACGCGCTCCCCCTCCGGCACCAACTTGGGGTTGACGGCTCGCCCGGCGTGGTTGATGTGCGCCATGATAAGCCCGCTGGCGGCGTGAACGGCGTCGGTGAGGCGGCGCAGGCCGCCCAGCAGGCGATCCTCGTGGACGCCCAACTGGGTGGAAAGTTCCCGCCCGTTGGGGTGGATGTAGAGCGGCTCGGTGGTGATGAGGCCCACCTCACCCTCCGCCCGTCGCACGTAGAAGGCGATGTGGCGCTCCGTCACCTCGCCCTGTGGGGTGCCATAGCCCAGTTTGATAGTCGTCATCAGCACGCGGTTGGGCAACTTCAGGCTCGCTATAGTCAGCGGTTGAAACAAGAGTTCCGTGTTTATCTCTCTGGCAGCATGCTCAGTCATCTCTTATCCTCCACGGGTAATGCGCAAAGAATGGAAGTGGGAGATTATCCGTGCACTATTTCTTCAGGGGATAGTTCTTCTCACCAGCACGTACCGGCACTGTAAGCCAATTCTCCTGAGGTACGAAGGGACATGTGTAGTTCTCGCTATATACACACCAAGGATTGTACGCCCTATTCAGGTCAAGAATCCATTTCCCATCGGCGGTGCGATTCCTCGCAGCGTCGAGGTCAAGGTATCGCCCCGCGCCGTATGTCTCCCGGCCGGACGTTGCATCCCTGAAGGGAATGAACAGTTGCTCCTCTTCTTCAGAATCGCTCCTGTAAGCCTGGAGCACACACTCCTCGCTGCCGATCCTGAATCGGAATTCGCCCCATTGGATAAAGTCCCGCTCCTCGCCCTTTGTGTATGCCATCCTCACCATCTTCTTTTCCTGATGCTCGTGAAGCTCAATCTCGAATCTGCAGTCCGGGTCGGGAGGGTAATAGTCAAGCCCCCTAAGCTCAGCGCGATCTGCGGGGGGTATCGGCGATTGCTGGTGCCCCGCAAAGAACCCTTCCTTCTCCCTACGTTCTCTCTCGAGCTGCGCTTTCCACACATCGATTTCCATAGCAACTTGGCCTCCTTGCCTATGGTACGAAGCATCGTTTTATCTTCAACCAGATCTGAGACATTCGGTCGTTACATCCGCGCTGCTTTACATCACTCGGATTGCCTTTAAGGGGCAGGCCTGAGCACATATACCGCAGCCGATACACATAGCTGGGTTAAGATCGGGCATCTCACGAGGAGTTTCCTGGCTGAGAACCCTGTTGGGACATGCAGACGCGGCAAGACAGGTGCCCTTGTCGCACCTCTCAGGTTGGCATCTCCTATAATCCACCATGGCTCTCGGCTTTGACATTGTCTCCCTTTGCTTCCTCTCTTGTCTTCTCCAGTTCCTCGATCTGCTCGCTGCTCATCCCTCACCCCCTACCTCCAACTTCTCCGCCCCCAGCAACCGCACGTAGTCCCGCAGAAATAGATGCGTCACGAAGCTGCCGAATCCATGGCGGGCCAGCATCCCCCTCAAGTCCAGGGACAGGAACTCACTGGCCAAATCACACTCAAAGTGTCGGAAGGCCCAGCGGAAGGGAAGCCACTGACGATCCAGGTCGAACTCGTTGTAGTCGAGGATCCAGAACATACCGCCCGGCTTCAGGGCCCGATGGACATTGGCGATCACCCGCTCCTTGTCCTCGTCCTCAAAGCCGTGTAAAGTGAAGGAGATGAAAGCCTTATCGAACTCTTCGTGGAAGGGAAGCGGTTCTTCGATGCGTCGCTTCAGGAAGGTCACCTGGGGATAGGGTTGGCATCGCTGCCGAGCCTGCTGGAGCATCTCCTGCCCAATGTCAACCCCGACGACCCGTCCGGTGTCCCCCAGGGACTTCATCATCGTGCAGATGTTGCGCCCGGTTCCCGATCCCAGGTCCAAGATGGCGTCCCCCTGGCGGATATCCATCCGCCCGATGGCTTCTTCGATGAAGGCCTGATAACGCCCTAGCAGGAGCAGGTTCATCATCAGGTCGTAGTGACGTGCTCCCCACCCTCTGACCTCGACATGGCTTCGCTGCGACATAGGACCTCCTCAAGAGATGCTCAGCGGTGAATCGTGTCCCGCACAACCCCGCAGGCAGGCAAGATAGCCAGTTGCACCCATCACTAAACCCCTCGTTCGGCCTCCGCGAGCAACTCCAAGAGAATCGTCGCCGCTCGCTCGACCAACAGCGCGCAGGAACCCAATCCACCTGGCGCGTGGACTATCTTGTACACCTGGGCACACTGAGTGGCACCCAGTTCAGCCAGGAAGCGCTCCCTGTAGCGAGTGGCGAGAGCGAGGGCCGGCAGATCGTCCTCGTCCAGACTCTCCCGGCCAAGCAGCCCGCCAATGACCAGCACCCCGCCGCTCAGCGCCCCGCACATCTCCTGTTGGGTATCACCCACGCCGCCCGCGAAGCCGGTCGCCATCCGCGCGCATCGCGGCTCCAGATCGCCCAACACATGCTCACCCACGGTGAGCAGCATGGCCTCCGCTCAGTGGTAGCCCTGCCGAACCAAGTCGCCGGCCCGCGCAGCCACATCGTCCCACGCAGATACGTCGCTAACCACCGAGTTCCTTGCTTCCACCGGCGTACCAGTTGTCAACGACCTGCCGCAGCGTGTTTACCGTCAGATGGGCACAGTGAACCTTCGCTTCGGGCAGGCCATCCAGTGCAGCGATCACATCCTCCAGCCTGATCTTGCCGACCTCTCCCAGCAGTAGCCCTCGCACTGTTTTGGTTAGCACACTTGCACAGGCTATCGCCGACTCGCGGCCGTCGGTCGTGAAAGTGGCCTCTTCGATCTTATCCCCGTCCAGCCGCAGATAGATTTCCATTGTGTCGCCGCAAGAGCCGTAGATGATCCCATGCGTGTCTGGCTCAGACATCGGGCCCATATTGCTGGGATTAGATGACTCTTCAAAGACCTTGGCCGAGTAGCGTGCCTATTTCTGTTCGACCGCCTCTGTATAATCTTTCACGTGACCTCCTGGATAAACCAATCCTACAACGGATGTTCCGGTTCCTCCCGGCGCTCACCCAGCATCTCCTGGATCGTGTCAACGAGCTGGTCCGGTTCAATCGGCTTGTCCAGGAACACGTCTACCGGCAGGTAATGCTCATCGGGAGCGAAACGGTAGGGCACTTTTTTGGTGCCGTGTATGCTGGTAAGCATAAAAATGGGTAGATCTATCAGCTTGTGCTTCTCCCTGATCTCGCGGGCGACGTCGAATCCCTCGTAGCCTGTCGGCAGCATGATATCCAGGATCACCAGGTCTGGTTCGGTGCTTAGAACCTTGTCGATTCCTTCCTCGGCTGTCGTCGCCGCTTCCATCTCAAAGTCATGGGCTTCGAGCACCATCCGTACAGCAAGGAGGAAATCAGGGTCATCGTCTATGACAAGTATCTTCGGCATGACTAACCTCCACGCTCACGCATCTGTTGTATGGCCATCTCTGCGGCGTTCACCATGTGGTAGGCGATAGGTGAGGCGGTCAGCGCAGGATGGGTGCCTGTCTGGAACATGGCAATGTCCTCCGCGGTCATGCGGTTCTGCACACAGGCAGAGATAGCATTGATGATCTCGCCTGCCGCCGGGCCGCCCATGACCTGCCCGCCCAGGATTACGCCGGAGTTTCGCTCGAACACCAGCTTGACCCTGGTGTTCGCCGCGCCGGGCATAAGGCCAGGATGGCGGTTGGGGCCTGCGATGGTTGCGGCGACCGCGTCGTAGCCGCGCTCCCTGGCCATTCCCTCGGTCAACCCGGCGGTGGCTAGCGCAGTATCCCCCACGGCCGTGGACCAGACGCCCACCGTGCCGATGTTTTCACGCCTGATGCCGAAGAGATTCGCGCCAGCGATGCGCGCCTCCAACGTAGCGATGGATGCCAACTTCAGCGGCGAGGGCCTGCCGCCAAAGAACGAGATCTTCTCGGCGCAGTCTCCGCAGGCGTAGATGTTCTCGTCAGACGTCTGCATCGTCCGATCCACCGCGATGCTGCCCGTCAAGCCGATGCGCAGTCCCGCCCTCTGCGCCAGATCCACATTGGCCACGGCCCCGATGCCCAGGATCACGACGTCAGCCTTGATCTCGCCGCCGTCGGACAGAACGACCTTCTCGACCTTTCCGTCGCCGGCGATCTTCTCCACCTTAGAGGAAGTGCGGATGTTGATCCCTCGGTCCTCCAACACCCGCTCCATCTCGATGCAGAACTCTTCATCGTAAGCCAGCGCGAGGCAGTGTGGCAATATCTCGACGATGGTGACGGTCTTGTCACCCACCTTATTGATCTCGTCGCCCAGCTCGATGCCGATGAACCCGCCGCCGATGACGACCACGTCCTTGACGGTTTCAAGCCGCTGCTGGAGCCCGCTGAGATATTCAACGTCCTTGACGACCGCGTAAACGCCATCCAGGTCGAACCCCGGTATCGGCGGCATGGCAGGCCTCGAGCCTGTGGCGATGATCAGCCGCTCGTAGCCCACGTCACCCTCGGTAGTGTGAAGGATTTTCCTTTCTCGGTCTATGTCCGTGGCTTCTGCGAGAAGTAACTTGATGTTGTTCTTCTCGAGCACTGCGTCGCCGACTAGATCCTTCTGCGGACTCCCTACAGTGCCGAAGATGTAAGGAATACCGCACGGTATCAGAACCTGCTTCTCCCTACGCACCAGGAGAATCTCCTTGTCGGGATAGTGACGCCGTGCCGTAATCCCGGCGGTCAAACCAGCGGCACTCCCGCCTACAACGATTATGTCAGCCTTTTCCATTGTTTGCTCCTTTCTGTGATCTGACTTAGACTCAACGTACACAACGTATGTCTCTCGCACCTAATTATGGAACATGCTTTCCACGTCACGGCAGGGCCGATTGGCAATCGCCTCCCGCAGCGTGTTCACCGCCAGTTCCGCGCAATGGGTGCTTTCTTCTGGCAAACCGCCCAGGGCAGCGAGCAGGTCTGCCGATGTGATCTGGCCCGCCTCCTCCAGCGACTTCCCCTGCACCAGGCGAGTGAGCATGCTCCCGCAGGCCACGCTCGACCCGCAACCGTCGGTCATGAAAGTGATCTCTCTGACCCTCTCCCCGTCCAGCCGCAGGTAGATCTCCATCGTGTCGCCGCACCAGCCGTGCACCGTCCCATAAGCGTCTGGCTCGGACATGTGGCCCAGGTTTCTAGGATTGTGGGCCTCCTCAAGGACTTTGTCCGAGTAGAGCGTCCGTTCCTGTTCGATGATCTGCCTTTGCAGTTCCGCTACCATGCGGTCGAAGTTGACCGTCTCTCCTCGATCACCCACGTGAATCTCCTCGTGACAGGATGATTAGGCTACCAACGCCCCCGCCGGCGGCGGCGTGCGCGCTGTCCGCCGCCCCGCCCGCCGTAGTTCGCGCGGCCGGGGGCACCTGCGACACGAGATGGGAGCGTCGGGCGGGGCTGCTGCTGCCCCCGGTTCCCCAAAAGCGCCGCCACGCGGGGCACCACCTCCCGCCCGACGAAGCCCAGCGCCGCGCCCAGCCAAGGCCACACGTCGCTGCTGGACTGGGAGGCTGGCACAACCGGTCGAACCGGGATCGGAGTCGGTGCCGGCGTGCGTACCGGCGCAGGGACCCCAGCCTTGGCCGGCTCCCTGAGCGCCAGGATGGCCCCACTCGGGCAGGCCTCCAGACATGCCTCGCACTCCCGGCACAGGCTCTGTTCCACCTTCGCCACGCCATCCACCACGCTGATGGCCCCTGTGGGGCAGGCATCCGCGCACAAGCCGCAGCCTACACAACGCGCCTCGTCAACGTATACCACAGTTATCACCTTCTTTCATCAAAAGCCACACGTGGAGCAGCCTTTCCAGGCTGTTGGCAGGCTCGAGAGCCTGCCCCACGTGTGAGTATTGGCGCTATCAGATGCTGATCTCGATCTTTCCCTTCTTAAAGCCCTTGAGCGGCGACAGCAGCCCCAAGATAGTGTTCCTCACGATGCTGGAGATAAAGGAGTTCATAGGCATTGGCTGCCCGTCTATCCTGACCTCCGTGGCCGGCTGCAAGGAGACGCAATCCTCCACGCTGCCGGTTGCGGCGACGATCTCGCGGGCCATATCGTAGCAAGTCTCGTGCCCGCAACCCCCGCAGTCGAGGTTGGGCAATTTGAAGGCTTTCTCTTCCACCAGGTCGGCGATCCTGCCCACCTCATCCTGGCCCAGGAGAGGAAGGTTGGACCCCCCTCCATCTCCCCCCGGGGCGGGGGGAGGGTTGAACCCCCCTCCGGCTCCCCCCGAAACGGGGGGAGGGTTGGATCCCCCTCCGGCTACCCCCGAAACGGGGGGAGGGTTGGATCCCCCTCCGGCTCCCCCCGGGGCGGGGGGAGGGTTGGACCCCCCTCCGGCTACCCCCTGCGAGGGGGAAGGGTTGGACCCCCCTCCGGCTACCCCCTGCGAGGGGGAAGGGTTGGACCCCCCTCCGGCTACCCCCTGCGAGGGGGAAGGGTTGGACCCCCCTCCGGCTCCCCCCGGGGCGGGGGGAGGGAGGATGGCGCAGATAGCCAGGCCGTCGAAGAGGTCTCGGTCATCCGGCTCCCCCCGCAGGCACACGATCTTGGGAAAAGTCTTCTCTGTCTTGAAGCCCTCGACGAGGATGATGTCCGCCTCCAGATAGGGGATGATGTTCTCCAGGCTCAATGGCCTTTTCCAGAAGACCCCTGACTCCTGCAGTGAGATAAACCCCACCTGGCCGACGGCTTCTCCCAATGTGGTGGTGTCCTTCCCTGGGAGGTCCAGGTGGTGGGACGTATGCTTGACCACGGCCACCTCGTGGCCCCTGCTGGTCAACTCGCGGGCCAGGGCGCGGGCCAGCGTGGTCTTGCCGCTGTTCTTGTACCCGATGATACCTACGACTTTGAGCAATTTCCCCTCCGATCAGAAGAAACCCGGTTTCTTTGTATCTTTTCAATATCTTGGGGTAGAGGCAACGTAGGGCGGTTTTGCTAACCGCCATACAGGGTCGGATAGCAAATCCGACCTTTCGCCCCAGCTTTTTGAAAAGATACGTTTCTTTAACCTGCCGTCAGCCTGTCCAGCCGTTCCACCACTTCGGCCAACTGGTGTTGCAGCATCTCGGCCTCCTCCCGCAAGCGGCCCGCCTCGCCCTGCTCGTACTCACCCGCGACGGGCTCGTCTTCGTGGCTGCGGCCGGTACTCTTGCGACAAGGCTCAGCACCGCGCAACTCGCCACCCAGGTAACGCTCCAGAGCATGGCGCACGGTGCCAGAGGCGCCGGTCACCGCCTCAACCCCGTACTGCTCGAAAAGGCCAAGGGCCCGCCGGCCCATCCCGCCGGTGAGCATCACGCCGGCCCCCTGGCTACGGATGAAGCCCGGCACCTGCCCCTGCTGGTGGTGGTCGTAGTAGGGGTTCGCCGCGGTGCTGACCTGCTTCACCTCCTGGCCCTCGAGGTCCACGAGGACGTAGTAGGGGCAGCGCCCAAAGTGAGGGCTGACCACGCTGTCCAGCCCGTCGTTATCGTCTGCTGATACTGCAACACGCATCCTACTCCTCCTTTTCCAGCCTGTCGAGCCGCTCCATCACCTCGGCCAACTGCTTGCGCAACCCGCCAGCCATATCCTTCAGAGATGCAACCTCCTCTTCGCGGGAAGGGGCAGGGGCAGCAGGAGCGGCCGGAGGCGGAGGCGGCGTCGGAGAGGTGGCCTCCCATGCCTGGCGTCCCATCCCCATACCTCGGCCCATTCCCATTCCACGACCCATTCCCATGCCGCGACCCATTCCCATGCCGCGACCCATCCCCATGCCTCGGCCCATCCCCATTCCGGCCTGGACATTGGCTCCGGCGACGGACTGGAGTTTCCCCGCCTTATATGCTTCAACCGCCTCTCGCACCGTTCCGCCCCCGAAGAGGTAAACGGGCACATTGGCAGCCTGGAAGACGTTAAAGGCGTTGGGGCCGGCATTGCCGGTTACCACTGCCTGCGCCCCGCGTTCGATGACGTACTGGGCCGCCTGGATGCCTGCTCCACCGCCAGCGGTGACCGCCGGGTTCTCCACGGCCTCGAACTGCATGGTCTCCGTGTCAACGAAGACGTACATAGGACAGCGCCCAAAGACCGGGCTGGCTGGCGCGTCAAGGTCTGCACCGTTGGCTGTGACAACTATTTTCATTTGCATTCCTCCCGTTGAAAGGTATAATCAGATTTGTCCGCCGGGTGAGGAGCCATGCAGGCCCCTCACCCAGTTTGGACCCCGGGGCGGGTGGCGAAGTGTAATGGCAACGTCACCCGCCCCGACGCATCCCACCGCTTGCCCCGGCTACTTCTCCTGCTCAAGCTCCACGATACGCTGGCTGATGGCATCCAGTTGTTCCTTCAGCCCCTCAGCCTGCGCCTTGAGAAACTCGGTCTCCTGCTCCGGGGTCGGCGGCGCAGCGTAAGGGCCATACGGTGCCGCCGGCGGCGCTCCCCAGGCCGGCGCATACCCGAAGCGCGCCCAGCCGGGCAGTCCGGTGGCGTAGTACTGGTTTCGCCAGCCCCGGCCACGGCCCCAGCCTCCTCCCCGGCCACGGCCCCAGCCCATGCCGAAGCCGCGCCCGGGCATCGGGTTTGCGTAGCCTGGCGCGCCGTAGCCGGCGCAGTAGCCGGCCCCGCGCCCGGTCATCGGTCCCATTCCTGCCGGTCCAGTTCCATCTCCTGCTGGCATCTCGTTCACCTCCTTTCTACTAAAGCGTTTTACCTACTGAACACACGTTACCATCGGGCAGACCCTCGCCCTCGTCCTCTGCCCGCGCCACGGCCTCGCCCGCGCCCGGACGCACGCCCCAGCCTCGTCGCTGGACGTAGCCAACGGGTGAAGCGTCCGCCAAGCGCAGGCCGGGCGGCCGGCGTTCCCAGGCGCACGGGCGTGCCCTGCAACCCTGCGTAACCGTAGGGCGCTTGCCCCGACGGGGGAAGACTCAGCGCACAGTACCCCTCGCCGCGCCCGGTCATCGGACCCTGGCCTCGCGGCCCTGTTCCATCAAATCCTGGCATATCTCTCACCTCCCTTCTACTGATCTATTCATCTCTCACTCACTTTCCGCCGTCAATCATACGCCAGGCGTGTCTCTTCATCTGTTAAGACGTGCTGGATCCATTCTTGCCATCTGGCTGATCGCCAGGTTCCCAGTTCTTGGTGGGTCAGGTAGTAATTCTGGGGGATGGGATGGGTACCGACAACCACCTCCAGCCCGTACTTGGCTGGGATGAACTCACAGAAGGCTTGCAGGTGCGGACAGGGCGGGTAGCCGACCACCAGGCCCGTAGCCAGATGGATGACCTCCGCGCCATTCTTCCTCATCTCTGCCGGAGCGTACTCGACGTTGCCGCCGGGGCAGCCTCCGCAGGTGGTATAGCCTACCAACTCCACTTCCTCGCCCTCGTACAGGGCGAAGGCCCCCTCCCGATTTCGCAAAGCCCGCAGGCACTTCCCACCTGCACAGGTATGGTAGCGGTTGCAGATGATGATGCCAATTTTCTTCACTTTGACCCTCCCTCAACTTTTGTGCCTATGTCTGTCCTTGCCTGAGCACGATGCTCCCGACCGGCGCGCCCACGTCGCGGGCGATGACCGGGCACTTGGTCTGCAACAGGAAAAACACCTTCGGCCCCTCTTCGCTCAACGTCTCGTAGTTGGCCTGTCCTTTGGCAATGACCAGTTCGGCCTCGTCGTACAGATGCCGGAACTCCTCCGAGCAGCGATCCAGAATCGTGCCCGGCGCATCAGAGCCAGTGCTGACGACCTCCGCCACCCGGTCCACCTCGGCGGCCAGAGCATCCTCCCGCGTCGCGTCGTTCAGGATGGGGCCGCCCTTCACGGCGTAGGTGACCGGCACGCCGAGCGCCTCAATCAGCACCCGGTCGAACACCGTCTCGCCAGCGTTGTCGGCCAGGTAGAGCACCCGCCCGGCCTCCGAGAGCGCCTCCCGGAAGGTTGCCCTGTCGTCAATGGCAAAGGGCTGGGCCAGCACCCGTTCTACCGTGCCCCCCAGGTCGTACTCCTGATTTCGGGCCAGATCGATGATGTTGCCGGCGATGCTTAACCGCACGGCCACCTCCAACGGGTCGTCCGCCTCCGTCAGCAATGCCCTCAACCGGGGGTAGAGGGCCAGCGCCTGGCAGGTGCTGGCCTCCTTAACCGCCCGATATGGGTCGCCGTCACCGACTTCCTGGCGCACAATGCGATGCACCCGGTCGCCAATCTCCGGCGGCGTGCTCGACAGTTCGATTCGCCTGAGCACATCGAGCACGCGACCTAGCACCGCTCGTTGCTGCCGTTCGTCGGCCCCGGCCATCCGCGCCGCCTCCAGCGCCTGGCGCAGGAAGCAAGGGTAGCAGTCCAGATAGGTCTTCATCTCTAAAAGATCGGCACGGTCTTCGTCGCTGGCACCCGCTCCACCACATTTTCAGCGATCGGTCCGAACAATTCCGCCGCATACCCCTCGATTTCTCCCGCGTCGCAGCGGCGGGCTAGTTCGGAATCCAGCGGAAGTTGTCCCAGCAGTGGCACATTGAGACGCAACGCAGTGTGAAACGCCTGGCTGGGGCCGAAGATCTCAATCTTCTCCCCGCACTTGGGACAGGTGACGTAACTCATGTCCTCGACCAACCCCAGGATGGGTGCTCCCATGTGCTGGGCCATGCTAGCCGCCTTGCGCACCACCATCCCCGCCAGACCCTGCGGCGAAGTGACCAGCACCACCCCGCTGAGCGGTATGGATTGCATCACCGTCAGCGAAGCGTCGGAGGTGCCGGGGGGCAGGTCCACGATCAGGTAATCCAGGTTACCCCAGAAGACTTCATTCCAGAACTGCTTGATGGCGCTGCTGATAAGTGGGCCACGCCAGATGACGGCCTCGTCCTCATTGGGCAGCAGCAGATTGATAGACATCACCTTGATGCCACCAGGGGTTTCGGCAGGGAGGATGCCCGCCGGACCCATCAATGGCGGCTTGTGGAGGCCGAACATCCTGGGGATGCTGGGGCCGGTGATGTCGGCGTCGAGCACGCCCACCTGCTTTCCCTGGCGACGCAGCGCCACCGCCAGCAGCGCCGCCACCGACGATTTGCCAACGCCGCCTTTCCCGCTCAGCACAGCCACCACGTGGGCGATTTTGTTCATAGACTGCGCTGGCTTGGGGCCGCCCTCGGATGCGGTCATGAACGCGGCACGCTCCTGCTGGCCCATCTCGGTTAAATTAACCTTAACTTGTAAGGTCGCGTCTAACTTCGCGACCGCCCCTTTGACCATGCGCACCAGGTCATCTTTGATTGGGATTTCCGCGAAAGGCAACGCCAGCGTAAGCGTGACTTTCTCATCCGCGACGCTTACGCCCTTGATCATCCCCAATTCGACCAGATTGCGCTTGATCTCGGGGTGCATCACCCCGCGTAAGGCGTCAAAAACCTGTTTATCTGTGATCATTTTCCTCCCTCAGTGAGATTGTGTTAGTGTTGCCCTCAGCCTGACTGTCGGGCGGATGTACCAGAGTGCGAACTTCGGTCCGAAAGCGCTCCTCGTCGTAGGACGGCAGGCCGTACATAGATTCAAGAAAGGCGCGCACTTTGGCCACTCCCCGTCTCCAGTTCATGCTCGTTCTTCCCGCATCATCGTCAGCAGCCGCTTGCCCGGTATCTGGCGGAAGGTGGCTCCCTGGCTCACGGCCCGTAACGCGGCCGGCACGTCCACCACCAGCGTCCCGGCGACCGCGTCCACGTGGTAATCGAAGAGCACCGGCGAAAGCGGAGCACTGCCGCCGAGGAGAATGACGAAAGCGTCGGGACGGCACAGGCGGATCAGGTCGTCGAAGGTGTGGTTGATCAGCGACGTGCCAGTCAGGGCCACCACGTCCGCCTGGGGCAGCACCTCGGCCGCACGTTCAGCGGGCACGTCTCCGGGGCGGGGGTGCAGTTCCACCACCCAACATTCGGCCGCTGCCCGCCGCACCCGCTCGACGAAGGGGAAGTGGCCCACGATGACCACCCGCCGGCCCGTCCCCCGCTCCAGGATCACCTTTTCGGCGTTGACCTCGGTGCAGGTTACCTCGTCCACCCCTTCGGCAAGCCCTTCGGCTGCGCTCAGGGCAAGCTCAGGACATGGCTCCAGCAGCGCGTTGAACGCCGCCATCCCAATGCTGGCCTCCAGCGTGCTGGACGAGCGGAGCAGCGCCGCCAGTTCCCGCCCGCTGCGCTCCAGCAGACGCCCGGCGTGAGGCACTGGCGGGCCGCCAGGGTGAGTGACCGGACGCAGCGTCGAGGCCAGACCACAGCGAGGCGGGTCGCTATCCAGCACCACCGCCGTCCAAAAGGACCCCACTAACACCTGGCGCACCGGTGTATCAGCCCGCAGGCTCCCCAATAGCGCCTCAATGATATTCACCCTTGCCTTCCTCCATGTGTTGGCTGTAGGCACCCACGAGGTGATCTATCAGCCCGCGCGTCTCTTGCAAATCCTGTGTCCACAGGCCCAGCGCCTCGTGCCCCTGAGAGGTGAGGCGGTAGACCCGCCGGGGCGGTCCCTGCGTCTGCTCCTCGTCCCAGGTGGAGGTGACCCATCCCCGGCTTTCCATATCCCGCAACGCCCGGTAGACGACACTGGGATTGATGTCCCCCAGGCCAAATTCCCCCAGCCGCTCCAGGAGAGTATAGCCGTGGGCCGGGCTATGGTGCAGGAATAGCAGCAGCGTCGGCTCCAGGAACCGCACCGCCCGGCGGGAACATCCTCGCCATCGCCACCCGCGACCCCGTCCTCGCATTCTGACACCCCCACCAACCTGGTCTCAAACGGCTGTAGTATACCACACTATATGCAATTTGTCAATAGTCAAATTGTGTGTAGACGATACTTGTTTCGGCTATGTAGGTTTTTTGACTTCCGCGCAGGACTGCGCTATACTGAATCCACGTCAGATGAAACGAAGCGAGCACTCAGATCAAGAACAAAGTCTACCGACAGAACAACCGGAGGAGCCATGAAAATCCAACGCTCCCTCTTCAGCGTCTACGATAAGACCAGCCTGGTAGACTTTGCACAGGCATTAGCCAGGCAGGGAGTGGAACTCATCGCCAGCGGCGGCACTGCCCGCGTCCTGCGCCAGGCTGGGCTGACGGTGCAGGCGGTCAGCGAGGTGACCGGCTCCCCGGAGATCCTGGGTGGGCGAGTAAAGACGCTCCATCCTGCCATCCACGGCGGTATCCTCTCCCGCCGCACCCCTGCTGACCAGGACCAACTCGGCGGCCTGGGCTGGGGGGAGATTGACCTGGTCGTGGTCAATCTCTACCCTTTCGAAAGGACAGCAGCGGACCCCCATGCTTCTCTGGAGACAGTTATTGAGCAGATTGACATCGGCGGTGTGGCGTTGCTGCGAGCGGCAGCCAAGAACTTCGCCCACGTGACGATGATATGCGACCCCGCCGACTACGTGCCCGTCCTGGCGGAGATCGAGGCCCAGGGGAAGGTCTCCCTGGAGACACGCCGGCGGCTGGCAATCAAGGCCTTTGATCACACCGCCGCCTACGATACTGCTATCTGGCGCTATCTGACCGGCGACGAGGATTTGCTGCCCGCAAGACTGGTGCTAAACCTGCGCAAATTGACCGACCTGCGCTACGGGGAGAACCCCCACCAGCGGGCGGCCCTGTACGCCTCCCCCGGAGTGGCCGGCCCCCTGGGTGGCGAACTGCTTCAGGGCAAGCCCCTCTCGTACAACAACCTGCTGGACCTGGACGCTGCCTGGCGGGCGGCTGTCGCCTTCGAGCGAACCACCCTCGTCATCGTCAAGCACCTCAGCCCCTGCGGCATCGCCTCGGCCGACACCCTGGCCGAGGCCTTCCCGCTGGCCCTGGCGGGCGACCCGGTCTCCGCCTTCGGCGGGGTCATCGCCGCTAACCGACCCTTCGACGTTCCCACCGCCCGCGCCCTGGGTGACCTGTTCGTCGAGGCCATCGCCGCACCCGCCTTCACCGACGAGGCACGGGAGGTGCTGAGTGCCCGCAAGGGATGCCGCCTGGTGGCGATGAGTCAGGCAACGCCCGACGAAGTTGAGGTGCGCAGCATCCGGGGCGGGTTCGTGTCGCAAGAGCGCGATACGGGTGACCTGGCAGAGTGGCAGGTGGTCACGCGCCGCGCCCCGACCGAGGCGGAGATGGCGGCCTTGCGCTTCGCCTGGCGGGCCGTGGCCCACGTCAAGTCCAACGGTATCCTGCTGGCTCAGGGCGAGGCGGCAGCGGGCATCGGCGGAGGGCTGCCCAGCCGAGTGGATGCGGTGCGGCTGGCGGTGACCAAGGCGGGTGAGCGGGCGCAGGGTGCGGTAATGGCCTCCGACGCCTTCTTCCCCTTCCCCGACGGGGTCGAGGTAGCGGCCGAGGCAGGCGTGACAGCCGTCGTCCAGCCCGGCGGGTCAGTGCGCGATCAGCAGGTCATCGAAGCCGCCGACCGGCTGGGGCTGGCAATGTGCCTCACCGGTGTGCGCCACTTTCGGCACTGAGCCCACCCCTACGCAACCTTCTGAGGTATAATACGTAACATGAATTGCCAGGGCCTGGAGACGTCCAGGTTGAGTGGAGCATACGTGTGACCAACGAGGCAGAGTGGATCAGACTGGCACGGGAGGGCAATCAGGACGCGTTCGGCCGGCTGGTTGTGGCCTACCAGACGCCCGTTTACAATCTGGCCTACCGGATGTTGGGCAATGCAGCCGAGGCCGAGGAAGCCGCGCAGGAGGCATTCTTGCGGGCCTACACGCATCTGCGCAGTTACGACCCGCAGCGACCGTTTCGCTCCTGGCTGCTGTCCATCGCCTCCCACCACTGCATTGACCAGTTGCGCCGGCGGCGGATCACCTGGCTGTCGTTTGAAGACGAGATTGCCGTACCAGACGGCTCGACTGGGCTCGCCGAAGTCCAGCTGGCAAGCAACAGCCCCAACCCGGAGGCCGTGGTGACACGGCGAGAGCGGGAGGAACAAATGCAGCAACTGCTAGCAGCGCTCCCACCCACCGACCGGGCAGCGATCACGCTCCGTTACTGGTACGATTACTCCTACGAGGAGATCGCTGAGACACTGAACCTGACGGTGAGCGCGGTCAAATCGCGGCTCTACCGCACCCGGCGTGGCCTGGCGAAGATGATAGAAGGAGAAACGGACGATGCGTTGTGAGCAGGCTGGCGAAATGATGTCGGCGCGGCTGGATGACCGCCTCGACCGCACAGAGATCACCCTCCTGGAAGATCACCTGGCTGGGTGTAGCGCGTGTCAGGCCGAGTGGCACAGGCTACAGGCGCTCGACGGTCTGCTGGCCTCCGCGCCGATGGTGCGCGCCCCGGTCCGCTTGCGCGTGCAGGTCATGGCCCGCCTGAGCCGTAGGGAGCAGGCGCGGCGGGCGATCATCGGCAGCACGGCACTGGCGCTAGGAACAGTGGCGCTGGCGCTGCTCGCGCTGGCCCCGGCTCTACTCGGCCTGCTGGACGTGACGGGCATCGCGCCAGCGCTGGTCATCGGTGGCCCGGAGACCATCGTCCAGTTGCTGGCCCTGCTGGGAGCGGTAGGACATGCACTGCTGGTGCTGGCAAAGGAGTTCGCCGTCCCCCTGGCCTCCCTGGGCCTGTGCAGCCTGATGCTGGCACTGGCGTTGGACGGCTTATGGATAGGCGCGGTGCGCCGCCTGCGCGCAGCGCACTAACGATCGAAGGGAGATACGGATGAGACAGATCACAATTATACTGGCGGCACTCTTGCTGCTGGGCAGCCAAATTGCGTGTTGCGCAATATCACTGCCACAAGTACCAGACATCGAAATCAACGTGCCAACCCTCGAAGTCGGGGAGATGTATGACGAACGGCAGGCGATCCCCCTGTCGGGAGCCGAATCGGCCGCCGTCGAGGTCGCCTTCGGCAGCGGTGAACTGGAGGTCGAGGCTGGGGTCTCCGACCAGCTTTTCTCCGGTCACTTCCGCTACAACGTCGAGCGCTGGGCACCAGAGGTGACCTACGAGGACGGCGTACTAATCGTCGAGCAAGGAAGCACCAAGGAAGATTGGGGCATCCCCACCGGAAACATCCACAACGAATGGAAACTGGAATTCTCGCCCGAGATACCGCTCGAGATGGACTTCGAAATCGGCGCTGGAGATGGAGAGTTGGACTTCACCGGGCTGCAACTCTCGGAACTAGACCTGAACCTGGGCGCGGGGGATTTTGAGGTGCGTTTCGACGAGCCAAATGAGACCGAGATGAGCCACCTCACGCTGAATACCGGGGCCTCAAAACTGGAGGTAATCGGAATCGGCCACGCTGGTCCGGAGCGGGTGAAGGTGCAGGGCGGCATAGGTGACATCACCCTGGACTTCACAGGGGCCTGGCCTCACTCAGCCGACGTGCAGATCACAGCTGGCGTCGGCTCGCTCACCCTGCGCTTGCCCGACGACGTGGGCGTGCGGGTCGAGACGGAAGGCGGACTGACGAACATAGAAGTATCCGGCTTGCAACGCCAAGGCAACACCTACGTCAACGACGCCTGCGGCGAAGCGGAGACAGAACTGCATATCCAGGTCACCACAGGCGTCGGCAACGTTAAGCTGATTGAGGTATCCAACTAGCAGGCCTCCCACCAGTGGGGAGTTCGATGACAGCGTACCTTCGGAGGTAGGACAATGCGTAACTGGCGATCTGCAATCCATAATTTGCAACCCGCAATCCGCAACCTGCAACCTGTAATCTGCAATTTGCGGTTTGCAATTCTCTTCCTACTGTTGGCTGCGGGACTGTTGCTCCCGGCAACGCCGGCCCTGGCGGACGGCGATCCGCCAGAGGGCGACGGCGTCGTCATCTGGAACGAGGACTACACGCTGGAGGAAGGGGAGCAGTTGGATGGTGACCTGGTCGTCTTCAATGGCGACGCGACCCTGGAGCCCGGCAGCCGCGTGGGAGGTTCCGTCATCGTCTGGAACGGGAGCGCCGAGGTAGAAGGCGCCATCGAGAATGACCTGGTCGTCTCCAACGGGGACATCTACCTGGGCGATAACGCCGAGGTGGAAGGAGACGTAGTATGCAGTTGGAATTGTGACCTCAATCAGGAAGAGGAGGCCCGCGTGGATGGAGGGATCATTGAGGGCACCCCCCTGCGCGGCCTGCGCTTCGAGCACTGGCGTGATTTTTCCAGGACTCTAATCCCGGTGCCCTCCCCGCTTACTTCCTGGGCCTCTGAGCCGGGACGGGTGTTAGGCTGGACGCTCAGGGTCATGCGCAGCCTGGTCGCGATACTCGTGGTTGCCGCAGTAGCGGGGGTGGTGGCGCTGATCTGGCCACAGCAGACGGTGCAGGTCGGGCAAGCCGTGGTCGAAGCACCATGGCCCAGTTTCGGGATCGGGCTGCTCACGGTATTCGCCGCCACAGTGCTCATCATCGCGCTGACGATCACCATCTGCCTGTCACCGGTTGCGGCGCTGGCAGCACTCGCCCTGGGCACGGCCGGGCTGTTCGGCTGGATCGGGGTCGGCGCGGTGGTCGGGGAGCGGCTGCTGCAAGCACTCAACGCCCGTGAGACCGCGCCGCTGTGGGCGGCCGGGCTGGGGACGCTGCTCATCACACTAATCGGGATGGGATTGAGCGTTGCCTTGTGCCTGGCACCATTCGGGTGGCTCATGATCTTCGTCCTGGGCTGCCTGGGGCTGGGCGCTGTGGTGCTGACCCGCTTCGGCACGACAGCCTACGCCCCTTCGACGAGCTCAGGGCATCGCCCGTCTCGCCCCACCCCACCCCCGCCGGCGCCGGTACCAGTCGAAGCGCCCGAACATCCTGAGCCACCGGAGGAGAAGGCTGAAAGCAGCGAGCCGCCAGAGGGAGAAAGAGCAGAAGAGGAGGCCGAATGAAAACGCGATACATGGCTCTTGTGCTCCTACTGGCACTCGTGCTTGTGGCCTGCGAGCCACGTCCCCACCCAAGCCCTGAGGCTGTCCCCGGGACTCCAGCACATCCAACCCCTGAGAATGGGGGCGGCCCCGGGACTCCAGCACAGCCCGCCCCGGGCGAAAGTCCCCTGCCTGAACCAGGGGTAAGCCCTCTCTCACCCTGGCCAACTCCCCCAGCAGATTCCGCGGCGGCCGCGGCCGTGGCCTACCTGGCTGTCGAACTCGACGTCTCCCCGGAACAGGTGACCGTCCTCTCCTCCGAAGCGGTCGAGTGGCCGGATACCAGCCTGGGCTGCCCCCAGCCGGGGATGATGTATGCCCAGGTCATCACCCCAGGTTACAGGTTCCTTCTGCAGGCCGGGGGGAAAAAGTACGAGGTTCACACCGACCAGACAGGGCAAAGCGTGGTCATCTGCCAGCCAGCCTCCGACGACCTGAGCGACCCCGGGGCCGCCTTTCAGCTTCTCCTGGCCCACCTGATCCAGACGTACCCCGGTTTCGGCCTGGATCAGCAGGAGGAGTGGGCTCACCAAGACATCACGAAGTCAGGGATAGTAGGGATCTCCACCTGGGCATGGCGGAGCGGGATGTGGACCCTGGAGATGACTTTCCCGGTGATACCGGAGCCGGACTACGAGAGCGTTCTATTCCACCAGCAGGCTGGCACGGTCTGGCATGGCACACTGAAGGCCGGCGGTCAGGTAACCCCCGCTGACGAGCCGATCTCTCTTTCACTCGACGTGGAACCGTGCGACGAAACCATACCGCTGGATACCCTGGACGAGTGGACAGGGGTGGAGATCACCGTTCAAGGTGGAGCCATTCACGTGGAGCAGAACCTATCGTACGTCTGCTGCGCAGAACTGGCGCTGGCGGCCGGGCGGGACGGGGAGGTCATCAAGCTGGTCGAGACCAACGTGGGCCAGGTGTGTCGCTGCATGTGCGGCTACCCGGTGACGGTAGACCTGACCGGCCTGGACCCCGGGACGTACACCGTCGAGGTCTGGGGTGTGCAGCACTTCGACATCCACCCGCTGGAGTTGCTGGGCAGCGCGGTGGTGACTATTCCGTGACCAATTCTGCAATCCGCAATCCTCTGATCCTGATCACCAACGACGACGGCATCGCATCACCGGGGCTGCGAGCGGCGGCGTGGGCCGCTCTGCCCCTGGGGGAAGTCCTCGTCGTCGCCCCCGCCCGGCAGTGGTCGGGCGCGGGCCGGAGCATGCCCCAGGGCGACGAGGGACACATCTCGCGCCACCCGCTGGAGGTAGACGGGCAACCGATCACGGCCTACCAGGTGGACGCCTCCCCAGCCCTGGCCGTGGCGCACGCCCTGCTCGAACTGGCCCCCCGCCGGCCAGCGCTTCTCATCTCCGGCATCAACTACGGTGAGAACCTGGGCACCGACGTTACCGTCTCCGGTACCGTCGGCGCGGCGCTGCAGGGAGCGGCCCTTGGCATCCCTGCCCTGGCTGCCTCCCTCCAGACTCCCAAAGAGACCCACGCCAACCCATCCGACAGTGTGGACTTCACCGCCGCCATCCACTTCACCCACCTTTTCGCCCGGTGGATGCTGCAGGTGGCGCTCCCCTTCGACGTTGACGTCCTCAAGATAGACGTGCCCGACGACGCCACGCCGGAGACCCCCTGGCGGCTGACCCGCGTCTCGCGCCACACCTACTTCGTCCCCATCCCGCCGCCGCCCCCCTCACAGAGAGGACTGGGAGGGGGTAAATCCCCCCCCCTCGCAGGGGGGACTGGGGGGAGTATTGACTACGAGCCGCTCTCTCACCTCGAACGCACCGAGCCCAACTCTGACATCTACGCCCTGGCGGCGGACCGCGTCGTCTCCGTCGCACCTCTGAGCCTGGACATGACCTCCCGGGCCGACCGGGGGGAGATGGAAGCGCTACTGCGCGGCCCGGCGATACTTTGACCCGCTGGGGCAGTGTGTTATAATGCACGCAACACGAAACACGCAGCACTTGATATGTATCGTGTACTGCGTGTTGCGTATTCCGTAGGACGTGATCGCAATGGACAGACTTAAGCCCACGCTTGGCCTTTCTGTAATACTCCCGGTCTACAACGAGGCCGGATCCCTGTCTAGCCTGATTCCCGAACTGACGGCCGCACTCCGACGATTGGGCCGCAGTTACGAGATCATCGCCGTGGACGACGGCAGTTCCGACGACAGCGTGGCCATCCTCCGTCGCCTGCAGGAGCAGGAACCTCGCTTGCGCATCATCCAGTTTCGCCGCAACTTCGGCCAGACCGCCGCCTTCGCCGCTGGCTTCGACTACGCTCAGGGCCCGATCATCATCACGATGGACGCCGATGGCCAGAACGACCCGGCCGACATCCCCCGCCTGCTGGAGGTGATGGAGGAGGGGGACTACGACCTGGTCAGCGGGTGGCGGCAGAACCGTAGGGAGCCCTTCCTGACCCGCAAACTGCCCTCGATGCTCGCCAACTGGCTCATCGCCAGCGCCAGCGACGTCCGTCTGCACGACCGGGGCTGCTCACTCAAGGCCTTCCGCCGCGATCTGGTCAAGCAAATACACCTCTACGGTGAGTTACACCGCTTCATCCCGGAGATAGCCAGCCTGATTGGAGTACGCATAGCCGAGGTGCCAGTCAACGATCGCCCGCGCCAGGCCGGCAAGTCGAAGTACGGCGCGCTCTCCCGCACCCCCCGCGTCATCCTCGATCTGATCACCGTCTCCTTTCTGCTCAGTTACTCCAACCGCCCGATGCAACTGTTCGGCGCAGTGGGGCTGCTCAGCAGCGGCCTGGGCGGGTTTATCCTCCTATACCTGGTGGGCGCTAAAGCCGTCCACGGCCTGCTCTACGGCGTGCAGGGATACCGCGCCTATCGTATCGGCACCAGCCCGTGGCTGATGCTGTCCGTGCTGCTGATCGTGCTGGGCGTCCAGTTCCTGATGATGGGATTGCTGGGCGAGATTCTCACCCGCACCTACCACGAAGCACAAGGGAAACCCATCTATGTCGTGCGCCGGGTGTTGGAGGCCCCACAAGTCACCGACGCAGCGGGGGGTGCGGTGACGGCCGACTTTGACGTGGGAGAGAAGGAAGCATGAGGCACGTACTTGACAAAATGCGTCTCCTGAGGCATTCATGGCAAATCAGCACTCCGGGCGTGGCTGGCCAACAAACAGATCGAAAATGCCTGTGCTCAGCTCTTCCTTGTCTACTGCTCGTCGGGGGGCCGCGACCCCCGACTGGCTGCGACGGCTCGGCGGCTGGCTGCTGATCCTCGTCGCCGCCCTGCCGGCCGTCCAACCCCTCCTGGGAGGAACACTGCCCTGGAGCGCCGACGGCCTGCTGCATTTCCACCGCCTGGCGCAACTCCACCGCTCATTGCAACACGGCATCCTCTTTCCCCGCTGGGCGCCGGACATGGGGTTCGGTTTCGGCTTTCCACTGTTCAACTATTATGCCCCACTGAGTTATTACCTGGCCGAACCGCTCCACCTGGTCGGCCTGAGTACCCAGAACGCGCTCCTCGCCGCTTTCGTCCTGGCGACTTTCGCCGCCTGTATTGGCGCTTACCTGTGTGGCCGCGACCTCTTCGGCCCGCAGGCTGGGTTCGTCGCCGCCATCGCCTTCGTCTACGCCCCCTACAACATGTACAACGTTGTGCACCGGGGGGCACTGGCCGAGGCCTGGGGGCTCGCCTGGCTGCCCTTTGCCTTCTGGTCTCTCAGAAGGTTGGCCCTGCACGGCCGTCGCGCCGACCTGATCCTGAGTAGCCTCTTCTACGCCGCGCTGATCCTCACCCACAACGTTCTGGCGCTGATCTCCACCCCGCTTCTCATCCTGTACGCTGCCGTCCTATGGGGACTGCACGGTCGGGGCCGCCAACGTGCCCTCCTCCTGGGCGGTGCACTGGCACTGGGACTGGGACTGACGGCCTTCTTCTGGGCACCTGCCTTCCTGGAAAAAGAATACGTCCAGATCCACCAACTCTACGCCCCAGCCGACCTGGACTACCACAACAACTTCACCAACCTGGGCCAACTGCTTGCCGCACCCCAGCCGGTGGACCCGGCACTCATCAACCCCCCGATTCCGCTCAGTTTCGGCTGGCCCCAGTTGGCCCTGGCGCTGATCGCCCTCTACAACCTGCACCGCTTTCCAGGTCGGGAGGCCCACTTCCACATCGCCCTGCTCAGCCTGGGGCTGCTCACCCTCACAGCGATGATGCTTCCCTGCTCCATCGGTGTATGGGATAGCCTGCCCTTGCTCCGCTTCGTCCAGTTCCCCTGGCGCTTCCTGGGGCCGGCGGGCCTGTTTCTGGCCATCCTGGCCGGCGCGGGAGCCGCCAGTCTGCCCGGCCCAGGGCGGATAAGGCCCCCCTCCTCGCAGGGGGGGGCGGGGGGGGTCTGGTTGCCCATCATCCTGGCTCTTGTGACCATCTTCGCCTGCACCTGGCTGTTCCCTCACTTCTACCCGCCGCAGCCGGAGCCCACCCCACTCAGTCTCAACGCCTTCGAGCAAGATACCGGTGCGCTGGGCACCACCTCGGCCGGAGACTACCTGCCCATCTGGGTACACCGCTTGCCTCCAGCGGAGAGCCTCATTCCGGCTTACGAGGAGGCCGGCCCTGACCCCGTCATCCCTCGCCTGGACCCTGCCTGCCTCCCTGCCGGCGCCCAAATCGTGGAGGCACGCTACGACCTGACTAAGGCCCGCCTGCTGCTAGACGTGCCATCCCCTTTCACAGCCACCTTCAACTGGTACTTCTTCCCTGGCTGGTTGGGCTGGCTCGACGGGCAACCGCTCGAACTGCGGCCGACGGGTGAGCATGGGCTCATCGGCGCCGATGTACCCCCCGGTCGCCACCGCCTGACCATCCGTTTCGGCGATACCCCCCTGCGCCGTTGGGCCACCCTCGCATCCGCCCTCAGCCTCGCCGCCCTGCTCCTCACCCTCCTCCCCTTTCCATCCTCCCCCCTTCATTCTTCATTCTCCATTCTCCATCCTTCATCCTCCCCCCTCTCTTCTCCCTCCTCCCTCCTCCCCTCCGCCCTCATTGCATTGGCCCTCTTCACCTTCAAAGCCGCCTACCTGGATCACCACGACACCATCTTCCGTCACTCCCGTTTCGACGGTCAGAGCATCGCTGGCGTCCAGGTAGAACTACAGGTCAATTTCGACGACCAACTGCTCCTGATGGGCTATGACCTACACGCTTCTCCTGCCGTGGGAGAACCACAAGATGGCCATGCCGTCCGCGCCGATGGAGTGCTTGAACTGGCCCTCTACTGGCGCGCCCTGCGCCCGCTCGGCACCGACTACAGCATTGCCGCTCACCTGACAGACGACCAAGACCGTCGTTATGGCCAGAAAGACAGCCAGCACCCGGCTGGCTACCCCACGTCCCGCTGGGAAATGGACACCTACGCCCGCGACCTGCACCGGCTGGCCGTCTGGGCCGGCACCCCGCCCGGCGAGTACACCCTCCTGGTCGGCGTCTACGACGTGACGACCGGCCGCAGCCTGGACGTGCGAGACGCAACGGGAATCCCAATTGGCACAACCTATCACCTTGCCTCCGTGCAGGTGACCCACCCCACCCACCCGCCGGACCCAGACAGCCTGGAGATCGCCCGCCGCCTGCAGGCCGACCTGGGGGGAGGGCTGCTCCTGCTCGGCTTCGACCCACCACCAGATGAGGTCAACGCTGGCGACCACCTCCCGCTCACCCTCTACTGGCAGGCAGTGACCGCTCCCGCTGACGACTACACCGCCCGCCTCTCTCTCGTCGCTCCTGACGGCACGGTGGTGGCCGAGGAGTGTGCCACCCCTGGCCGAGCCAGCCACCCCACGTCGGCCTGGCTCGCTGGCGACGTTGTGCGCGACGGCCGCAGCCCTCTCGTTCCCGCCGCCACGCCCGCCGGTGATTATACGCTGCGCATTGACCTGCTGGACGCGGCCGACAAACCCCTCAGGCCCCCCCCCTCGCAGGGGGGGCCGGGGAGGGTAGGACTCCCCCCCTCGCAGGGGGGGCTGGGGGGGGTAGAACTCCCCCCCTCGCAGGGGGGGCTGGGGGGGGTAGAACTCCCCCCCTCGCGGGGGGGGACGGGGGGGGTAGGGCCAGCCGTCAGCCTGCTGAACGTGACTGTCCACACACCAGAGCGGAGTTTCGACCTGCCGCCAGTGCAGCACTCAATCTCGGCCACGCTGGATGGCCAAGCGACGCTCATGGGCTACGCACTATACAGCGACAAACTTGCACCCGGCCAGTCGTTCACGCTCACCCTCTACTGGCGGGCCGAGGCCACCGCAGAGATTGGCTACGTCGCCTTCGTGCACCTCCTCGACGAGCCCGAACACATCCGCGCCCAGAGTGACCACGTACCGGCCGCTGGCACCCGTCCGACCACCGGTTGGCTGCCAGGCGAGGTCATCTGCGACACCTACACGCTCACTGTCGCCCCGGATGCTCTTCCAGGCCGGCACGTCCTGGAAGTGGGGATGTACGATCCCACGAGCGGAGAACGGCTCCGCGTCCTCGACGAGCGGGGGACTGACACAGGCGACCGCATATTGTTACCCACGCTGATCCAGATAGAGTGAGAATGGCCCGATTCACCGATCGCCTGCGTGCCCTCGCCGCGCCCCTGAGCGTCGTGACCCTGTGTCTGGTGGCCATCCGGCCCTGGTTCAAACTGGAGCCTGTCTGCTCCGACGACTTCGCCTTTCACCTGCTGCGGCTGGTACAACTCGACGCGCTCCTCCGTCAGGGGGTACTCTATGGCCGCTGGGCGCCCGACATGGCCCTGGGCTACGGGTACCCATTCTTCAACTTCTACGCGCCGCTTTCCTACTACGCCTCCGAGGCCCTCAGTCTGGTAGGACTCGGCCTCCAGCCCGCGCTGATCGCCACCTTCGCCCTGGCGCCCATCGCGGCTGGCCTGGCCGCCTACCTGCTGGCGCGGGATCACTTCTCCCCCCGTAGTTCGCTCGTTGCGGCCGTGGCCTACGCCTACGCCCCCTACCTGGCCTATGATGCCCTTTTTCGGGCCAATCTGGCCGAAACGCTGGCCTGGGCTTCCCTCCCGCTGGCGCTATGGGCCATGGGACGGCTGGCCCGGCAAGGGGACCGGCGCTATCTGGCCGGCGTTGCCCTCGCCTACGCCGCCGTCTTGCTGACCCACAACGCCTTCGCCCTCATCTTCAGCCCGCTCCTGGCCGCCTACGGCCTGGTGACCGCACTCACTCTTCCTCCCGCACCGTCGCGCCGTCACCGATTGGCAATCACGGGCACAGCCCTCCTCCTGGGGCTGGGGTTGGCTGCTTTTTTCTGGCTGCCCGCGCTGATCGAACGAGCACAAGTCCACAGCGATCGCCTGCTCGTCCCCCCCATCTTCGTCTACTGGAACAACTTCATTGACCTGCGAGAATTGCTCGCTGCGCCGCGCGCGATCCATCCTGACCTGCTGAACCCCTCGCCGCCCCGCGGGCTGGGATTGATACCCGTCCTGCTGGGCCTGCCAGCGCTCGCCGGTCTCTGGCGCTTCCACGACCGGCCCCGGCGCGTGCAAATCGCCTTTTTCGCCGCCGCACTCGTCGCCTACGCCTGGCTGACCACGGCCAGCAGTCAATTCGTCTGGGACAGCGTGCCGCTCCTCGAATACATCCAGTTCCCCTGGCGGTTGCTGGGGCCGGCCGCCCTCTGCCTGGCCATGCTGGTCGCTGCAGCGGCGGAACTGCCTCCCGCCGACTGGCGCGGGTCGCTCCTCGTGGCTGGAGCCATCGCCCTCCTGGTCGGCGGTGTTCTCTTCTGGCTCGACCCCCGCCACTGTCCGGGAATGGAAGCACCCACCGTCGCCAACATCACCCAATTCGAGCGCGACACACACACCGTCGGCACGACGGCCAAGGGGGAATACCTCCCTCGCGCCGTGGACGCAGTTCCTGAAGAAGTGGCGACGACGGTGCTGGACCCCTCCAGCCTCCCTCCTGGCACCACTGTCGCCCAGCAGAACGTGCTCCCCATTGGGGCGGAACTGACTATCACCGCGTCACAGCCGTTCACCGCTGTCTACAACGGCTTCGACTATCCCGGCTGGCGGGTCACAATAGACGGCACTGCCGTCCCCATCACCCCCGACGTGCCCTACGGCCGCATCACCTTCCCTGTGCCAGAAGGACGCCATGGCGTGTCCATCCGCTTCGGTGAAACAGCGCCGCGACGCGCCGCCGATTACGTCTCCCTGGCCTGCCTGGCGCTGACGATTGGCCTGCTCCTGTGGTCAGGTAGAAACAGCACCGGCCTGAAGAGCCGGTGCTGGCAGCCCAGCGCCGCCCATTCACGGCGGCGCTCACTCGAGAGACTTTCCCCGGCCTGGGCCGGATGGGGCCTGGCGCTCTTAGGCGCCGTCGCCCTGCTCCAGCAAGTGGACACCCCCCTGCGCCAGCCGGGCCTGCAACAAGATGGCACCCTGCCCCATCTGGACGTGGCGACCAACGTCCCCTTCGAGGGTGGACTGACGCTGCTCGGCTTCAACCAGGAGCGGACCACGCTCCCTTCCGGCGACCGTCTCCGTCTCGACCTGTTCTGGACGGCGCGGGAGCCACCGCCGGGCCGCTATCAGCGCGCCCTGGCCCTACTCGGGCCAGACGGACTGCGCTGGAGCCCCAAAGGCACCCTGCCGCCACGCAACTTCCGGGAGCCGCCAGCGACGCTGGCCTGGCCCGTCGGTACCTACGTCCAGGACAGCCACTACGTCGAAACGCTTCCAGGCACCCCGCCTGGCACCTACGATCTGAGCCTGACCCTATTTGAGCGGGAGACGTTGATACCAATGCGCGTTCTGGAGGCGGGAGGTCAGCCTGGGCCCCCAACGCTTTCGCTGGGACAGGTCACGGTGACCCGCCCCCGGCGCAGCCCCGACCCGGACGAGGTGGCGATGCAGCATCGGACCAACGCTGGCCTGGGACCGCTGACACTGGTGGGCGTCAGCCTGGACCGCAGCGAGGCTGCCCCAGGCGACCCCTTCCTGATCACCTTATTCTGGCTCGCCGCCGAACCCCCTGGAAAGGTAGCAGACCTGACTGCCCGCCTCGTGATCCTCGCCGCCAGCGGCTTCCCCGTCGCCACCTTCGACCTGCCGCCCACCATCCCCTCCCATCCCACCTCTACCTGGCAGACGGGCGACCTCTGGCGCGGCCAGCACATGCTCCACCTCCCCGCCAGCCTGGACGATGGCGACTATACCTGGCGCCTCACCCTCCTGCCAATTGGCCAATCCACTGACCTGCCGTCCACCATCCACGTCACCGCCCCTCCCCACACCTTCACCCCCCCACCCGTGGACGTGGAGACAGACGCCCTCCTGGGCGACGTGATCACCCTCGTGGGAACGACCCTGGAACCTGAAACCGGGAACCTGAAACCGGGAGTCCCTCTTACCGTCACCCTCGTCTGGCGCGCGGAGGCAGAGACGCACACCTCTTACCACGTCTTCCTCCACCTCCTGGCCCCCGATGGCACGCTCGTCGCCCAGTCCGACGGTGTCCCGGCCGAGTGGACCCGTCCCACCACCGGCTGGCTGCCAGGCGAGTACATCACCGACGCGCGTGTGCTCACCCTGCCGACCGACGCCCCGCCTGGCCCTTATGCTCTCTCGGCAGGCCTCTACGACCCTGCTGGCGTTCGTCTCACCGATCCGGATGGCAGCGACGCCATTCCCCTCCCCACTATCACCGTGCAGAGCCCATAACTCAACCATTTCCTAGCGCACCTGGATTTCTGCAATCAGGACTTCACCGATGCGTTCGCCGGTGGCGGCATCACACAGTCCCACAAACAACTCATACTTACCGGCTGGCAAGTCGGACGGGATGGAGAGTGCATGGCGGTCGAGGATGAATTCACCGGGAAGCCAGCCAGTGGTCGGGCGCGTCCACTCTGCCGGCACGCTATCGGATTGGGCACGGACAGACCCAATCGCGTCGCGCACGTGGGTGAAGACGCGGTAACTCGTTTCAGTTTCTTCAACGGCCTGCCACAACAAATCAAGGACGACCGTCTCACCAGGGGCTGCTGATGCGCTGGAGAGGGTGAACCCATCTAGCCGGGCAAACCCGAAGGCAGCATTGACTTCCACAGCCACAGCCGGCGGTGTGAAGGTCCGCGCAGGCGCTACGACGGTGAGCGAGCCCAGGGAGATGGTCTCTGTCTCGGCTATGCCGGCTGTGATGGCGTACGCTCCCGATGCCAGTGCTGGCGGTATCCGCCAGTTGATTTGATCGCGCACCACCGCACCCGGCCCCCACTGGCTGGTCGGGTATCTGGCTCCGCCAATAGTGAGAACATGGCCGGCAACTGTATTGCCCCGGGCGTCGAGTAGCCCCAGCGTAGCCACGCGATCCGCCCCGGGCAGATTTGCGGGCGTGGTCCACAACAACTCAACGTGGGCGAAGTCACCTGATATGAGGGTGCCCTCCGGTATAGACCATCCAATCAGAGTCAGGCCGGACAGTGGGTACAGTATCCTGGGAGAGTAGGTATCCACCGCCGCGTCCTGCGGGCCGAGTTTCGTGGTGGCAGGGATCACGACGATCTTCCCCACCCGGGCCAGGGAGGGGTCAAGACTGGTGGGTACGCCAACAGGGATGAGGGCCAGGTCCACGTCACGGCGGAACGCACTGGCCTCCAGCCAATATTCGCCGGGAGGCGTGCCGGGCAGCAATTGTATTCGATAGGCGTCGCGCGCGTAGTTGCCCGGAAGCCACCGATCGGTTCCGGGATAGAACGCAAACCCAAAGGGCCGCTGCGGCGGCAGATTCCACACATTGCCGGCCTCGTCTGCGACCCGCACCGCGAACCAATAAGGCACGCCGATGGAGTGTTGGGCTGTCCAATATTGGGTGAGCAGGAAGGACGCGCCCGGCTTGACCTGCGCCGGCCCGGTGTACCCCAGACAGGTGACCTCGCCCGAGAAGTCCACCGCGGCCGGAGTGCTCAGCCCGGAGAGTCGCCCTTCTCTGAACCGGTCGGCGCGGATGGGGGAGGGAATACGATCTGCGAGGCCGAATTTGCACGCCAGGAGGACAAACACGATGAGCGTAAGAGTGGTGAAGTGAGGGTCAGAGGGGGAGCGATGGGTGGTGATGGCTGAGGTAGTACGAGGTATGGCCCACAGGGGAAGGACGATGAGCACAGCAACGCTGCTGGCGATGAGGGTGATTCTTCGAATTGGGGTGCGCTGGAACGCAATCTCAACGGTATGGCTGCCAGCGGGCAGGTCCAAGGCCATCAAGCCTTCGCCGGGGGCGACGCGGATGGGGATTGGATCCCCGTCGAGCACAGCGCGCCAACCAGGGAAATAGAAGGTGCGGTAAATGACCGTAGCCGGGTTTGACAATACGAGGGTATAGCAGTCGCGCCCCGGCGATGAATCCCATGCGACCATTTCCACGCCATCCGGCATAAGAAGCCGATTAACAGGCTGTTGGGCGTCATATTGCGAAATGAGGGCGTCTTGCGGCGGCAAGGTATCCACCCAGCGCGGCAGCACTTCGCCCTGCGCCTCAGCATACCAGCGGCTCCAGACCGTGGAATGGGCGAGGGTAACTCGCGTAGGGTGCTCTGGAACCGGGCAGTAGAGTGGGTACAACCACGGCCAGCCGGAGATTGAGACTGCCAACGCCGGGACGGCAATCAGGATGCTCTGGCCGAACTTCACACGGGAGATATGGGTCAACTGATCTACGGCAAGACCGGAAAGGACGGCCAGACCGAGACTCGCAGGGCCGAGGAAACGCGTGGGGAGCTGAATGAAATTAAGCGCATCCAGGTTCCACCACCACCACCGCGAAAGCACGCTGGCGAAGAATAAGCAGCCCAGGGTCATTGCACCCAGGATAAACAACCGCCAGCCCCGTTTAGGCAGGCCATAGCGCGGGAGCAGGCCTAAACCGATGAGAGCAAAAACCGCCTGGCCGGCCCCCAGCGTGCGGCTGACCGGCGGGTTGAGCAGGTGAGGATCGGCCGGATCGGCCGGCCATTCGACGAGCGCAGCAAGCGGGAGGATATGCTGCTCAAAGCGCGGCCAATCGTGGAAGGGCGGGTCGGGGCGGCGGGATTGAGTATACTGTAGATCGGCCAGGACGGGCAGCCAGAAGAAGGCAGTGAGGCCGAGGGCCAGGAGCAAAGCGGCGACGGTGGGCCACATGCCCCGAACAACCGCACACCCGCGAAGCCACCACCCTCGCACGGGTGTGGAAAAAGAGTCATTTGGGATCACGCTCAACGCGAGAGCCATGCCCAGGCCGAAGACCGGCACAACATTGTGGGCCAGGATCAGAATTGAAAAAGCCGCAGCGGTGAGCGCGATGGCACGCGGCGTGCGCTTGATTTGCGCATCGGCGGCGGCGGCGAGGGCCCACGGCAGTAGCGCCAGGGCGAGCGATTCGGGGAGCGCGCCGCGCTGGATGGCATCGTAGAGCAGATAGGGCGCGAAAAGATAGGCCAGGCCGGCGACGAAAGCGCCAGGCACAGTCAAATAATGTCGTGCGAAGGTGTACGCGCCCCAGCCGGCAAGAAGGATCGCAGAGAAAAACGTCAGTTGAAGCGCAAGGCCAAAATCGGCGCCGAGCCAGTGAATAACCTCGATCAACCAGTACGTCAGCGGGGCGTAGAAAGCGAAGATCGGATATCCATAGCCGCGCATCAGGTCAGTACCCCATTGCAGAAACGGTGCACCGCTGCGCACGTTGACGTCTAATTGAACAGCGCGGAAAAAGTGAGGCAGGGTATCATCGCTGCACGGCAGGCCGCTGAGAAAAACGGGAGCGACGACGAGGGCAGCCAGACCAAGTAGCACCCCCACCCTGTTTATGCCCCATTGGCCAAGAGCACGAACAGGCGAGAGGATTTTTTTCATCTGTTGGCTTTTCCACTTACGATATGGTACACGGATCAACACAGATTGCACGGATAAACACAGAAAAATCAGTGAAAATCCGTCTGATCCGTGACTATCCGCGTCCTATTCTGAGTTCTTAAATCACCCCATTGAAGTATAGCATACCGCAGCAAGAGTGACAAGAGTTGATGGATGGCGTCGCCGATGGAATCGCCTGCTGGTGACGTTCCATCGCCTGCTCTCTTGCCAGCCATGAGCAGTTGAAGTATACTCTGGCCACAGAGGCGAGATTGTATGAGTGTCTGGGGCACCCCAGGGGCAAAACGACATTGGATGCTGACGCTGCTGACAGGGATCGGGTTAGCCCTGGCCGCCCTGCCCGCCGCCTGGCCCTACTTCGGAGCCGGATTGCCACGCACCAACGACGCACTGCCCCACCTGTACCGCACGCTGGCACTCGACCGCCTGGTGCGCGCCGGGCTGCTCTGGCCGCGCTGGTCCCCGGACCTGGTACACGGCTACGGCTATCCTGTCTTCAACTTCTTCCCTCCGCTGTCGCACTACCTGGTTGAACTCTACCACCTCACCGGCCTACCGCTGACCACCGCCTATCGGGCCACTGTGCTGAGCCACTTCGTGCTGGCGGCCTGGTGCGCTTATCTGCTGGCCCGCGATCTGTTCGGGCCGCCCGGCGGCTGGGTTGCCGCGCTGGCCTACATCTACAGCCCCTACCTGCTGTACGACGCCCACGTGCGCGGTAGCCTGCCGGAGACTCAGGCACTGGCCCTCCTGCCACTCCTGCTCTTGACCCTGCGACGGGCCACCCTTCACGGCGGCCGCTGGCTGGCGGCGAGCGCGCTGGTCTTTGCGGCCGCCTTCCTCAGCCACGTCGGCATCATCTTCCAGTCTCTCATCCCCATAGGCATCTTTCTGACGTGGCTGGGTTGGCACGAGGGCTGGCGTCACCTGTGGAAGCCGCTCGCCGGCCTGGCTCTGGGCGTCCTCGTCACCGCCTTCTTCTGGCTGCCCGCGCTGGCCGAAGCCCAATGCGTGCGCAGTGACGCCAGCATCAGCCAGGGATACAGTTACCTCGACAATTTCCTGACGCTGCACGATTTGCTGGCCTGGCCCCGCCTGCCGGCCGACCCGGCGCTGGTTAACCCACCGGTCGTGCGCTCGCTGCCGCAGGTCGCGCTGGTGCTGGCGGCGATCGCCCTCCCCTGGCGCTGGCGCTGGCTGAGCCACGCCACGCGACGGCAGGTTGGGCTGTGGTTGGGGCTCCTCCTCGTCTGCACCACGCTCGTTATGCCGCTCTCGCGCCCGGTGTGGGACACTCTCCCGCTGCTCAACCTGACCTTCTTTCCCTGGCGCTTCCTGGGGCCGGCCTCACTGGCCGGTGCGCTCCTGGTCGCAGCATCGTTCGCCGACACTACTCCTAGCCTCCATCTCGGGAGTGTCTCAGGTAAGAGTCGCCTTGCCAACCCGCCCTCGGGGACGAGGGCCAGGAGCCTTCGACAGCCTGCGATGCGAGCACACACACTGACATACCTGGCCATCGCCACGCTGCTCCTGCTGACCGGGGGTGTCCCCTGGCTCTACCCGCCCCGCGAGCCAGTTCCCGAAGCGCCGACCATCGCCCACCTGGTCGCCTTCGAGCAGCCCCCCCTCTTCATCGGCACGACCACCCTGGGCGAGTTCCTCCCCCGCTGGGTGGAAACGCTGCCCGATACCACCGATCTACGCCACCGGCTGGCCTCAGGCGAATCACCCGACCGCCTGGTGGCCCCCGAGGGGATGACTGCACGCCAGTTGGCCGGCTCCCCGCTCGACGCAACCTACCTCATCCACGCGGACAAGCTGGCCACGCTGACCTATCGGCAGTTCTACTTCCCCGGCTGGCGGGCGACGCTCGACGGCGAACCACTCCCCTGCCGCCCTGGCTATCCAGACGGCCTGCTGCTGCTCGACGTCCCGGCCGGTGAACACGTCCTGCACCTGGCCTTCGGCCCGACCCCGCCGCGCGTCCTCGGCTGGGCGCTGAGTGGTCTGGGGGCGCTGGCCCTCGTCGCTGTCCTCGTATGGGCTGCACCAGCCCGGCAGCCCCCACCCCGACCCTCCCCCATGGGGGGAGGGAGACCCCCACCACCGCCTGTTTACGGCGCTGCCGCCCCAACACCGCCTGTTCACGGCGCTGCCCCGTCACGCGCCGCAGCGAAAGCCCTGCCAATGCACTGGCTCCTGCTGCTGACCAGCCTGACGCTCGTCGTCAAAATGTTCTTCGACGTCGTGGACACGCCGCTGCACCGGCCCACGCTAGGGACCGAGGGATTGCGCGGCGTCCAACATGCCCAGGCGGTGGACCTGGCAGGCGAACTGCGCCTGCTAGGCTACGAACAATCGGCCGAGCGCATCCCGGCCGACGGCGAAATAACACTGATCCTATACTGGCGTCCCCTACGGCCCATCGGTGTCGTCTACGATGTGGCAGTTCACCTGGTGGACCTGGTGGAAAAAAGCGGGCTGGTGTGGAGTGCAGGTGACGCGACCCGCCCGTCCGACTGGCGCTTCGCACCGGGCACCGATTTCTGGCCACTAGATGGCTACGTGATGGACCCCTCCGTCTTACGGCTGCTGGACGGCACGCCTCCCGGCGAATACACCTTCCACATCGGCCTGGTGCGACACGACACCGGCCAGACGATCGCCGAATATCAGGTGGGCCACCTCGTCGTCACCCGTCCTGCCCGCGGGGACCGCCCGCTGGAGGAGGGGATGAAGCCAGCCCCGGAAACATACGCCTGGGGTGGCTTGCGCTTGCTAGGTAGCCGCACCGACCGCTGTGAGGCAGCACCGGGCGATCCGGCGCGCGTCACGCTGCTGTGGCAGGTGACCGACCCCAACGCCGTCGCCAACGAATCCTCAAGTTCCTCGCAGGAGGGGGCGGGGGGGATAGAACTCCCCTCCTCGCAGGAGGGGCCGGGGGGGGTAGAACTCCCCTCCTCGCAGGGGGGGGCGGGGGGGGTCGGGCAACTCGCGCTGCGCCTGGTGACGGCAGATGGCGAGGAGATCCTCGTAACCACCGCTCCCGTCGCCCGCCACTATCCCCCCGCCCGTTGGCAGCCGGGCGACCGGCTGCGGACCGAGATCCTGCTGCGTCTGCCCGCTCACACGCCAGTCGGCGAGCACTCCTGGCAGATTCAACTTGACCAGGCAGCCCCTCGGCCCATTGGCTCCCTGTACGTCCACGCCCTGGAGCGGTGTTGGACTGCACCTCCGCTGGACGTGGAAGCCGACACACCTCTGGGAGACGTGGCTACCTTGCTGGGTGCCAACATTCAGGCCCCATCCCCCCACCTCCAGCCTCCAGCGACCATCACCGTGACGCTGGCGTGGCGGGCCGAAACCGAGACAGCGACCAGTTATCGGGTTTTCCTGCATTTGGTAGACCCAGACGGGAAACTGGTGGCCCAGTCGGATGGCGAACCGGCGAACTGGACGCGCCCCACGACGGGCTGGTTGCCAGGCGAAGTGATCTTAGATGAGCGTGTTCTGGACATCCCCGCTGACACACGGCCGGGTGAGCACACCCTGCTATGCGGCCTCTACGACCTGGCGACAGGTGAGCGGCTCACTACCACCAATAGCAGCGACGCTCTCCACCTGACGACACTTCTCATAGGAACACATTCCTATTTGCCCCATTCCTTCCCTCTGTGGTATAATAGGTTTGGACAAGATTCTACTGAGGAGGCAACGGATGATCAAAGTGACAATAGATAGCATCCGGGCAAGCCTGATGTCAGAGCACCGGGTGATCATCCTCAAAGAGACCAACGCCGAGCGATACCTGCCCATCTGGATTGGCCCTTATGAGGCCGATGCCATAGCCATCCGGCTGCGAGATATCGAGGTCGCCCGTCCCCTAACCCACGACCTGCTCAACAACGTCATCACCGAGATGGGCGGTGAGATCTCCCACATCATCGTGAACGATCTGCGCGACGACACCTTCTACGCCCACATCAGTGTGAGTCTGAATGGGCGGCAGGTGGAGATTGACTCGCGCCCCTCCGACGCCATCGCTCTGGCGGTGCGCGCCAACGTTCCTATCTTCGTTGAGGAGAACGTCATGGTGCAGGCCGGCATCACCCCCGAAGCGGACGTCACCGAGGATGCGGGTGACGAAGAACTGTCCGCCTTTCGTGACTTCATTAACACCCTCGACCTGGACGACCTGCCCTTACAATAGTCCCCGTAAGTTGAAACGCGAAGCGTGAGGCATACACAGCGCCCAATCATCACGTTTCACGCATCACGCTGCACTGGGAAGAAGAAGTATGGCAACTCCAGACAAGATGATCCCCCACAACGTTGAGGCTGAGGAGGCGGTACTTGGCTCCCTCCTCATTGATCCCGAAGCGTTGTTTCGTGTCTCCCCCTTCCTGAAGGGGGAGGATTTCTACATCCAGAAGAATGCCTGGATTTACGAGGCTATCTTTGCGCTCCACGAGCGTCGTGAGCCGATTGATTTCGTCACGCTGTGCGATGAATTGGAGCGACGGGGGCAACTGGAGGAGGTTGGCGGTGCGGCCTACATCACCCACCTCATCAACGCCGTCCCCAGCGCTATCCACGTCGAGGCATACGGTCACATCGTCGAACAGTCCGCCATTCGTCGGCGACTGATCAGCGCGGCCAGCCAGATCGCGCAACTGGCCTATCAGGAAGCCGAGGACATAGACCAAACCGTTGACCAGGCCGAGCAGGCGCTCTTCAGCGTCTCCCAGCGCCGCATCACCCGTGACCTGGCCCCCATCCAGGAGATCATCCGCCGCTACTATGACCGCATCGAGTATCTCTACGCCCACCGGGGCGAGCCACTGGGTGTGCCCACCGGCTTCATTGACCTCGACCGGCTGCTGGGTGGACTGCAACGCTCCGACTTTATCCTCATCGCCGCCAGACCCTCGGTCGGGAAGACCAGCCTGTGCCTCTCCATTGCGCGGAACGCCGCCCGCCACGGCCAGCGCGTCGCCATCTTCAGCCTGGAGATGTCGGCCGAGCAGGTCGTGCAACGCATGGTGGCCGCCGAAACCGGGATTGACTCCCAGCGGCTGCGGTTGGGCGATCTGCACGAGGACGAATGGCCCCTCTTCGTCCAGGCCACCGGCAAACTCGCCGACGTCCCGGTCTTCATTGACGACACCCCCTCCATCTCGGCTCTGCAACTGCGCACCAAGGCTCGCCGCCTCCACGCCGAGCACGGGCTTGACCTCGTCCTCGTGGATTACCTGCAGTTGATGACCGGAGACGTCCGCTCCGAGAACCGGGTACAGGAGGTCTCCTACATCTCCCGCTCGCTCAAGGCGCTGGCGCGGGAATTGGACCTGCCCGTGGTAGCCGCCTCCCAACTCTCCCGCGCCGTCGAGCAGCGCAGTAACAAACGGCCGGTATTGGCTGATTTGAGGGAAAGCGGAGGGCTCGAGCAAGACGCGGACGTCGTGATGTTCATCTACCGCGACGAGTTGTACCACCCCGACACGGAGAAGCAGCACATCGCCGACATCTTGGTGAGCAAGCACCGCAACGGCCCTACTGGCGTGGTGCAGCTCTTCTTCCAGGAGCGCCTCGCCCAGTTCCTCGACGCCGAGACGCGCCAGCAGCCGGTAGATTTCGCGTAGCACAGGGGTATCATGTTAAGATCAGGAAGGCAGCGGCTACAATGGCCCGCGGACCCATCGGGTCCGCCTGGGCGAAAGGAGAGCAACAATGGCAGAGAGTGTCTATAAGGTGATCGAGCTCATAGGAACCAGCACCGAGTCATGGGAGAAGGCTGCCACTGCCGCCGTGGAGAAGGCTTCGAAGTCCTTGCGAGACCTCCGCATCGCCGAGATCGTCGAGCTGGACATGCAGCTCGAGGACGGGAAGGTTCGCACCTACCGCGCGAAGGTGAAGATCTCCTTCAAGTACGCGGGTGGCGACTGAGCCAGGTTCCGTGCGGGCGGCCTCTGTGCGGAGGCTGCCCGATTGCGGTCTCACACGGTCTCACATGTGAATAGGGGCTTCCCAAGCAACCCGGCTGGGCGTGTAGCCATCCGGGGTCTTTGGGAATTCCCGTGGTTTGAGTTCCGGACTCCCCAACTCGTTGGGGATGCGGTGCGAGGAACCCGAACAAGTTCGGGCCTCCAGTGCGCCCGCCACGGCAGTTCCCAGAGAGCCGCCATCCGTTGAGACGCCCAGGCTGTGTATGTTCGCCTATGCGTTCTCAATGCGCAGGGAAACTCGGTCTGCGCCGCCCACCGAGGCGCTGCCGCGGGCGCGCCAGTCACACGCGTCAGTGATGATGAGACGATCCTTGGGGGCCAGATTCAGTTAGTGAGGCTACGCTCATTCGACGAGCAACTATGAAAACCTTCAGTGGTTTCGCGCCTGGCAAAGTCCGCAGCGTCAGCATCCCTGAGCCGGTCTTCACCGAACTCATCCCCCTGATTGACGACCTGACCGAACTCAAACTCACGCTGCACGTGCTGTGGCGGCTGGGACGGCAGCGGGGCCAGGTGCGCTACCTCCGCCGCGCCGACCTGGCCTCCGACCAGGCACTCCTTTCTGGCCTGGGCGACGCGTCCACCGAACTGCTGAGCGCGGCGCTGGAACGCGCCGTTGAGCGCGGGACGCTGCTGCGGGTTGAGACCAGCACGGGAGGAACGACCGAGGAACTCTACTTCGCCAACACGCCCAAGGGACGTGCCGCAGTCGAGGCTATCGCGCGCGGCGAGTGGCCCGATGGACTCGAATCGGCCGGCCAACCCAACGTCTTCACCCTGTACGAGCAGAACATTGGCATGCTCACACCCCTCATCGCCGATGAACTGCGTGAGGCGGAGCAGACCTACCCGGCCGAATGGATTGAGGAGGCGTTCCGCGAGGCAGTGTCGCTGAACAAGCGCAGTTGGAAGTACATTCGCGCTATCCTGGAGCACTGGCGCACCGAAGGGAGGGGAGATGAAACACGTCGGCGACCTCGTGAGGCAGATCGGCGACGGGATATTGAAGGGAAGTATGGCGAATACATCGAGCACTGAGCAGAAAGCAGGAAGCAGGAAGCGGGAAGCGGGAAGCAGGAAGCAGGAGGCAGAAAGCAGAGGGCAGGAAGCGGAGGAGATCTGCCCAATCTGCAAAGGGATCGGCTACCTGCGGGCGGATGTGCCGGTCGGTCATCCCGACTTCGGCAAGCTCGTCCCCTGCACCTGCCGGCTGGCCGAACTGGCCGAGCAGCGCGTGGTTGCGCTGCGCACGCTGAGCAATCTGGAGATGCTGTCCCGCATGACCTTCGAGACCTTCGCCCCCGAAGGGCACGGTCTCCCGCCCGACAAGCGCGCCAACCTGCGCTGGGCCTACGAGGAGGCCAGATCCTTCGCCGAGAACCCGGAGGGGTGGCTGGTGTTGAAAGGTGGCTACGGCTGTGGAAAGACCCACCTGGTCGCCGCCATAGCCAACAGTTGCGTCGAGCGCGGTCAGCCGGTGCTCTTCATCACCGTCCCGGACCTGCTGGACCACCTCCGTGCCTCCTTCGCCCCCTCCAGCCCCACCGGGTACGGCACCCGCTTCGAGGAGGTACGCACCGCCCCCGTGCTCATCCTCGACGACCTGGGCACCGAAAGCAGCACCCCCTGGGCACAGGAGAAACTGTTCCAGGTCTTCAACTACCGCTACAACGCCTGCCTGCCTACCGTCATCACCACTAACTACGAGTTGGAGGAGATCCCCCTGCGCCTCCGCTCCCGCCTGGTGGACCCCGACCTGGCCCGCATCGTCTCCATCACCGCCCCCGATTACCGGCGGGCGGGCGTCGCGCAGGATCAGTCGGACCTGAGCAGCCTGAGATTCCACAGCGATCAGACCTTCGAGAACTTCGACCTGCGCAAATGGGAACTGCCCCGCGAGGAGGAGGAAAACCTCAAACGCGCTTTCGACATCGCCCGCGGTTTTGCCGAGAACCCCCGCGACTGGCTGGTCTTCACCGGTATCTACGGCGCTGGCAAGACCCACCTGGCCGCCGCCATCGCCAACTACCGCGCGGCGCAGGGCCACCCGGCCTTGTTCATCGTCGTCCCGGACCTGCTGGACCACCTGCGGGCCACCTTCAATCCGCACAGCGCGGTCTCCTTCGACAAGCGCTTCGAGGAAGTGCGCCGCGCCCTGCTCCTCATCCTCGACGACCTGGGCACCGAGTCGGCGACGCCGTGGGCACGGGAGAAACTGTACCAGATTTTCGACTATCGCTACAACGCCCGCCTGCCTACCGTTATCACTACGGCGGTAAACATTGACGAGGCAGACCCATACCTGAGGACCCGGATGCTGGACATAGCCCGCTGCACCATATTCGAGATTCTGGCCCCCGCCTACCGGGGCGGTGCCCCGCGCCGGAAGAAGACCGCCCGCCACCGCAGGTGAACACCTGCCCCACCCCATATTGACACTCTCGTGTAGACGAGTATAATCACAGTACTGTCCGATCAAGTGAGACTTCGGGGGCCTTAGCGAGACTTCCGAAGTCTGAAGGCTATCGCAACCGGGACCAGAAGCGAAGGGGGTATGGATACAGCCTACGTTTACGATCCAATCTATCTCGAGCACAACCTGCCCTCCCATCCCGAGAACGCCCGTCGCCTGAAGCGCATCCTCGGCACGCTGGAAGACGAGGGAATGTTGGCGCGTCTGAGGCTCCTGGAGCCCCGCCCGGCGACGGTCGAGGAACTGCAGCGGGTGCACACCCCAGAGCACATCGGACGGGTGCGGCGCATGGCCCAGGCGGGTGGCGGGTACCTCGACCCCGATACCTACGTCTCCCCCCGCTCCTTCGACGCGGCACTGATGGCCGCCGGTGGAGTCGTGCGAGCAGTGGAAGCGGTGCTGGCGGGCGAGGTCGCCAACGGTTTCGCCCTGGTGCGCCCACCAGGACACCACGCCACGGCTACGCGGGCGATGGGCTTCTGCCTCTTCAACAACGTCGCCGTGGCCGCGTGGGCCGCGCTGTCGTCTCCCTTCCCCCTCGTAGGGGAAAAGGCCGGGGATGGGGGTCAGGCGAAGCGGGTCTTCATCGCCGACTTCGACGTGCACCACGGCAATGGAACCCAGAACGCTTTTGCCGACGACCCGGCCGTCTTCTACTTCTCCACCCACCAGTACCCCTACTATCCGGGCACCGGCCACTGGAGTGAGACGGGACACGGCGCTGGCGAAGGCACCCTGCTCAACGTGCCACTGCCGCCAGGTGTGGGCGACGCAGGCTACGCCCAGGTCTACGCCGAGTTAGTCTGGCCACTGGCGGAGCGCTTCTGCCCCGACCTGATGCTAGTCTCGGCTGGCTATGACGCCCACTGGAGCGATCCGCTGGCGCAGATGAACCTTTCGCTGACCGGCTATGCCCAGTTGCAACAGGAACTGGTGCACATGGCCGGGCAGTTGTGCGACGGGCGGATCATGTTTACGCTCGAAGGCGGCTACCAACTGGACGTGCTGGCCTACGGTGTGCTCAACGGTTTCTACGCCATGCTGGGAGAGGATACCATCGCCGACCCCTTAGGCCCCTCCCCCCATCCCGAAAGGCCAGTGGACGCACTGGTCGCACGCCTGAAAGGGGTGCATGATCTGAATTGACTTTTCGTGCGAGCCGTTGCATAATCTGACCAGGTAAAGTTATGATTGAAAAAGTTCTGCAAGAAAAAATCTACCTTCCACTGATAATGAGGTGAGGACGATTGCACCCATCTGAACAGTCCGCGGTGCAAAACACAGCGGAGACCACGATCCATCGCGGGCTTCCCGGGTGAAATGTGAGGAGGGGGAAAATGACTGAGATTCCCTTGCAAGAATACTGTAAACACATCGAGGACACGATCGAGCAAGGCCACTACGCAGAGGCCGTGGCCCACGGGAAGCACATCTTGAAGCAGTACCCCAAGTACATGGCGACCTACCAACTACTGGGCAAGGCAATGCTCGAAGCTGGCCAGGATGAATATGCCGCCGACATGTTTCGCCGTGTGCTTAGCACCAATCCTGAGGACCTGGTCGCATGGGTGGGGATGAGCGAGGTACACAACCAGCGCGGCGAACTCGACGCAGCCGTGTGGTACCTGGAACAAGCATTCGAACTGGCCGCCGACGACCAGATAGTGGAAGAGGAGTTGCGCCACTGCTACGGCCGGCGAGATGGCGTTGAGACCAAGCGGGTCCAACTTACCCGTGGCGCACTGGCCCGGCTCTACCTCAAGGGCGATCTGCTCTCGCGGGCAATCAGTGAATTCCGCGCCCTGCTGGCCGAGCATCCTGAACAGGTAGCCCTGAACGTCGCGCTGGCTGAGGCACTCTGGCGTAACGAGCAGCGATTGGAGGCCTCGGAAGTCTGCCAACAGGTGTTGGACGTGTTGCCCTACTGCCTCAAGGCCAACCTGATCCTGGGGGAGATCTGGACCAGCAGTGGCCGGGAGGAAGGACAGATGTACCTGCAGCGGGCCGAGGCCGTGGACCCGGAGAACCAGATGGCGCAGAAACTCTTCGGGGCCGCATCGCCGTTGCTGGCACGGGAAGTGCGGATTGTTCCCCTGGAGTATGAGCCTCCGACCGAGGAGGAACGCCCGGCCTGGATGGCCGAGATAGAGACCGTCTCGGCAGAGGGGCCGCCGCCGGCCGAGGGTGAGACCACGTTGGTTGACGTCACCGCAGCCCTGGAAGCACAGATTGAGATCCCTCCCTGGCTAGAGGAGGTTGTTGGCGAGGAGGCTGCTGCGCCCGCACCGCCTGGCCTCGCTGAGCCAGCGGAAGAGCCACCGCTAGAGGAAGCATTTCCCGCTCCGGCGGAGGAAGTCCCTGAGTGGCTGGCAGGCATCGGTGAAGAGTTTGTCGAGGAAAAGCCAGAAGCGGTCACCGAGGAAGAGACCCCCGAATGGCTGGCTGGGTTAGGTCTCGAGCCCATCGGCGAGGAGGAGAAGGTTCCAGAGCGGGCGGCTGAACTGGGAGTTGAGCTCGCTGGCACGGCGGAAGTACCAGCCGCCCCAGGCGAGGAGGAGGTCCCAGAGTGGCTGGCTGAAACAGGCGTCGAGGCAGCCGGTGAGGAAACAGCCCCTTCTGTTCCGTCAGCAGAACAACCTCCAGATTGGCTGGCCGGTATCCGTGAGCAGTTCATTGAAGAAGCGGAAACACCAGAGGAGGCTCCCGCTCCCATGCCAGAGGAGGCTCCCACTCCTGGGCCAGAGGAGGTACCCACGGCGTGGCTGGAGGGCGAGGGGTTGCCCTCCGGCGACGATGCGCTGGCCTGGCTGGAGCAACTGGCGGAGGGCAAGGAAGAGGAACTGCGCGCCCAGGCTCAAGCGGAGGCCGAAGCCCGCATGGCCGAGATCATGGGCCGCCCCAAGCCCGCCGAAGCCCCCCCGGTAGAGGTTGCGCCGGAGGAACCGACCCCCGCGATGCCCCCGCTCGCCCCAGCCGAGATCCCCGATTGGTTACAGGAACTCACGCCGCCAGAGGCAGCGGCCACTGAGGCTGCACCGCCAGCAGTCGAGGCCGCGCCAGAGAAAGCCATGGCCCCTCCAGTCGAGGAGGCCGTCACTCCCCCGGTCGAGAAAGCGTTCGGCTGGACGGCATTCGGCGAACCGGAAGCCCCACCTGAGGTTGTCGCAGCGGCGGAAGAGGCTCCGCCGATGGAAGAGGTCACACCACCCGAGGCCCCGGGACGGGTGGAAGCCCCCACTCCCGTGCCAGAGGAGGTACCCACACCGGCGTGGCTGGAGGGCGAGGGATTGCCCTCCGGCGACGAGGCGCTGGCCTGGCTGGAGCAACTGGCGGAGGGCAAGGAAGAGGAACTGCGCGCCCAGGCTCAAGCGGAGGCCGAAGCCCGCATGGCCGAGATCATGGGCCGCCCCAAGCCCACAAAGGCCCCCCCGGTAGAGGCCATGCCAGAGGAAGCCGTCGCCGCGATGGAGATGGCTCCGCCGGTGGAGGAGATCGCACCACCCGAAATACCAGAACTGGCGTACCCGGAAGAGATAGAGGCACCGCCTGCGGTCGAGTTCCCCGCACTAGAGGTAGCGCCCCCCACCGAAGAGGCACGCTGGGGGGCGGCATTGGAGGTCCCGCTGGAGGAGGAGGAAAAAGAAGTCGCGCCAGTTCCGATGGTCGAGGAGGTGCCGGGCGTGGTCGAGATGGAGATAACAGAGCCACTCGAGGAGGCAATAGCGCCACTGGAAATCCCGACCGTCGAGGCTCCTGCCAGACCCTTCGCCGCCGAGCGGGCTTATCTGAAGGATCACCCACGCGATTACGAAGCCCGGCTAGCGCTGGCGCGGGCGCTGTGGCAGGCCAGTGAACAGCAGGAAGCACTGGAAGCATATAGCCGTGTGATCCGCTCCGGCAAGCTCCTCGAAAGCGTGATCCCAGACCTGGAGAAATACCTGGAACAGTGGCCCGACGTCAGTACACAGCGGGTACTGGGTGACGCCTATATGAAAGAGGGCCGGTTGCAGGAGGCACTGGACATCTACCGCCGGGCGCTGGAGTCTCTGTAAAGCAAACCGAGGAGGAAACTTGGAACACACGCTGGTTATCATCAAACCCGACGCTGTACAGCGTGGGCTCATCGGAGAGATCATCACCCGTTTCGAGCGACGGGGTCTGCACATCGCAGCGCTGAAATTGATACAGATTGACAAAGCGCTGGCCCGATGCCATTATGCGGTCCACGAAGGAAAGCCTTTCTATGAACCGCTGATTCGTTACATCACCTCCAGCCCAGTCGTAGTGATGGTGTTGGAGGGAAACAATGCCATCGAAATCGTGCGATGCACAATGGGGGCAACCAACCCGGGCGAGGCAGCCCCTGGCACCATCCGCGCCGACTTCGGCCTGGAGATTGGGCGCAACCTGGTGCACGGCTCCGATGGGCCGGAGACGGCGGCCTTCGAGGTGCCGCTCTTCTTCACCGAGGAGGAGATTCTCTCCTACGAGCGAGACACCGACCGCTGGATATTCGAGTAGTACTGTTTTGAACCTGACCCTCAACAGAGAGCGGATGCATCTCGGATGTACCCGCCCCCGATTCTACTCCCTACCGCAGCCAGCGACCCATTCACTCAGTAGCGTAGTCTTGCCACAGCCATATCTGCCGGTATCATCAGGGCGCTGGCGTGGCGAAAGGAGCGCTGACCTTGGATTGTTGTTGAGCGGACGTTAACAATCAGGTGAATTTGTGATAGTCTCCCCCTTGAGTGTTGTTGAAAGATGATGTATACAGCATCACTCAACAGCCTTCAGGAGAGACAAATGTCAGAATTTGCTCAAGCAGGCGATTTTTGTCCAAATAAGGTCTGTGTCGACTATGGCAAGCGACAAAGCGAGCGACAATATAACATCATCAAATTCGGCAAGACCAAGGCAGGGCGACAGCGCTATAAGTGCAAGACCTGCGGTTGTACCTTTGTTGAAACCATGGGGACGATCTTCTATCGCCGTCGCACGCCCGAGGGCGAGATTATCGAGACCTTGGCCTTTGTGGCGGAAGGGAGCCGCATTAGCAGTTTGACACGCGTCAAAGGGCACAAGGAAGACACCATCCTGGCTTGGATCCGGGATGCAGCCGAGCATGCCGAAGCCATTGAGGAGATATTGCTAGCGAAATATCAGTTGAAACGCGGCCAATTGGATGGCCTATGGGCCTACATCGGCAACAAGGGGGAAAAAAAGACTACCCAGAAACCGACGAAAACGGCCAATTCTGGCGCTCTACCATGATCGACATGGACAGCCGCCTCCGCGCTGCACGTGGTATTGCCAAGACGGAAACGGAAGCAAGCATCCAAGTCTTTCAGACGCTGAAGCGTCGCGGGCATCCCGATGCACCGCCGCCCATGGTCTCGGATGGCTGGGGAGGGATTGATAATGCGATGGTCGAAGTGTATGGGGTAGTCCCTGAGTACAAAGGGGTAGGACGACCGCCTACTTGCAAACAACCCCAGCCGGGCTGGCAATATCTGCAAGTGGTCAAACAACGCGAGAATGGGCGCGTGGTGGGTACCGAGTTGCGGGTCATTTATGGCGATGAAATTGCAGGTCCTCATCGTGCTCAATCTCATCTGCGAGGATCGCCAGGGCCATCTCATACGTCACCCGGTCGGCCTCTTTCGTGAGTTCTACCAGCCGCTGGTAAGCCTCAATGGCGCATTGTTCGCCCTTGATGTTCTGTTCCAATCTAGCCCGATGAATGAATTCATCGTCTGCTAATCAAAGTGCGTTCGATGGCTCTTCCTTTCGTACTGATGAACCGCAAGATATGAGGGTCGTAGTGGCGACTTCAGTCCGCTTGGAACGACTAAAGTCGTCACTACCACAAATCTCAGCCACGCCCGTTTCACTTCAGCGCCGCGATGATTGTGCGGCAGAAAGCAGGCAGGTCGTCGGGCATTCGCGACGTGATCAGATTGCCGTCCTGCACCACTTCTGCGTCAACGTAGGTGGCCCCGGCGTTGGTCACGTCATCTTTAATGGCGAAGAAGCACGTGGCCCGCTTGCCTTTCATGATGGCCGCCGAGATGGGCACCCATGCGGCGTGGCAGATGGCGGCCACTACCTTGCCTTGGGCGTCCATCTCCCGCACAAAGTCCAGGAGGGCCGGATAGCGACGCATGCGGTCCGGAGCATATCCTCCGGGGATGACCACCGCATCAAAGTCGTCGGCACGCACCTCGTCGGCGGCCGCGTCCACGGTCACGGGATAGCCGTGCTTGCTGCCGTAGGTCTCGGCGCTGCCTGTGCCGATCACCTGGACCTCGGCGCCTGCCTCCCGCAGCCGCAGCAGTGGATACCACAGTTCCAAGTCCTGATAGTTGTCCTCCGCCAAAATGGCGATGCATTTACCTTTCAGTTCCATACTCGCCTCCTATTCCTGTTTAAAGTAAGCGAAAATCGCAACCCCGAACTTCATCGTCTCGTTGGCAAGCACCAGGTGCAGTTGGGGCGGCTGGTGATCCAGAAGAAACGTCACATCGTCGTGGATTTCCCGGTCGGAGATGATGTGGTAATCATCCAGCACCAGGATGGCCTGCTGGGGAGAGGCAGCGAGTCAGTTGATCAAAGCCGCCAGGATCGTCTTGATCGGGGACGGCTGAGGGGAGTCAAGCGCCGCCAGCACAGTGTCGCCGATGCCCTCGCGGAGTGTCCGCAGCGCGGCTATCACGTAGGCCCAAAAGCGGATAGGGTCGTTGTCGTCCTCGTCCAGCGAGAGCCAGGCGACGGGCCGCCCGCAGCCAGCGACCCACTCGCTCAGCAGCGTGGTCTTGCCAAAGCCGGCCGGGGCGGAGACGAGGGTGAGCCTGCGCTTGCGAAGGAGCCCCGCGTTCAGCCGCTCGATCAGGCGCGGGCGCGAGACCAGCCTTGTCCTGAGCCCAGTCGAAGGATCGGGCCGGACGGGGGGGATATGGAGCTTGGTGGTCAGCAAGGGCGTGGTCATCGTGTCATAATCTTACCACGTTCTTCCCATATTCTCAAATAAGGCCAAAGCCCTGCCGTCCTGGCAGGGCTTGTACATTGGATCTGACCTCAACAACTCAGACTAACGAATCGCTCTCGTCCAGACGGGAGCCGATGCGCCGGAAAGAGATCAGCGGCAGGCCCATATTGTGGATCTTGAGGAGCAGACCGTGCAACGCTGACTGGTCAGTTACCGGCCCGGTCAGTACGCTGGTGCCGTCCTCCTCCAGCGCAATGGACAATCCACCAAGCCACTCGGACCACTCGTCATCCAGGTGCCCTCCCACCCGAATTTCGTAAACTTCGGTCTCGTTCACTGTCGCCTCTCCGATCACCTTTGCGCGCAGCCGCTACCTCATCAGAAAGGCCCCTGCAACATACGGCGCCAGGGCCAGCAGCGCCATCAACGGGTTGCCACGACGGACGTCATTGCGGCTGTCCCAGTTGAAGAGGTAGATCGCCAGGCCAAAGGCCAGGATACCGCCGACCAGCAAGGTACCAACGGAAGCCAGCGGAGCGATCACGGTCGCTTGATTGTAGGCCAATCCCAGGTATGCTTGCATCGCTTGCGTGGCGGGCAGCAGCGCTGAAACAAAGCGCACCGATTCAGGCAAGATGTCCAGGGGCATCATCAAGCCGCTCAGCAGCATCGAGGGCAAAAAGATGAGTTGCGACCAAAGCACCGTCGAGCGCGAGTTGGCCGAGATGACGCCGATCAGCGCGCCGAGAGCGCCAAAGGCAAACACCGTGACCAACGTGACCAGCACAAAGTTACCCCAGTTCTCGGGAACCACGCCGTCAAAGAGCGGCGCGCAGGTAAACGAGATGATGGCGGCGACAATGAGCACGTGGAAAATCGTCGAGAGCGCCGGAATGGACAGGATCGAGAGCGCGGGCACGCCGTTGATCTTGTAACTGCGGTAGATGCCTGCTTCCCGGGACTCGACCAGTGGGCCGGGCAACCCCAGTAGGGTGCTGACCATGGCCACGAAAACTACCATCGCTGGAATCATCGTCTCCGTGAAAGTGGGGTTGACCTGCGTCATCACCAGGCCCATCATGGCGTAGAAAGCCAGCGGGAAAAGATAGTTCATCAACAACAGGTTCGAGTTCCGCAGACCGGTCTTGAACTCAAAGACAAAGTGGTTGACGAAGGCCGTCATTGTACACCTCCAGAGTTCGTGATTTCCAGGAATCGCTCTTCGAGCGAGGGACGCTCTACACGCAGATCGATCAACTTGTCGTTCTGCGTACCAATGTACTGCAAAATGGCCGATACGGTGGGGCCAGGGTCGGTGCTGAAGTAGATGACATACTCCTCTTTGACCGCGCGCTGGCTGACTGCGGGAAAGTTCGTGTCGTCGGCGGCGAGTAGCGATTGCTCGGTGCGAACAGAGACTTTGGTGAAACCCGCGCCGGTGGCGGTCAGCTCGCGCGGACTGCCGGTGGCCACGATTTTGCCCCGCAGCAGGATGGCGACGCGGTCGGTCATCTTTTCCGCTTCGGCCATGTCGTGCGTGGCCAGGATGATGGTCGCGCCTTGATCGCGCAATTCCTGCATCAGTGTGTGAAGCTCGGCGCGAGACCCCACGTCCAATCCCGCGGTCGGCTCGTCCAAAAAGAGCACCGGGGGCTTGTGCGCCAATGCCAGCGCCAATGCCAGCCGGCGCTGTAGCCCCGTCGAGAGTTCGTCGTACTGACTGTCCAGCTTTTCCCCCAACCCCAGCCGGTCCAGCAGATCGTAGCGTGGCGCGACCTTGTGATAGGCGCTGAAAAAGCGCATCGCTTCCTTGACCTGCATCGTGGCCGGCAGCCCGGCGATCTGCAGTTGCACGCCGATCAGGTCGCGCAACCTGCGCGGCTGGCTGGCGGGATCAATGCCCAGGATGTCCATCGTGCCCCCGTCGGGCTGGCGAATTCCTTCCAGGCACTCCAACATGCTGGTCTTGCCCGCGCCGTTGGGTCCCAGCAGGCCGAAAATCTCGCCCCGGTGCGCTTCAAAGCTGATGCCGTCCACGGCGACCAAGTCACCGTAGAGCTTGCGAAAGTGGTTCACGCGGACAACTGTTTCATTCGTTTCACTCGTTTCACTCATGGGTCGTTTCTCCTTTTCTGCATTTCGAGTTCCTCCTTTTTGTTCTGTGTGTTTTTTGCCGGAAACACAACAACGGATTTAGAATAAAACGGATTTGCGCTCCACCTGAACAAACGGGTTGTCTCATTCCGTTCCTTTCCCAGTCCGTTGTAGTGTTTTTGTACCGACATATGCAGTATAACAGACAGAGCGACAGCCGTCATCATTCATACGGGCGATTCGAGGGGATGATTAGCAAAAGGGCAGGGAATCACCCATAAGGGTGACTGGAAAAGCAAAGACCATTGAGGTTTTGAAAACCTCAAGGGTCTGGTGACTAACAAAACTAGATCAGCCCCAACTCGCGGGCGCGGGCGGCGGCCTGGGTGCGATTGCGGACGCCCAGTTTACCGTAAATGCTCCTGGCGTGCGTCTTGACCGTGTTCACAGATACCACCAGCGATTCGGCGATAGCCTGGTTGGTCATCCCGGCGGCGATGAGCCGTAGCAGTTCCAATTCTCGCTCGCTGAGAGGCTCGACCAGTGAGGGATGCCCAGAGCCCAATGACAATGACAAAGAGGGTTCTTTTGTCCTGCGTCCTGCTTCCTGCGTCCTGCTTGCCAGAGCCGCCAACAGCCGCCCCACGTAAGCGGGCAGAATGTCCACTCGTGAAAGCAGCGCCGCCATGACCTCACCCTGGTCAATGAACACACGGGCATAACCTTCGGGTTCGGCCAGCGCCAACGCCCGCTTGAGCGCTGCCAGCGCTTCAGCCCGCTTGCCCTGGGCTTTGAGCGCCACTGCCTGGAGCGCCAGAACCTCGATCACTCGCCCTCCACGCCCGCCGTTTTGAGCAGCGGCCAACAGGCGAGTGAGCAGTCGTGTAGCGTCGTTTTGCTTTCCCTGGGCAATGAGCGCCCGCGCAAAAATGAGGGTTTCGCCCTCGCGGAGATAGACGAGAGTCCCATCCGCACTGAGACCGGACGTCCCGGCCCATTGCCGCGCGGCATCCAGGTTCCCTTGCTCGATCAACAACGATGCCCGAAACGTCTCTACGGCAGGCAACATCATCTGCGCACCGGGAGTCGAGCAGAGTTCAGCCAGTGCGTCAACTGTCTCAAAAGCGGATAACCAGTCTCCCTGGGCGCGCTTTGCCCGCGCCAGGCCGATGTACCCGGCCAACAGGCCCTCCCGGTTGCGCCAGGGCTCGAGCAGCGCGACGCCCGCCTGCAAACGTGTCAATGCCGCGTCCAGTTCGTTTCGCTCATACGACAGATTGCCCAGCCCGATGTGCGCAAAGCCGACAATTGGCGAGGAAGGGCCGGCAATCTCTGTACCCCATTGTAATGCCTGCTGGTACGTCTTCTCTGCCTCCCGCAGTTGTCCCTGCAGCACCCGCAACTGCGCCAGGTGGCTCATCGCCATCAGGAGGATGAACTGGTTGCGCCGCTTGCGACTCAATTCGGCGGCGTCGGCAAATGCCTGGCTCGCCGCGCTCACCTGAGCGCTGAATTCGTAGGCCAGCGCCATGTCAAAGATGATTACAGGACGCAGGTCCGCTGGACGATTGTAAAGATAGGGCCGTGTGTCATCGTCCACGTAGGGCAGTACCCGCTGCGTTAGCTCGAGAACGAGGGGAATGTCGAACCGGCTCACAGCCTGGGAAATGCGCAGCACCGTGACCTCGACCAGCGCACCCAGGGCTTCTGGCGTGAGCGACTGGCGTTCGGCGCTGTCCGAGGCCAGCACATCGGCCGTCACCCCCACCGCCCGCTCAATATTACGCATGCACTGCTCCGCCTCGTCGGCACGTCCTGTAGCCAGGAGCGCCCACCCGTAGACCATGCTGAGCAGGGAACGTTCCTCGACCAGCTCGCCGGGCAATGCCCGTATCCATTCCAACAGGGTGTTCAACTCGCTGCGTTGGAATATCTCCTCGGCGTGCCGCTCAATCAACTGCGCCGCGCGCTCGTGATCCTGCGCGTCCAGCGCGTGATTTACCCCCTGAAGGACAAAACCATGCTGCTCGTACCAATCGCTGGCCCGGCGGTGCAGGGTTTGGATCTCGCGTGCCTCAAACTCTCGCTCCAACCGCGCACGGAGTACATCGCCAAAGAGACGATGATAGCGATACCAGCGCCTTTCGTCATCCAGTGGGACGGTGAACAGGTTCGCGTCCTCCAATAACTCCAGCGTCTCCTGGCTATCGCTGCGATCTGCAACCGCATCACACAGCGAACCGCTCAGCCGGTCAAGAATAGCAGTCTGGAGCAAAAAAGTCCAAACGTGTTCCGGCTGCCGTTGGAGCACCTCTTCCACCAGATAACTGAGGACGTAGCGGTGACTGCCGGTAAAGGCCGCGATAAAGCCGGATAAATCGTCCCGTCCCTGCATCGCCATCGCCGCCACCTGCAAGCCCGCGATCCAGCCCTCAGTACGGGCATCCAACGCCGCCACGTCTTTCTGGGAGAGCCCCAGGCCCATCACCTGGTTGAGAAAGAAGACGGCCTCATCAGGTGTAAAACGCAGATCGTCGGCGCGAAGTTCGGTCATTTGTCCTCGGACGCGCAACCGGGCGATGTTGAGGGGCGGATCAATGCGCGTGGCTAGACCCAAGTGCATTTGCGGGGGTAAGTGGTCGAGCAGAAAAGCAAGCGTCTCGTGAATGGACTGCTCTTTGATCACCTGGTAATCGTCGAGCACCAGAACGTAGGAGCGACCCTCGTGGTCGCCCTGGGAGACAGCCACGATTTCGTTGATCAACGTCGTCAGGATTGTTTCAATAGCGGGCGGCGGAGTGGAACGAAGCATTGCCAGGGCAGTTTCGCCAATTCCTGACTGTGCTTTTTGCAGCGCGGCAAACAAGTACGACCAAAACCGCATTGGGTCGTTGTCGTCCTCGTCCAGCGAGAGCCAGGCGACGGGCCGGTCGCAGCCAGCGACCCACTCGCTCAGCAGCGTGGTCTTGCCGAAGCCGGCCGGGGCGGAGATGAGCGTCAATCTGCGGTGGAGTCCCGCGTTCAACCGCTCGACCAGGCGTGGGCGCGGCACCAGTTCTGGCCGGACAGGGGGGATATAGAGTTTGGTAGTCAGGAGTGGCGTGGCCATCGTGCCATAATCTTACCACGTTCTTCCCATATCCTCAAATAAGGCCAAAGCCCTGCCGTCCTGAGATGATCTTCTCGTCCCCGATGTCGGTTTGGACAAACAGGGCCGCGCCGCCTGCGGAACAGATCAACGCCTCGACTTGAGCACCCGTCTCGGCAATCTCGGCGATGATGACCTTGGCTCCCAGCCAGGCCGGCGCCCGCGCCAATTCCTTGCCGATGCCGCGTCCTGCGCCGTAAGGATTTTCACCTTAGCCTCCCATAGTCATCTTCTTGTAAAGAATTCAGGTGTACTCCATAGCAAGACCGCCCCAAAGCGCAAGATACCACCCCAGGCCCAGAGAACGAAGTAAGCCGAGTGCATGGTCTCGACACCACATACGGGGATGGCACGTCCCCTTTGAGCATACGTACCCCGCGTTTCCACGTAGAGCCGGAAAGGTTTGATGAAGATGGTGTAGAAACAGCAGGTGGATCGGGGCGTAAACATTTTGCGTGAATGAGCGCGCGCAGTTGACAGCGTCCTTATAGTCTGCTAAAATAGCGGACACGTTCCGGTGGTGGAGCGCGACACGTGGGCGCTTCACCAAATCCAACTTGTGCCAAACAGAATAAGGAGGTGAGACAGAAAGGAATCGGAGCGGGGCACAGATTTTCATTCTATACAACCTGTAAGGAGGTAAGTAAAATGGCAGAAGAAATCGTTGGCGGAGAGATCACGCAGGACGACAAGTTGTGGGCACTTCTGAGCTGGCTTTTCTGGCCCATCGCGATTATCGTCCTTCTGATGGAGGAGAAGAAGCAGCGCCCCTTCATCAAGTACCACGCTGTTCAGTCCCTCGTAGTGGCCTTGGTGGGATGGGTCCTCAGCGCAGTGCTCAGTTTCGTCATCGTTGGCTGTGTCGTCGGCGTCGCCTGGCTCATTTACGCGATCTACCTGGCGATCAAGGCCTACCAAGGCGAGTGGGTCACCGTCCCCTTCATCACCGACTTCTGCAAAAATCAGGGCTGGATCTAGAGCCATCCTGAGACGAAGCATAGGGAGGCCCTTCCCCGCCAAGGAGGAGGGCTTTTCCTTTTGCCTGCGTTGTGGTAAGATAGCAACTCAATGAACAATGAACCAATGACTCAATGAACAATGAACCAATGACTCAATGAACAATGAACCAATGACTCAATGAACAATGAACCAATGACTCAATGAACAATGAACGCACAGATTGCGACCCTGTGCGAGATGTTGTTCATTGAAACGGAGTTCGCCATGACTCTACGGCCCAAACGCTGGCAGGTCGCGCCACCTGCCCCACCCAGCCACATCGCCCGCTTCTCCCACCTACACCCCATCACCGTACAGGTGCTCTACAACCGCGGCGTCACCGACCCGGCTGGCGTGGCTGCCTTTCTCAGCGGCGAGGGCAGCAAGGCCAACCCCTTTGCCCTCAGGGGGATGAACGCCGCCGTCACTCGCCTGCGACAGGCACTGCGTGCTGGCGAGCCCATCGCCATATACGGCGACTTCGACGCCGACGGGGTCACCGCTACAGCACTCCTGGTCCAGACCCTGCGAGCGCTCGGTGGCCACGTGCGCCCTTACATTCCCCACCGCGTGGACGAGGGATACGGCCTACACGAGGAGGCGCTGACTCAACTGGCGCGCGACGGCGTCCACGTCGTCGTCACCGTGGACTGCGGCGTGCGCTCGCCCGACGAGGTCGCTCACGCCAACCAGTTGGGCCTCGACGTCATCGTCACCGACCACCACTCCATCGGTCCCGAATTGCCCCAGGCCGTGGCCGTGGTTGATCCCAAGCGGGCTGACAGCCGCTACCCGTTCAGGGAACTGGCTGGCGTGGGCATCGCCTACAAACTGGCCCAGGGCTTGCTGCGCAGTCACCACAAGGCCCCGGTGACCAGACAGGAGGTACGGCTAGAGGAAGATGACCTGTTGGACCTGGTCGCCCTGGGAACCGTGGCCGACGTGGTTCCCCTTCTGGGTGAGAATCGCGCGCTGGTGTACCGGGGGCTGAAGTGCATCAACCGCATGGGGCGGGCGGGCGTCGAGGCACTCTGCCGGCAGGCCAGCCTGAAGCAGGGCCAGGTGGACGCCACCGCCATTGGCTATGTACTGGGGCCACGGCTCAACGCCGCCGGACGGATGGCTCACGCCAAGACCGCCTACCAACTCCTGGAGACCAAATACCCGGCCGAGGCTGAACGACTGGCCGGCGAACTAAGCCAGTTGAACCGTAAGCGCCAGCAACTCACGCTGGAAACCCAGGAACGAGCCCGCCAACTGGCCCTGGCCACGGCGGAGGAAGCGCCCCTTCTGTTCGCCGCCGCCCCCGACTTCCCGGCCGGCATCGTGGGCCTGGTCGCCAGTCGGCTGGTGGACGAGTTCTACCGCCCTGCTGTCGTCGTCGAAGTGGGCAAGGAGACCAGCCGGGGCTCCTGTCGCTCCATCCCGGGGTTCCACATCACCCACGCCCTCGACGAGTGCGCCGACCTGCTGGTCCGTCATGGCGGGCACGCCGCCGCCGCCGGCTTCACCGTCTCCAACGAGCACCTGGACGACCTGGCCCGCCGGTTGCGGGGGCTGGCCGCAGAGCAACTGACCGACGTCGAACTGACCCCCGTCTTGAGGGTGGATGCGGAGGTCGAACTATCCCAGATGTCGTGGGAACTGCAGCGGGAGTTAGCTCAATTGGAGCCGTGCGGCCACGCCAACCCTCATCCCCTTTTCCTCAGCAGGGACGTACGCGTCCAGGACCAGCGGGCCGTGGGGAACGAAGGGAAACACCTCAAACTCACGCTATCTGGTGATCAGGTCACGTGGGATGGTATCGCCTTCCGGCAAGGGGAATGGGCTGGCAAACTGCCCGACCGCGTGGACATCGCCTACCACCTTGAGGTCAACGAGTGGAACGACCAGCGGCGGCTCCAACTGAACGTGCAGGACGTCCGGCCGGCGGGGCTGGACGAGACCATCCCCTGTTTGTGGCTTGACCAGAGCGAAGCGAAAGACGAGGATATGTGAGATGACCTCAGGACAACAATCCCCTGTAGCCCCCATCGGCTTCCCACCTGTGACCGAGGAGCGGTTGCGGGAAGTGGTACAGCGCATCGTCGAGGCGTTCAACCCGGAGCGCATCATAATGTTTGGCTCTTATGCCCGGGGCGAGCCCACACCACACAGCGATGTAGATTTGCTCATCGTGATGGAAGCCGGGGAGCGGCCAGCCCGGCGTAGCGCCCGCGTCGCTCACGTCCTGCTCGACGTGCCCTTCCCGATAGACATCCTGGTACGCACACCGGCAGAATTACAGCACCGACTGCGTATCGGCGACTACTTCATCCAAGAAATCCTGGAACAAGGACAAATGCTCTATGAGCGAGACTGACGAGTACCTGATGGAGTGGGTGCGCAAGGCAGAGGAAGATTACGAGACTGCCATCACACTGATCCGCAAGCAAAAGCGGCCAACACCCAACGCTGTTTGCTTCCACTGCCAACAATGCGCTGAAAAGTACCTCAAAGCCTTCCTCGTGCAGCAGAGAGTGGTGTTCTCCAAGACCCACGATCTGCGTGAGTTGCGTCGTCTGGCCATGACGGCAGATCCTACCTTCGACTTGATCACGGACTTGCTGCTGCGCCTGAATCCCTACGCGGTCGAGTTTCGCTATCCCGGTGAGGAAGCGATCATTGAGGAAGCCGGTGACGCGGTGGCGGCGATGAAAGCCGTGCGCCGCTTTGTGCGCAGCAAGTTGAGATTACCGGAGTAAGCGATGAACATTTTGATCACCGGCGCGGCCGGCTTCATCGGCAGCCACGTCGCCGAAGTACTCCTGGCGCGTGGCGACGAGGTGACCGGCCTGGACAACTTCAACGACTACTACGACCCCGCCCGCAAGCGGGCCAACGTCGCGCTGCTGACGCCGAACCCCCGTTTCACCCTCCACGAGGCCGACGTGCGGGACGCGGAGAGGATGGAATGTATGTGCGCGGAAAGCCACTTCGACGCCGTGGTCCACCTGGCGGCGATGGCGAATGTCCGCTACTCCATCGAGCGCGCCCCACTCTACGTGGACGTCAACGTGCGTGGCACGGTCAACCTGCTGGAAGCGGCCCGCAAGGCAGGTGTCCCCCACTTCGTCTTCGCCTCCACTTCCTCCGTCTATGGGCGCACCGGCTTGCTACCCTTCCGGGAGGACGATGCCCTGGGTCGCCCTCTGGCCCCCTATCCGGCCACCAAGATCGCCGGGGAGGTGATGGGCCACGCCTACCACAGCCTGTTTGACCTCTCCTTCGCAGCCGTGCGTTTCTTCTCCGTCTACGGCCCCCGTGGCCGGCCCGACATGATGCCCTACATCATCACCGACTGCGTCTTCCACGACCGGGAATTCACGCTCTACGAGGCCGGAGAGATGTACCGCGACTGGACTTACATCACCGACATTGTCTCGGGCGTCGTGGCCGCCGTGGACCGGCCACTGGGCTACCAGGTCATCAACCTGGGACACGGCGAGCCGGTGCGCATGGCCGACTTCGTCGAACTGATCGAGGAACTGGTCGGCAAGAAAGCGCGAATGACCACCCCGCCCGCCCCGCCCAGCGAGCCCCCCATCACCTACGCCGACATCACCAAAGCCCGCGACCTTCTCGACTACGATCCGACTACCTCAGTCGCTGACGGCATGCATCGCTTCTGGGAGTGGTACCAGGCTAAAATCCTCAAATCCCAATGACAAAGTCCCAAACCCCAAGACGGCCTGGCCGTCGTTCATTGCTCATCGTTTCATTGTTCATTGTTTCATTGTTTCCTCGGCCTGTGGCCGCGCAAGACCTACCGCCAGATGTACGTTTTGGCGCAGTGGAGGCCTTCCGCGATCCCGTCGCCGCGGCCGAGGCGGGCGTGGGCTGGGGACGCATCCTGTTCTACTGGTCGGAACTGCAACCCAACGGCCCGGAGGACTGGAACGGCTACCACGTGCCGGACGAGTGGCTGGCACTGGCCGCTGCCCAGGGGCGCGAGGTGGTCGGGCTCTTGAAATACACCCCGGCCTGGGCTACCGATGGCTTCTACGGGTGTGGTGTCCCGCGAGGGCTGGACCTGCCGGTGGACGACGCCGGCAACTTGTGGGCGGCGTTCGTGCGCCGCGTCGTGGGAATGTACGCCGGCAGGGTTGATCACTGGATCATCTGGAACGAGCCGGACATCGCCCCGGAGACGTACGGCGCCGAGTGGTGCGGTTCGATGGAGGAATACTACCAACTGCTCAAGGTCGCCTACCTGGCCGCCCATCAGGCCAACCCCGGCGTCACCATCCACCTGGGCGGCCTGACCCGCTGGCACGATCCCACTTACCTGCGACGGCTCCTGGCGTTCGCCACCCAAGACCCCACGGGGCCGGAGCACGGCTATTACTTCGATGTCGTCTCTCTGCACATCTACTTCCGACCCGAAACCATCCCTGAGATCTTCGGCACAACCCGTGCTGCGCTGGCTGCCTACGGCCTCCAGAAGCCCATCTGGCTCAACGAGACCAACGGGCCATCCAATTCAGATCCCCCATACTGGGAACTACCGGACGCCAATTTCAACATCAGCCTGGAGGAGCAATCCGGCTTCCTGTTACAGTCTTTCGCCCTGGCGCTCAGCCAGGGGGCAGGACGCATCGCCGTCTACAAATGGGTGGATGGCGAACCACAGCCGGGAACCGAGCCTTTCGGCCTGATCCGCTCCGACTTCAGTCACCGCCCGGCCTTCGACGCCTACCGGTTGATCACGACGCACTACGCCGGTACCATCTCCGCCCGCGAGGATCGCCACTCCCTATGCACAGTGGTCACGCTTGACCGGGGCGGTCTCACCACACGTGTCCTTTGGGCCCGCACGGAGGCCGACACAACGGTCTCGGTGCCCGCCCTGGCTCCCCAGGCGCGGCTGATTGACCAGGCTGGTGCGGAGCAGGTCATCGAGCCGGTGGACGGGCAATACACACTCACGCTACCCAGAGCCCGTTGCGCTGACAAGAGGGGCTGCATCATCGGCGGCACCACTTACCTGCTCGTCGAGGATACCGGCGCTGCGCCCCCTCCAGCGGAGACCACCACGCCCGCGCCAACCACGTCTCCGGCGGAGGTCATCGCGCCCGCGCCGACCGAGCCCCCGGCGGAGACCGTCATGCCTGTACTCACGGAGACTCCTACAACCACTATCCCGGTAGAGACCCCCATCCCGGTAGAGACCCCCACCCCGCTCCCCAGCGCCACGCCCACGTCTCTCCCCACCCCTACTCCCACACCCACACTGCCTCCTACCCCTAGTCCCACACTCACCAACACTCCCACCCCCACACCGTCCCCCGCCCCAACACTCACGCGTACTCCCGCACCCACCAATACCCCCACTCCCCGGCCATCGAGTCCTGCAATGCCGGGACCGACCGTCTGGCCGATGCTGGTTGGGCTGGCGGCAGTGACGCTGTTCGCAACCCTGGTCGGCACACTGTTCAAACACCGGGGTTGAGAAGGACTGACGGGCTATCCACTTGACGCCAGCCGCAGCCGCCGGAAAAGCCACGGCGCTCCCAGCCCGCCCCATAGCCCAACCAACGCGTAGCGCACGACGCGCATGACAAAGTGGAGCGGCTCACCTTCACCGGGAAAGACGAGTTTGAGGCCGAAGTAGAGGCCAAACAGCCCAACCGCGCCGACCAGGAAGCGCACGACGCGCTGCCACAGCGGGCCGGCCACACTAAAGGGCAAGACCCGGCTGGTCAGCGCTATCCCCACGCCCATCCCCATCAGCACCGCCATCGCTTTGGACACATCGCCAGTGGGGTAGAGCAGCAGCAGCGCCAGCGGCACGGCTACGGACAGCACCAGTTGCACGCCCAGGCTCGCCCGCTTCAACCAGGTCTCAATGCGTGGCTCCAGCGCCAGGTAGGCCGCCAGGAGGAGAGCACCAACCGCCCAGCCCCCCAGCACATCGGTGGGGAAGTGCACCCCCAGGTAGACACGGGAGAAGCCAATCAGCACCATCAGTAGGATAGCGACGACCCACAGCCAGGTCTTGCGGAACCCGGCCGCGATGGTGCCCCACACGACGACCGCCGATTGAGAGTGCCCACTAGGCAGCCCGTATCCCTCGGCGTCGTGCAGTTGCACCGTCGGGTCAAGTTCGAACGGGCGCGGATGGGCAAATAGGTCCTTGAGTATGGTGTTGACGTAGGGCGAGAGTAGGTAGGCAAAGACCAGACGCGCCCCCACCGCGAAGTCCACGCACCAGAAGATCAGCGGGAGGAGTACGAGGAAGAACTCCTCCTCGCCCATGAAGGTGATAGCCTTGAAAATCGCGTCGAGCGCCGGTCCGTGCACCAGTTGGATGGTGCGGATGAGATCAAGTCCCCACTGCCATATTGCTTCCATCGCTACCTCCTATTGACTTGAGCGGTGATTGCACAGATGAATGATTTCACTCAAAAACCAGGTCGGTCATCAGAACTCCATCCGGCGTTAGAAACGCGCCGCCGAGAAACCAGAGCGGTCGTTCTGATTGAGATGGCCTGGTATCCACCACCAGTGTGTTCTTTCCTGCACGCAGATGCATCATAGCCGTCTTGCGTGGACGGCGAAAGAGAGGATGCACGCCCTCCTCTTCTTCCACTGGAATTCCCTCAACCCTTTGCCCGTTCAGGTAGAACTCCTCTGGACCTACAGACCGAAACGCAACGATCGCATCACGCTCGCCGGGGCTGATGACCGTCGTGGTCATATAGCCCGCCAGCGGCTCACCCGCTTTCAGTTGCTCCTGATGCTCTTTCATAAAGGGGATGACATGGGGCTGTTTCAAGTTCCCCCCCCACCCCTCTGGGTCCTGGAGGTAGACTTTCCAGTCCAGAGCGTCATTGATGTGTCCTTCGTCATCCATCACTTGCTCCAGCGCGATCGGCTCCTCCTCCTGGTTGTAGACGATGGCCCGCCAGGCATAGATCGTTGGGAACAGGGGATCACTTTGGTGCACGTAGGTCAACGTCTCCCCCTTCCAGGTGATCTTGACCTCTGCTTCCCAGTGCATCGTCTGCACCTGCCCGTCAAAGGCAAAGGGTGTACCCAGGATGTGCGACTCCGTGGTGCCTTTGACCTGGATGGTATGCTGCTCCGGCTTGCCCGTTCGAAACAGGGTAAAGGTCACTTCAAAGTCGTAGGGTCCCTCTACACGAGCCGGCGGTCCGATAATGATGCGCCCCAACTGCTGGGAGGCCTCTTCGGACGTGACAAACTCGATGAAGTGTACAAAGGGACCGCCCAGGCGCGCGATGGCATCGGCCCGCCCTCGGGAACCTGCATCCAGGCGCAGTATGGTGTCGAGCAACACGCCAGTGTCCTCCACTCCCGCAGGATACTGATCGCCGAGCAAACACCTGACGTCAGAGAGGATTACCGCGCGGTTGTGCGCTTCGCCCAACGCTGAAATCTTGCCCTCGGCAACGGCAGCGATCGTCAACGGCTGACGCTTGTCGCGCATCGGCACGTGGATGGTCGTGGTCAACCTCTCGGGGTCGTACGTCCAGTCAACGGTTTCTGCCCCGTCCATCATCACCTTTTGGGGCTGCCCGCTTCCCTCCAGGCGGATCTCGTACTGGCGCCGATCGGGGAGCACATCACATCTCCCTTCGACTGGTGCGATATGGACCACCCAGGTGCTTTCACCTTCCACTCGTGTCCTGATCTCGGTCCATTCGTACTGCCCCTGTCTATACGCCTCTGTGACACCGTCGTCCTCGTACAAGCGGAACACGCCGCTGGCTCCAGGGAAGATGGAGAGGACCAACCTGTCTTGTGGGATCGCATCTGTCGTCCCCGAAGCGAGGTGGGGTGGAGGTATGGTCTCGAACGATGGCGCCAGCGGCAGGATCGCACCCGCTTTCATCAGCATTGGCACGCGGGTCAGATCGCCGACGAGACGCACCCACCGGGGGCCAATAAAGGTCTCTTTGGTGATGTAGTCAATCCACGCGCCCTCGGGCACCCATACGTCGGTGGCCGCCAACCCGGTTTCGGGGTCCGCAGGATGGACGATGGGCGCGGAGATCATCTGGTCGCCGAAAAAGTACTGGTAACGAGCCACGTACGCTGCGTCTTCCTCAGGATACTGATAATACATCGGGCGGCAGAGTGAAATGCTCGTATCGGAGGCAACGCGGGCCATGGTGTAAATATAGGGCACAAGCCGGTATCGCCAATGGAAGGCATCCTTGGCAGCCTGGTACACCTCTTCAGGGTATTTCCAGGGCCGCCGCTCGGCACGTGGGTCTTTGGTCGCGTGCAGGCGCAGGCATGGGCTCAGCGCACCGAACTGTACCCAGCGCGCGTATAGTTCCGGCTTGGTCGCGCCGCCCATGTGCCCGCCGACGTCGTGGCTCCACCAGCCGTAGACGACGTTCGACGCCGTGGCGGTGAAATAGGGTTGAAACTGGAGCGTCGGCCAGACCGCGTAGGTGTCGCCGGAAAAGCCGATGTGATAACGGTGGTTGCCCAGCCCGCCCCACCGGCTATACAGCATAGGCCGCTTGCCCCGCCGGGTCGAATCGGTAAAGTGCACGTGATTGAGCCAGGGTAATGGGTCGAGGCCCTTCATCTCAGAGGTTTCGCCTTGCTGCCAGTCTAACCACCAAAAATCTACGCCCTGGCCCTCCATTGGGTGGTGGAGCAGTTCAAAATAGTCCTTGACGAATTTCCTGTCCGTGATGCGGAAGGGGATGGCCTCACCAGTCTGCGGATCTACTCCCATCGCCTCAGCGAACCGGGGATAGATTTCCTCGAACTGTTGCACTCCCTCAGCAGGGTGCAGGTTGAGAGTAACGCGCAATCCTTTTTCGTGGACCCATCTGAGGAAGGCTGGCGGGTCAGGGAAAAGCTGGCGGTTCCAGGTATAGCCGGTCCAGCTACGAGGTGTGTGCCAGTCTATGTCAATGACCAACACGTCCAGCGGCAGGTCATGTCTCTCAAAATCATGCACCAGGTCCTTAAGGTCCTGTGCGCTGTACGCCCAATAACGCGACCACCACGTCCCCAACACAAAGCGCGGGATCAGGGGAATCTGACCGCCAAAGTGAGTATACTCGGCCAGGGCTCCTTCGTAATCGTGACCGTAGCCAAAGAACACCCAGTCCTGCACTTCGCAGTCGGGACGCGGCGCGACCCAGCCATCGTCGGGATTGAACACCACCGCATGGCTATCGTCGAACAAGGCCCATCCCGCACGGGAGAGAATGCCTTCGTCCAGGGCGGCGTCCCCCTCACACATGTCGAGCGTGCGCCGCGTGCCGCGCAGGTTCAACGGGTTGGGTGTCCCCGGCACCCAGGTCTGGCGTTCGCCATTGAGATCAAAGATGATAGAGAGGTTATTGGCGGTGAACTTGCCGCTGCTCTGCTTATAGCGCAGCGTCAGTGCACCGGTGTCTATCGTCAGCACGTCCCCATCAACGTGGGTCGCAAAGTGTGGTGCAGGCCCATAGCGCGTCGGGAAGGCATAGGTACCCCGGTCCTCAAACTCGGCCGCCTCTGACCACTCCAGGCGGATCAGACGTGGGGTCAGTATCGTGAACCGGGCGTGGTCATTGGTCACGACGCTGTCCGGGTTGGCGACGGGATTGCCTGGGAAGCGGATGCGCTTGAAAAGATCGGAAGAGGGCTTCGTTGTCACTACAAGATTGCTCCTTTACACATCATGAATATATGTCCAGCACATCCCGCAGCATCGTCGCGGCGGAGGGGGTTGGGTCGGGCTCGTCTACGATGGCAGTGATCGTGCCGTAGATGTCAGTGCTGAACACGACGCCCATCTGCTTGCGGCCCAATCGCCCCAGGGGATGGTCCGGCGGCAGGGGCACGGGGGCCACAGAGAGAGTGTAAGCCCCATCGGAGTCCCGCTCAGCTCGCGCCAGCAGCCGGTAACACGCGCCTCGCTCCCGTGCGGATCGCAATGCGTCTTCGCTGAGGGTGGTGATACCGGTCAGCGATACCTCCTCCAGTCGGGCTGGGTACTCCAGGACAGCGTTGGCCAGGATGACCAGCTTGGCCGCAGCATCCCACCCCTCCAGGTCCCACGAAGCGTCTGCTTCCAGCACACCTTCCTGGCGGGCGCGGGCCAGGGCATCCTCCCAGGGCAGACCATCGGTCAGCAGGTCCATAACATAGCCGGTGACCAGGTTAGGCACTGCCTCCAGCCGGTGAATGACCGCTCCACGCAAGTCACGCTGGCCGAGGTAGAGGGCGGGGAGGCCGCCGGTCACTGTCCCGTCAAAGCGCAACTGCACGGAATGCGCCGCTGCCAGATCGTGCAGTTCCCGATAGGCTACGACCAGCGGCCCCTTGTTGGGCGTCACGACGTGCATCCCCCGCCGCACAGCGGTGCGGATGCAGGTGAGCCCCGGCTCGGCTCCCTGCTTCAGATTGACCGGGGAGGCCTCCAGCAGCAGGTCGGCCTTGGCCGTGGCGACCAGTTCCGGGGCCTGCCACTCCCGCCGCCCTACGCCAGGGTAGTCGGCGATGGTTCCCCCTGCTTGCTTGAGGTGTACCACCTTCTCCAGATCCAGCCCCGCCACCGGGTTGTAGGCTGCCCCCCGGCTGTCGGCGGCTCCCACCAGGCGCAGGTCCAGCCCGTAGCGGCGGCGCAGGAGAGCGTCCTTCTCCAGCAAGACCTTGCAGAAACGGCAGCCCAGGTTTCCCAGGCCGATGAGCAGAAAGCATACGGTGTGCATAGCACGCCCTCCAAGAAGTGAAAGTGATCTGAAGCACCGGCCAATGCTTATTGTTCCAGTTCAGCCGCGAGCCTTTGAATATCTTCGCCGATCTCATTCAACTCGGCGTCCAACTCACGCCAGATGCGCCGCGCCTCAAAGCCGAAGGTCTCCAACGCCTGGTGATAGTAAGCCAAGCGGGCTTCTCCCTCCAGCCGGCCGGCCAGAGGCGACGGCCCCTGGCAGCGGATTAGAAAGCGGGCGGTCCGGTTGCGCAGGCGATAGACTTGCTCGGAGACCTCGCGCACCCGCCGGGCTAGCGCCGGGGAGCGTCGCCTGAACATAAACCAGTCGCCGGGGATGCCCTCGCACAGACGGAAGAGCATCCGGTCGGTTCTGTCCAGCACCTCACCGATTTCCTCGCCGCCGATGTTCTCGTTGTTGAGGGCCGCGCCGCAAGTGCGGGAAACATCCGAGCAAAGCTGAGCCAGGCTCTCAAGTCCCCGCTCAGACGCTGCTGTCTTTTGCGCTGCCACTTACTGAGTATCTGTCTAAACATACCGTTCCCCCATTACAAACGACGATGGCAAGATTATAGCGCAACGCGCGCCGGGAGGCAAGTCCACTTCCATCTTTAGCCCTTCTCGGCGGCCTTGCTTGGTAAAGTGGTATAATCTCACGAGTGTAATTATTTAACCAGTGACTCCCAGTGAGCAATTCCCGCTTGACAAATGAGGTTTTTGGGGTTATAATTGGGACAATAATGACCCGTGAGGAGAAGATTCGGCCTTCATACACAGGTTTATCCCTAGACCAGTGTACCACTAGACCAGTATACCACTAGACCAGTGGTCACAGACCACAAACGTCGCCTTCCGCTTTCGACGCGAGCCTCTACCTGGAGGTGTGCGCGGGGAGGGTAAGTTGATGTCGAGCGAGCTCCACAAGCCGCTTTACGTGCAAATCCAAGAGTACATCACTGAGATGATTCTCTCAGGCAAGCTTCCCCCTGAAACCAAACTCTCCTCCGAGCGCGAGCTTAGTCAGGAATTGGACGTAAGCCGTATGACCGTCCGCCGGGCCATCACCGAGATAGTTAACGAGGGCATGCTGGTGCGCCGTCACGGCTCGGGTACTTTCGTTGCCAAACCCAAGGTTTCATACGACACCCGCGAGTTGATAAGCCACACCCAATCCATGCGCTCTAAGGGCATCTCTCATTCAGCCCAGTTGCTGGAATTCAGCCAGGTCCGGGCCAGTAAGCGGCTGGCTGGGATTTTCGAGGTCGAGATCGGACATTCGCTTTACCGGGTGGTCAAGCTGCACCTGGCGAACCGCGTACCGACCGTTTTGGAGCGCTCCTTTCTACCCTGTCCACGCTGCCCGGCTCTGGAAGAGTACGATCTGGAGAAAACGTCCATTTACGATCTGCTCGTCGAGCGGTACGGTGTGTGCATCACCCGCGTCGCCCAAACTGTTGAGGCCGTTGTAGCCAGGGAAACGGCGGCCAGACAACTCCGGGTAGAGGACGGCACCCCACTGTTGATGATAACGAGGGTGATTTACCACAAGGACGGCAAGCCTGTCGAATATGCGCGTGACCTGCTACGAGGTGACTACGCCCGCATCCATTCGGAGTTCGACTTGTGAGGCTGCCGAAGATCAAGGGAAGATTGCTTACTTAAGGAAAGGAGGTGATTAGGACCAGACATAGTTGCCAGTTGACACACACGTTGTTTAAGATGGTTTCAGCAAACACTTTCAACATTTTAGAGAGGAGTTAAAACCATCTGGAACAGTTCTGGGATTCTGATTTTGCTAGGCAGTACAGCAGTCTCGCTCTGGAAGCCGGAGTGGTCAACCCTGACGGCGGTGATGTTATTCGTGGGGTTTGCTTCGGCCACGACCGGCATTTATTACGCCAACCGCTGGGTCAAGAAGCCCCGGCCGGAGGATACGATTGATAAGGCGCTCAAGGGGCTGGGGGACAAATACTGCCTCTATCACTACGAACTGAGCAGTGATCACGTGCTGCTGGCCCCTAACGACGTGGTGGTGACTGAGACACGCAATATCGAAGGCCACTTCTCCTACACAAATGGCAAGTGGCGCCAGAAAATGTCCATCAGCCGGGCGCTGCGTTTCTTTTTGGAGGAGCGACTGGGCAACCCGATAGCCGATGCCCAGGCGGCGGTGAGTCACATTAAGGCGGCACTCAAGGCCAATCTGCCCGCAGGGGGTAAAGTACCGGTGCGGGCAGTCGTGGTCTTTGTGCATCCGGCGGCGGTGTTGGAGGAGATAGAGAACCCGCCCATCCCGGTCTGCCAGCCCAAAAAGCTGCGCAGGCGCGTGCTCGTTCAAGAGCCTGACATGCCGCCCGAGCTTTACGCCCAGGTCGAGGCCTTGCTGGACTCCAAGCAAGTGTGAGGTCGCGAAGCTCAGCAGGCACTCCGGGCCAGGTGCCGCAGACGGGCGGCGGCCAGCCGTTTGGGAACGACGCGCACGCCCAGACCCGGACCGGAGGGCACCGACAACGTCGAGTCATCCTTGAGCACAAAGTCGGGTTCGGCAATGTCCCTGTTCTCAGGGTAGTAGCGGGCAGAGGCAGAGATGTCGCCGGGCAGGGTAAAGTTGGGCAGCGCGGCGAGGGCCACGTTGGTGGCGCGCCCGACGTTGGTCTCCAGCATGCCGCCGCACCACACCGGCACGCTCCGGCTGGCGCACAAGTTGTGGATCTGTCGGGCGGCGGTCAATCCGCCCACCCGCCCCACTTTGATGTTGATGACCCGGCAGGCTCCAATGTCCAGCGCCCAGCGGGCATGCTCCGGCGAGCGAATGCTCTCATCCAGGCAAAGGGGCGTGCTGAGTTGGGCCTGCAATTGAGCGTGATCCACGATGTCGTCGTGGTGCAGCGGCTGCTCGATGAGCACCAAGTCGAACTGGTCCAGTTCCCGGAAGATCGGTGCGTCGGCCAGGGTGTAGGCGGAGTTGGCATCCACTTGCAGCGGCAGGTCCGGCCAGCGCTCGCGCACGGCGCGGACCACATCCACATCCCAGCCTGGTTTGATCTTCAGCTTGACGCGGCCATATCCCTCGGCCACGTGCTGGCCCACCCGGTCGAGCAGCGCTTCAAGCGTCGGCTCAATGCCGACGCTCACGCCGACCTCCACTCGATCCCTTTGACCACCCAGTAGGTCTGCCAGTGACACTCGCTGCACCTGCGCCAACAGATTCCACACACCATTCTCCAGTCCGGCCCGGGCCATCGGGTGACCGCGCACCTGCCGGAAGCGCGCCACCACGTCGGTGGGCGACGCCACTTCCTGCCCCAACACGGCTGGGATGAGGAAGTCACGCAGCATGTGCCAGGCCGTCTCAATGGTTTCGCTGGAGTACCATGGCCCGGAGCCAGCAACGCACTCACCCCAGCCGGTGAGCCCGCCAGCGTGGACGGCCACCAGAATGCAGGGGCGGGTAAGTTCGCGCCCAAAACTGGTTTCAAAGGGATGTACCAACGGCAGGTCAATGTGGTGCAACTCAATGCATTCGATCTTCATCAGGGCGACCAATCCTTCTCCAGCAGATAGCAGCTTTGCTCATTCTCGAACAGCAGATCAACGACGGTGTATCCTTCGGCAAACGCGGGCTCAAACAGGGCACGGGTGTGCTCTCGCCAGGCATGAGCCAGCCCGAGGTCGGCTGATTTGATGGCCTGGAAGTGGGCCGGTATTGGGATGAGCAACCGGTCTCCCTCGAGAGGAAGGACCGTTTGCGGCGGGTGAGGCGGGTCGCCGGGGAGGAGGCGGTTGAGAATAGGGACACCGTCGTCCTGCAGCGCCGACAGTGAAGGGCCGACCCAGTCGCAACGCAGCCGGCTGGTGACGTGGTCGCTGACGATGTGCCAGTCCACCTGAAAGCGGTCGCTGAGCAAGCCAGCGTTGAGCCCGTCGCGCATGCTGCCGTATAGATCCCGCAGGTACGTCCCGCAGGTGGCGCCCAACTTGTGGAAGTTGAGGTAAGCGTTTCGACTTTCCAACGGATCGAAGGTCCAGGTGATGAGGTCCATCCCCTGGGCCAGCACATGCTCGCGCTGAGCCAGTTTCAGGCGATAGCCCACGTTCTGACTCTGGTACGCGGGTAACACGCCGGCCATGTGCGAGCAATGCTTCACCTTGCCGTCGGGTAATCGTCCGACAAAGCCAAAGACGAAGCCGATGAGCCGCTCCCTTCCCTCCTCTGGCAGGACCTCGAACGCACCCAGCACCAGCCCGCCGTTCTTTTGAACGGTGATAAGCAAGTGGTCGGGCACGATTATAATGTCCCTCTTGCGCCACGCCTCGCGCTGGATCTGCTCTACAGCCAGGTATTCGTCGTGGGTCTGAATAGGGCGAATCTCAATGGTCATTTCTCCTAATACGGCCCCCAGTATTCTGCCAGCGAAATTATACTCAATTCCGCCATACGCGCCAAACGGACAGACGAACTCTCGCCGGACGGTTATTCAGCGGGAGCGAGCAGGTGGAATGTACTTGCAACGCGGCCGGGGAGTTTGCTTAGCATTCCAAATCGTGCTATACTAGGTATGTTTACAAGGGCATCGCCGACGAGGTGGCAATTTACCCGTATCTCTGGTATACTGAGAGCAGAAGGCCCTATCGTGAGTAGCGAGACAGAGCAACAGGTGTGGGTTGAGGCGTGGGTCAGACGTATTGAGGCACTGGGGCTCTCGCCAGTAGTGCTACCGCTTCTCGAGGTCGCCCACGCATTTGGGTTCCTGGGCAGCCAGGTTCTTCTTATGACCCAGCCGCTGGTGACCGGCATTGTGAACGACGTAACGCTCGAGCAAACTATGGCTCTGCTGGACAGTCCAGAACTGCTGGATCGGTTAAGTGCTTGCCTGGAAGAGAAGGAGAGTGGGAAGAAATGAACGTTGGGGCTATCCTCCTGCTAACCCTAAGCGGCCTGGTACTCGTGGCAATGCTCATTCTGCGCGGCAAAAAGGGGCCGAGTCCATGTGTGCGCCCGTTACCTGCCTTCCAAGACTTGCGAGCCCAAGCAGGGTATGCTGCCGAGAGCGGTGGGGCAATTCACATCGCGCTTGGCAGTGGCGGGCTGCACGGGGAGGATGCAGTCACCTCTTTGGCGGGGCTCCAGGTGGTGGAGGCACTGGCCGATGCCGCCGTTTCTTACAGCGCACCGCCTATCATCACCGTAGGCGACCCCACGTTGCTTCCTCTGGCCCAGGACATCCTGCGCCGGGCATACGAGCGACGCGGTCTCGCAGAGCTGTACGATCCCGGTAGGGTGCGATTCGTCGCGCCCTCGCCGGTGGCGTACGCAGCCGGGGCGGCCTACGTAGCCACGACTGAGAATGTTACGGCCAACATGATGGCCGGTGCTTTCGGAGCCGAGGTCTCGTTGATCACCGACGCTGGCGCCCGACGTGACCTGTCCCAGTTAGCCGCTGCTGCTGCCCCTCGTGCTATCGGCGCACTATATCCTGCCATCAGCCGGCTGGCCGTGGGAGAGGAACTGTACGCCGCTGGCGCTCAAATGACTGGAGAGCGGCGCTATCTGGTCAGCCTGGTGGCCCAAGATATCCTGCGCGTGATCCTGGTGCTGATCATCCTGGGCGCGGCTGGGCTGGCTTTTCTGAGCAATTGGCAAGGTTGGTGACTCCGATGAGCAGTCTCGTCAAACGGTGGATTCCTGTCCTCCTCTTCGGAACACTCCCGGGCCTGGTCGTGCTGGCCGGATATCTGATCCCGACAAGCCAGACGCTGACTTACTTCCGCGACTGTCTGGTCGAGTGGGCAGTCATCGTGGCCGGATTCGCCTTCTTCCTGGGCATGTTCAATGTCTTGCGCATTCATGGCGGGCGGGTGGCCCACCTACGTAAGGGCTGGCTCTGCAGCCTGGTACTGCTGCTCGCTGCGTTGGCAGCCTGGGTTCCCTCCGTTCTACCAGCGAGTACCACAATCCAGAAGACGCTCGACCACGTAACGTTCGACTATGTGATCAGCCCGCTAGGAGCATCGCTGGCCGCGCTGCTAGTCTTCACACTGGCGTTGGCAGCGTTCCGCTTGCTGCGCGCACGGGGCAGCGCGAGAGGCGTGTTCTTCTTACTGGTTGTGGCCGTGACGCTGCTGGGCAGCACACCTCTTGCAAATCTGGAGTGGCTGGCCGACATCCGGGACTGGGTCGTCAACGTGCCGGGGATGGCAGGGATGCGCGGTCTGCTCCTGGGAGTTGCGCTGGGCACAGTGATCACTGCCCTACGAGTCTTTGTGGCCAGCGAACGGCCTCATAGTGAGTTGTGAGTAGCAACGCTATGATCTACTGTCCAAAGTGCGGTACAGCCAATCGAAGAGGAAGTCGCTTCTGTAACGAATGCGGCGCACCGCTCCCGATGCGCACGGCGTTACGCTGCCCGATGTGCGGCGCGACGAACCCTATCGGCAATGCCTATTGTGACAAGTGCGGCGCTCGCCTCATCCCAATGACAGTTCCACCCTTCGAGGAATCGGGACGTGAGCAAGCCCCCATCAAAGGGCTTTCTCTGCCTACTATCCCATTGGAGGAGAAGCAGGAACAGCAAGTTGAGGACGTGGCCGAGGGAGTCGGGACAGAGGAAAGGGAAACGGAAGATTGGCTAACACAACTTCGGGCTTCGACGATGGAGGAAGCCGAGGAACCTGAGACTACAACCGAACCCATCGAACCAGTCGAGATCCCCGACTGGCTGCGCGATCTGGGCCCAGTCAGTGTAAAGACCCAGGCAACACCGGGCGAGGAACAACCGACCACGAAAGCACCTTTAGAAGAAGCGCTGGCGGTGCCATCACCTGCCGTGGGCGAGATCACAGAGCGGCTCCAAGAACTGGTCCCGGCCGAGGTCCCCGACTGGCTGCGGGAGATGGCACCACCGGAGGGTGCGCCCCCACAGGCCGCACCGCCAGCAGCCGAGGCCGCGCCGGAGGAAGCAATCCCCGCGACGCCCGCCCCGCCCCCAGCCGAGGTCCCCGACTGGCTGCGGGAGATGGCACCACCGGAGGGTGCGCCCCCACAGGCCGCACCGCCAGCAGCCGAGGCCGCGCCGCA
>Ga0307430_1000116_pt1 | contig 76354 bp, 73 predicted proteins | sample SalMarWE160130MG_FD_202159 | JGI IMG/M metagenome (GOLD analysis project Ga0307430, IMG submission 202159) | Salt marsh sediment microbial communities from the Plum Island Ecosystem LTER, Massachusetts, United States - WE1603-130 | ecosystem: Environmental > Aquatic > Marine > Intertidal zone >... | reverse complement strand
AACTAGTGCGAGACGAGCGTAAACTCGTTGGCCTGGCCGGTGGTTCAGGAATTTCACCTTTCGCCTCCATGGCGAAGGAAATTGTCTACGGGGACATGGATGTCGAATTGCTCCTGCTCTACGGCAGCAGCGATAAGGACGATATTGTGTTTTATGAACTGCTCGGGGAGCTGGAGTCAAAATCGGCCGGCAAGCTCAAGCTTGTGCACGTATTGAGCTGCGACGAAGCGCCGCTGCCGGATTGCGAGCAAGGTTTCATTACCAGCGGCTTGATTGAGAAGTATGCCGATGTCGAGGAGAGCAGCTTTTTCGTCTGCGGACCGCAAGCGATGTATGCGTTCGTCATGCAGGAGTTGGCGGCGTTCGATCTTCCGCCGAAGCGCATCCGCCGTGAAGTGTACGGCGAAGTGCGCGATGTCCTCCAGGCGCCGGGCTTTCCGCAGGCGATGGCCGATAAACGCTTCGATCTAACCGTCCACATAGGCGGTCTCAGGGCGATTATCCCCGCTCGGGCTACGGAAACCGTGCTCGTCGCCATGGAGCGGGCGGGTTTGGCGCCGCCTTCGGAGTGCCGTTCGGGCGCGTGTGGTGTCTGTCATAGCTTGCTGATTTCTGGCGATGTGTACGTCCATCCGGATGGCGACGGCCGGCGGGCTGCGGATCGACAGTTTGGCTTCATCCATCCGTGTTCGTCCTATCCGATTTCGGATCTGGAGTTATCGGTCTCGCGGAGCACTTAATTTGCGAGAATGCATTATTACCGGCATGAAGGGCTTGAGATGGAATCACAAATCAGAAGGCTCAACGGGGCGAATATGGATATCGACCTGACGACCCCGGAGAACGAAATTGAATGGAAACAGGACGCTTGTCCGTGGAATGAAGTTGAGAGCACGATGGAACATCGCTGTGCGGTAAAGAACGTGTCCATCTGTCCTTACTTTTGTGGAATTGAATTTCAAGATTGTGTGTTGTGCTGTTATCCGCATGAAAATCCATGTCGACAGGTAGACGAATAATCCGATCATCGCTGCACAGACCGGAGAAAGTCTTCGCAGGTCGAGGTTGTTGATGGGGAGGAATTCAACTTGAGAGAGGAAAATTCAACAACACGAGATCGTTATTCTTCATCCTATGATATCGATACAAAGCGGGGAGAATGAAAATGCTGAAATCTATGAAGCAGGAAGATCGAATTGTCGTCGGCTCGCTTTTACTTACCGTCGTAGGCATTATCGTGGGGGCGCTTTTGGCAGCACCGTGGATGTATGGGGCGACTACCATGGTGGCATCGTGCTGCTGATCATCGGATAGCGGGTGAGCGGCAGCCAGCGTCTGGCGTGGTTGTTGTTTGGTTTGGTGGCCGGACTTCTCGAACTGTGGGCGGATTGGATACACGTGGAGCATTTCGGATCGTTGGTGTATACGGATTACTTCGGTGTGCGGTTGCTGTCCTCTCCGGTGTACATGCCCGTCGGTTGGTGGTTGACGTGCGTGCAGTTCGGTTATATCGCGCTGCGGCTGAGCGAACGATGGGGGCAGTGGAAAACCGCAGGACTCGTGGCCTTATTGGGAATGGGTCTGCCGCCATGGTATGAGGAATTCGCCGCACCGGCGCGGGCGTGGTACTACACAACGAGCCGCTTGATGTTGTCGAACACCCCGGTGTGGATCATCCTGACCTATGGGGGCTGCATGTTCGGTATTGCCATGATGGTTCTGGTGAATTACCATGCGAAGGCATGGGCCAAGGCGGTGGCGGCAGGATGGTTTACTGCGGCAAGCTTCATGCTTTCCGGCGTGTTCTGGTATTCGTTGTTGGGTTAGACCGATCGACAAGAATGGTTGAATCGATATCGTCTTGGTTGCCGGATTGCTATTCATGATCCGGGTTGATGAGGAAATGGTATGGCTAACGTCGTGTGCATGGGCGAAGCATTGATCGATTTCGTGCCTGCCGAGGTGGGAGTTCCGTTGGTGGAGGCCTCCGCCTTCAAAAAGGCGCCCGGGGGAGCGCCGGCCAACGTAGCCGTGGGATTATCCAGATTGGGTGTCGAAACGGCCTTCATGGGCAAGGTGGGGGACGACGTATTCGGCAGGTTCCTGGCTCACACGCTGGAAGACAATGGGGTCGATACGAAGCCCTTGCTCTTCTCGCAGGCCGCCCGAACGGCTTTGGCCTTTGTCTCGCTCACGGCAGAGGGCGAACGTGACTTCATGTTCTATCGCCATCCAAGTGCGGATATGCTTTTCGAGACTGCTGAAGTGGACGAGCAGTCGATCCGCAAAGCAAAGATCTTCCACTACGGTTCGATCAGCTTGATCGGAGAGCCCAGCAAAAGCGCAACGTTACACGCCGTGGAAATCGCACAAGATGCCGGATTGTTGATTTCTTACGATCCGAATCTGCGTCTCCCTTTATGGCCCGGAGAAGAAGCGGCACGAGAAGGGATGATGCTGGGTTGGGAACACGCGCAGGTCATTAAAGCCAGCGTGGAAGAGCTTCATTTCCTCTCCGGGGATATGGATTTGGCTCGATCGGTGCGACAGCTGTGGCATCCGGCGTTGAAGCTGCTGGTGGTTACCCTGGGGAAAGACGGCTGTCATTATTTCATCGAAAACGCCGATAAACACATCCCAGGGTTCAAGGTCGACTCCATCGATACGACCGGCGCAGGAGACGGTTTCGTCGCCGGCCTGTTGAAGAAACTGCTCGAGCATCCCGATACCTGGAACGACGAAGTGCGCCTTGAAAAGGTGCTGGTGTTTGCGAACGCCGTCGGTGCGCTGACCACGACCAAGCTGGGCGCCATCCCGGCGCTTCCGGAAGCCAGTGAAGTGGACGAGATGCTCCAGACCGGGTAAGGATACACCACGATATGCAAGCTGAGATGCGTAAAAATTAATCCTCATATCGCCGATGCGATTTGGAATTGGATAAGGCTGGGGGGGATCGGAGGATGGCCGTCTTCCAGGCGAGGATCTCCACGTTTCTTCATGGGCTAATGCACCGATAATCCAACGAATAGGCAACCCGAGCTATTTACGCCAGAGGCATCGGGCATTATAGTCTCGCAGTGGATGAAGATATTTCAATTACGATTTTCCTGTTTTTTCACGTCCATTTCTGGTGAATCTAAGGAAGCCGGCTCTTTCGCCGGGTCTTCGGCAATACGTGCGTTATTGCCCGATCGAGGCGATCTCTTCCAGCATCTGAATGGTTGAAATCAAACCGATTTGACAAGCGGTGTGCGCTACTGCGTAGCCTGAAATTGCAGGTAGCCGGGAATATGACAATATCGGTATCCTGATCAACATATTCTTGAGTGAACGGAAGTAATCTATGCGGTGGAAAATGGATGGGTTGAAGATTTGGATCCTGCTCGTAATAAGCCCCATTTTACTTGCAGGCTGTCGACAGACAGATGTGAAACTGCGCACAACCGCGGGTGTGGAGTCATTCCGTAATGCCGGTGACCGTATCGAGATTTTTTATGTGATTCAAAATACAACCACAGATGATCAGCCCTTCACCAAAGTGTGGGTGAATGGCGAGATTCTGGAGGGCGTACAAATCGAAAACTGGGCAGAATACACCGGCTCGTGGATTTACACCGTGACCGAAGAAGACGTTGCCAAAGGCCGTGCTAAGATCACAACAGGTGTAAAGGTGGGATGGTATGATGGGTCCCGGAATACAGATAATAGTGATAGCCACTCAGTGGTCATACCACAGGAGTCCTCGGCGAAGTTGATCCTGGAAATAAGAAGCGCAATATGGATGTTCGATAGCGTAAATTATACCTTCGTGGTTACAAATATTGGTGCGGTGAACATCCCTGGTCCGATCGTCATTCAGAATAACCTCAACCTCAATCTTAACATTAATCAATTCAATCCTACAGAGTGTCATCTTTTATCTGATGGTCTTTCCAGCGGTAGGGAAGTGGTCTGTACGGTAACCTCCGGGATACCTCCCGACGCAGCAGCAAGGGGGTATTTCTTTATAACTTTCACCGCCAACGCTGGTAGTGAAACTTCTGAGAAAGTCACGAAGAGTATTTTCAAGTATGGCGCTGTCGTGCCGACCCTGACACCCACCCCCACGGCGACCCCGACATCCACGCCAACAGCGATCGTCGAGGTCAGCCCGGCGCTGCGTTTAGATATCAGCAGTCCCAGCAATTACTTCAGCGAGGTCGGCAACCCGGTGGATTTCACTTATGTGGTGACCAACAGCGGCGACGTGGTCATCGACGGCGATTTCATCATCTTTTCCGAGAATCTGTACTCCTGGGAGTGCCCGCAGGTGGCGGAACTGGCTGTGAGTGAATCCTTGACCTGCGAAGGGCGATACTGGATCGAATCTGCAGATATCGGCAAACCGTTGACTCACCACGCAAGTGTACAGGGAGTGTACGACGGCACGAGCGTAACATCTCCGGAAGCAAGTGTGACGGTCGCCTATTTGAAGCCTACTCCTGCCCCGCTGAAAGTCAACTGCTCGCTGTACGATACCGAACAAGCATGCGGCAATCATCCCAATGCCTGTACGTGGGATTCGATGGAACAGTTATGCCTTAAGAAGTAAACGAGCTAATCATCATCCGGCAGTAACTCGCGCATCCCCGTTTCGACTTTCACTGGATCGTCCGAAAGACGGGGATGCGTGGTGTGATGGTGATATAGCCACCGGCAGCGCCATTCCGTCCGTAACGACTAGTCTATTGCCTTAGGGGAGGGCTGTTTCCAGGGAAGGTTCATACGACCACGCCGCTTCTCCTTCTACGCAGAGAAAGGATGATCAGGACGGCGAGGATCAGCAGGGCGCTTAATTGATGGAAACCCAATCCCCAGACCAGCGGAGGCAGGTCACGCAGGGAGTCGATCATCAGGCGTCCCGCAAAGTACACCAGCAAGAAGGGCAGCACCTGGCTTCCCGGATCGTGTTCGCGTTTCCGTCTTGCCCACATCCACAGGAAGAGCCCCAGGTTGAAGGCCGACAGCAGGATCTGGGTGGGGTAACGATAGGCCCACTCTCCGAAAGCACCCGGCAGGTACACGCCGCCGAAGCCGTCGGTCTCACGGCCGTAGCAGCAGCCGTTCAAGAAACAACCGATGCGGGTGAAGGTGAACATCAACGGAAGAACGAGCACGATCAAGTCGAGGCTGGTTCCGGCCGGACGCTTGTGGAGTCTTTCATACAGGTATCCCAGCAGCAGCGCGCCGAAAATGACACCGTAGGTCACCAGACCGCCATTGAGCCAGAGCTCTCCCTGCGCCAACCCGACGTAGAAATCCCGAATGAACAGACAGCCATTCAACCAGCCCAAAAACAATGCGCCGGGGAAGACGATGAGATAGAATGAAAAGATCTGCCGTTTCGAATATCCGAGGCGGTGTGCTTCCCGCCAGCCAAGATAACCGCCAACGGTGGCTCCCAGGACGAGGAAGACGTAATACGAAGGCACCAGCCACAGACCGGCGACAGGGATATACGGAACCATAGTACCTCCGTTCTCTGTACCCAATTTTCCAGTATTGTATACTATCGTTGCGTGGGAAACGAGCTCATCGTTCATTCTACAGGATACGTAGGTTTCCTTTTTACTTCTGGATGGAGCCCTTATTATTAGGCCCCTCTATGGCTCTCCAATTTTCAGTTCAATTGGCCCCTCTTTTTTTGTATTGATGCGGCTGCAATGAAGGAAGATGTGTCGGTAGACGGATTTAGTATCGAAGTCGTTGTTAAATCGTTACACTCAGGCAAATGTCGCTTTCTTTCACAACCATTTGCCCCCATCCCACGGAGATGACTATGCGGCCGAAAACATTCTTTATTATCACAGGCATTCTGCTCTCGGGCTTGCTCTTGACAGGATGTGGTATCGACGTTAGGGGGTTGAATTTAACCATCAAAGCGGAACCGGTTTTCTTTACAGAAGCCGGCGAAGAGATCACCTTTACCTACGTTGTCGAATTCGATAGTACGGGCGGTTCTTCATATATAAACCTGCAACCGTTCTCTGAGACGATGGTATATTCTAATTCTGAGAGTGTTGCTATAGGAGGGGGATGGAATAAGTCTGTGAGAACATGGACGGATGTCTATACGGTCACCGATGAGGATGTTCTGGCTGGGAAAATCGTTCACAGCTCAACAGTCAAAGTGGGTAGAGGTTCAACTTGTTGTGGCCCAAGAAAACCTGCTGAGGCTTCCGACACGATAGAAGTGCTGCTTGGTGAACAGCCGGAACTGTCTCTCACCATTTCCGGCACGCCTCAGACTTTCCCGCAAGCCGGGACGGAAATCGAATATGAATTTCACGTCCTTAACAGCGGAAACGTGGAATTCAAGGATCCGATCGTTGTCGATGACAGCCTGACCCACCAGGTCGACTGCCCGCAAGAGGGGCCGTTGAGTCCCGGCGATGCCATTCTCTGCACGGCGACCTATACGACCACGGCCGACGACGTCTGGAATTTCTTTATCATAAATAAAGCCACCGCCTTTGCCGGTGAAATTCGATCCGAGCAGACCGAGCTCATAATCTGGATCGAACCGCAACCTGCCTTAGATCTGGCGATCACCAGCTCCACGGGATACTTTGTAGAGGTCGGAAATCCAATCGATTTCAATTATGTAATTACCAACATCGGAAACGTAGTTGTGGTCGGGCCGTTCGAGATCATATCTGAGACCGTGAATACCTCGCATTGTGATTCAGATTATCGTATAGATCATGAACAGCCATTCAGGCTTGAGCGCGGTGAATCCATAACCTGCCAGGGTACCTATTGGGTTACTGCCGCAGATATCGGCGAGCCATTTACCCACGTTGCCCATGCACGGGGGTTTCACGTCGAAAAGATCGTAGATTCACCCGAGGCGAGCATCACTATCGTCTTCTTAGCGCCCACCGAGCCTCCAAAATGCTCGCAGTATCAATCCTTGGAAGCGTGCGAGGCGCGTACAAGCTGCAAGTGGGTTATGGAAAAGGAGTCCTGCGTCAATAAATAATTGGGCTCACAATCAGGCAATCACGTACCTCGCATCCCCGTTAAGAATTCCGATGGATTTCCCAGCGGGGATGTGTAGGTTCCACTGGTGGAGATCGTCGAGTGTTTCCTCGACGTTGTGATTTGATGCGGCTGGATTAACCATGGGGTGGATTATCTCAAACCCTGGTTTGGTTTCCTGTTGTTTACCTTATTATGGACTGGAAAGCAGCCTCCACTATATCAAATCGCTGATAGAATTACGGGGATTTCCAGCAGGCGTTTTTAATTGAATTTGTCGATTGAATGACGTTGTAATCAACATCGCAGATCATCACAGAGAAGGATAATCCTCATGAACAGTGACTCAGTAAAACGAACACTGGCTCTACTCTCCGTCCGGATCATCATCATCGTTCTATTTCAGCTTCTGTTAGCCCTGTTCTCCTCATGGAATGATGCTGTTCCCTGGTGGCCTTTTGCGATGATTGCTACCGAGATCGTCTGTCTCTTCATTCTGATATTCGAATTGAAACGAGAGAATATGCCATTTTCGTCGATACAGTTAAGGCCATTTGAATCATCTCTTCCACTTGGCAGGCTCACACAATTTTTGAAACGAGAGCCTTCAGAAAACCGATTACAAGACATTTTGAAGAATATTTTGCTGTTTTGTTTGCTGCTGTTACTCATGGGGCTTCCGGCAATCGTGCTGAACGGTGTTCTGAACGAAAACATCCCTATTTTGCGCGATACCATCTCAGTCGGTGTGCTTCCGGAGTGGGCTTTTTATCTGATGCTTGGGTTGCTTCCGATTTTTCAGGCGCTGGTTGAATTCCCCTGGTTCTACGGGTTCATCTATCCACGGTTGGAGGCTTATTTCGAAACGGATAACGAACAACGAAAAATCCAGGCGAGTGTGAAAGCGCTATCGATCGTTCTTGTCTTTTTTATCCTGCAAAGTGTGTTGATTCCGCTGCTTCTGACTCCGGATTATATGTTCTGGCGTGCGGTTTCCTTACTGCCGTTATTGTTGGTGATTGGCATCGTGATCCGTCTGGTACCCAGGTTCATGCCCGGGGTCAATCTCCTGCACGCGCTCATGGCGCTTAATGTCGTCATGGCGTACTGGAAAATTAAGTAATCGATTAGAGAACCTGGCTGTCATTATCCCGCGGAGATGAACCATATTCGCAATTGATCCGGGATTTTTTCGCAGCGCATCCGAAACAAGATTAGTTGATCTATCTTTACTATAAGAATTGGGAGTATTCGGAAGGAATTGAGCTGACTCCATGCGTCCCATTGTGATCTTGTATAACGCGCTGACTCTGGTCTTTGTCGTTGGCGCTTTGATTCTCTTGTGGCGTCGGAAATCGCGGAGGTTGTTTTTCTATGCAGTTGTGCTGGGAATGGCCCTTGTGGTTTTCACGACTGCAGGTGCTTTACTTAGTCCTATCGATGCTTTTGGAAAGAGCCAATTGTTATGCTGGGCGGTGTTCGTGCACTGCCCGATCTTTCTCATCGGTGTGGTACTCATTGCCTGCCGGCAAAATCACAAGTCGCTTGCCGTAATGTCCGTAGTTTTCACCATCTGTATTGTCATGATTGGATTGTATGCCTTCCTGATCGAGCCGCATTGGCTGGAGATCTCGCGAGTTACCATTCAATCCAGCAAGCTGGATCGTCCAGTTCGTGTGGCGGTGATCGCCGATCTACAGACGGATCATCCCGGGGAATATGAGCAATACGTGTTCGAATTGGTCAGGGCTGAGGATCCGGATTTGATTCTGCTGGCTGGGGATTACCTGCATATCTCCGACGAAAGTGACTACCTTGCTGCGAAAGCAACACTCCAAGTCATCCTGTCGAGCGCCGAACTCGAAGCGCCGTTGGGTGTCTATGCTGTACGGGGGAATACCGACTGGGGTGATTGGGCGGATATCTTTGCGGGGATTCCCGTGATTCCTTTCGATACCACATCCAGCTACGATCTGGGCCCGCAGGTTCTAACCGGTTTGAGTTTAACGGATTCCGGGGACCCGAATCTTTGCGTCTCGGGCCGGGAAAAATTCCACATTGTGCTCGGCCACAAACCCGACTTCAGCCTGGGTCAGGTGGAGGCCGATCTGTTGATAGCCGGGCACACGCATGGCGGGCAGGTGCGCCTGCCTTTTATCGGCCCGGTTGTTATGGTGTCAAGGGTGCCGCGCGCCTGGGCTGCCGGAATTACTCAACTCGCGCCGGGGCAGCACTTGATTGTATCCCGCGGTATTGGAATGGAACGCAGAAACGCACCTAGGCTGCGTTTCCTCTGCCGGCCAGAGCTGTTGATTATTGATTTGGTACCGTCTGAATGATATATGTGTGAGTTAAGCGATTCAATCATTCGGATAACTTTTTCAGCAGGTTGACGAGTTGTTCTCCAATAGGATCTCCCGGAGGGGATGATGATCAGCACCGAATTCCTCATCACTTCACTTATCGTCGTTCTCGTACCTGGCACGGGCGTTATCTATACCGTCTCAACGGGGCTTGCCCTGCGCTGGCGGGCGAGCATCGCAGCTGCGATTGGCTGCACGGCGGGAATCATTCCACACTTAATAGCAAGCATCGTTGGTCTCTCGGCAGTTCTGCATCACAGCGCCATTGTTTTCCAGATCTTGAAGATCGCGGGTTCGCTCTACTTGCTCTATCTCGCCTGGTCGATGTGGCGCGAGACGGGTGTGATTCAATTGGATGGTCAGACGAGTAGCAGGAGTGCAGTCCAGATAGTTATTAAAGGGGTTTTGATCAATCTCCTCAATCCGAAACTGGCGCTTTTCTTCTTCGCTTTCCTCCCACAATTCATATCAGTGGATGGCTCTTCCCCCACACAGCAGATGATCGGCCTCAGCGCAATATTCATGCTCATGACCCTTGTGATCTTTAATTTGTACGGCATATTGGCCAGCGGGGTCAGCACTTATTTTCTCAATTCGCCCAAAGCGATGCGTACCGTACAACGCGCCTTTGCCCTCATGTTCGCTGGGTTGGCACTGAAACTGGCCTTCAGCGATTTATAAGGTATTTATTGGATAGTGACTCGTAACCGTTGATCCGAAAGGGGGAGTATCGATTGGAAAAGGGTTGTTTTATCATTCCTGCCGCAATCCATACGTTTCCTCAACGATTGAGAATAACTATCCAGCGGAAAAGCGTAGGACTCGTTACTGAGACGATTTGATATAGTACGGCCATCGAACGGCGGTCGAATCATTACGACATATCGAACCAGCGGTGGAATGATTTTTGGTGGTAAGTGCAATCTTTGGACGATGACAGAAAGAGGAGGCGAATTGATTAAGCGAGTGGTTTGCTGGCGGGGATGGAAAATCATCGTTCTCTTGTTAATCCTGTTGTTCGTTCTCTCTGCGGTACTCCTTATCTGGGATGGTGTGACGGACGAACTGGCGCAGGCAGACGTTGCGCTCGTGATGGGCGCCAAGGTCAGGCCAGATGGCACCCCTTCGGGCCGATTAAGAGCTCGCCTGGATACGGCGTTGTCTTTATATCAGAAGGGTTTATTCGAGCAGGTGATCGTTAGTGGCGGATTGGGATGGGAGGGGTACGATGAGGCACTGGTAATGGCGCAGTATCTCGTGGATGGGGGTGTTCCTGAAGAACAAATCATCATCGACAACCAGGGCTACGACACCTACCAAACTGCCTTAAACGCATCTAATATTATGGAAACGCATGGGATGCGCAGTGTGATCATCATCACACAGTATTTCCACATCTCCCGTACGAAGTATGCCTTAGCGCGCTTAGGGGTTTCGCAAGTGTATTCCGTCAATGCGGTCTACTGGGGATTGCGTGATCTGATCTATCTTCCCAGAGAAGTGGTGGCATACTATTATTATCTTACGCGATTCTACGAATGAGAAATCGAATGGTCGATCCGAATTGGCGTGTAAACTCTCTATCGAATAAATCAGAAGAATGGAGCTGGACGCATGCGTGATAAGAAAATGATGTTTTCCGGCGTACTTATTACCATAGGCGCGGTAGGGCAGATCATCTTGGCGATCGTCTTCTACGATCCTGAAGGTAGTGAATTGCGCATCAATATCGGTTGGCTCATCCTGATGCTTTCGGGATTGTTTGGCTGGCTGCCGATACTCACTTTTCGGCGATTTGGACGAGTGGAGGGACGTGGATATATGCGAACCTCTGCGCTGGTCGATCGTGGTGTAATGGGGATCGTGCGTCACCCTCAGTATCTCGCCGGTGTTTTGATAAGCATCGCGCTGGCGTTGATTACCTGGCACTGGCTGGTCGTTGTGTTGGGGCTTGTGGCAGCACCCATATACTACTTGAATACCTACGACGAAGAAGAGCGGTGTATCGAGAAATTCGGGGACGAATATCGGGATTACATGAAACGAGTGCCGCGCATGAATTTCGTTCTGGGATTCTGGCGGATGATCCGGCGAAGGATGAGGGCTGTAACAGCGAGTTAGTATTCGAAGCGAATATTGGCACGATACATTTTCCGGCTGTGACCTCAATAATCTGCGATCCGCAGCACATGTCTTGATCTATCTGCATTGGGGTCTGTCCCCACTCTTTCCTCCTCGGATATGACCCATTCACATCCTTCATAGCTCGCCTTTCCAGATTGACCTATAATTATTTTTAACGCATAGATAAAGGAGGTCGATGTGATTATCGGGGTGCCGCGTGAGATCAAGCCCGATGAGTATCGCGTCGGGATGTTGCCGGTAGGTGCAGAGCTTCTGGTTAAGGACGGTCATGAGGTGCTGATCGAGCGAGAAGCCGGTTTGGAAAGCGGCTATCCGGACCAGGATTACATCGATGCCGGAGCGACGATAGAGAACTCTTGGGAGACCATTTATGCCAAATCGGAACTTGTGGTCAAGGTCAAGGAACCCCAGCCCAGGGAGATCGAGCAGCTAAGAAAAGGCCAAATCCTCTTTTGCTATTTTCACTTCGCCAGTTCCCGCAAGTTGACGGAGGGGTGTTTGGAATCGAGGATTGCTGCCGTGGCGTTCGAAACACTGGCCGACGATCGGGGTAGATTGCCGCTGCTCACCCCTATGAGTGAAGTGGCGGGTAAAATGTCCGTTCAAGAGGGGGCCAAATCGCTTGAGAAGCAGCGCCAGGGCCGTGGTGTTCTTCTCGGCGGCGTCACCGGTGTGAAGCCGGCCAATGTCTTGGTCCTCGGCGCCGGGGTTGTGGGAACTGCCGCAACCCAGGTGGCTGCGGGGATGGGCGCCAACATCATCGTGATGGACATCAACCTCGATCGCCTGCGCTATCTCGAAGATGTCATGCCTCCCAATGTGACGACAGTCTTCTCCGATCCCCACGCCCTTGCCTACCACGCCAAATACGCGGATCTGGTCATCGGCGCCGTACTCATCCCGGGCGGAAAGGCGCCCGTCCTGATCACGCGCGATATTATCAAGACCATGAAGCGCGGCGCGGTATTGGTGGACGTGTCCATCGACCAGGGAGGCTGTTTCGAGACAAGCCGGCCCACTACCCACAGCGATCCCACCTATATGGTGGATGGCGTTGTTCATTACTGTGTGGCCAACATCCCTGGTGCGGTAAGCCGTACCAGCAGCCAGGCGCTCGGGCATGCCACGCTGCCATACTGCCGGCAACTCGCCAAACAGGGGCTTGATTCCTTCCTGGCACTCTCCAAAGGGCACCGAGATTCTCTCAATATGCGGGATGGGAAACTCGTACATCCAGCGCTGCTCGAAGCGTTCCCGGATTTGGGCGGGTAATTCATTTGGGTGATTGCCGGACGATCCAATCTGGTCTGATCCTTCGAATCGCCAAGTACAAACCGCACATCGCGAGATCGAGTTGTGTTGTCTAAACCGATTCCCTTCCGCCTGGAATTATGTTTCCCGGGCTCGCTCGCTGCGGAGAAATTGATCTGTCAGACCGGGCAGCGGATTAGCGTCGATTTCAACCCCGATAATCCTGCCCAGGCTATCTTGGAGTCCGGTTCGACTAGCGGGGCGTGGGGAACACTCCTCATCGGGATTGTCTTCTTCATTGGGGGTGTGGTGGTGTCGATTATCATTGTGTGAGCATCTCTGTGTGAGGCGCTGAATCTCGTAGAACCAAATGCCATGAAACAATCCGCACAATATTAACGCGTGTTGCGCGAGTTGAGTATTACTGCTAAAGTGGCTCTCAGTTCTTCATATCGCGCTCAATTTATATGTATACGTAAACCCCATGATTGCTTACGGCACCATATTGGGCGGGCAGCAGATGAAAAACCGACAATCTCGAACCTAGAATACACAATGGAGGATTCAGGGATGGAATATATAACCTCATTTAAGAAGATGATCACGCCGCTGATCATCCAGGCTTTGTACTGGATTGGCATCGTCGTAGTTGTAATCGCGGCTATTGTAATGATGTTTCAACGCGGCGGTTTTGGGACGGGTCTTTTGTATCTCGTACTTGGCCCAGTAATGGTTCGCGTCTATGCAGAGCTTCTGATCGTCTTGTTCAGAATGCATGATGCACTTAATGAAATTAGCGATTCGCTCAAGGAGATTAAGGCCAGTAAATCGTAACCCTTGATACCCTTGAAGATTGAAATGCTGCCCGCTCAAAATCCAATCGCTTGTATTTTCGAATAAACGCTGATCGTAAACGAGTTCTTGTGTCACGTTACGTGAAAGGGTTTCATCGTTTTATTCAAGATGAACCCGTAGAACGCGAAATACCTCTCGCTTGGAGGCGATTGAGGTGTCTACATGAATAACACACGCAGCTCCTCTCAAGCATTTTCTCCGACAACTACGCAGCCGGGATCGTCTTTTTTGTTGCGGGAGGGATCATCGCGCTCATCAACGTCTGACCAAGCGCATGCGTGACCCTCATTTAAACACAACAGCCTGAAATACTACGTCAAAAATTCCGGTTAGCCGCCAATTCAACCAATCCATTTTTTAAACGTGACATGTGTAGACATCACGTGTAGAATATTGATATTGCGCATTGTAGCGGAGGATGAATCGATCATGAGAAAGCACATAGTCGTGTTACTGTTTGTAAGCGTGTTAAGTGCCACGCCGTCCGCATGTGGTCCTGCCCAGACTCCTGTACCCACGCTGACCCCAACTGCAACCAAAGAGCCGATTCCCACGGTTTCGGTTCCGGAAGATTCGGATTTCCACGTCAATCCCATCGAGGGACTCAGTCCGGATTTCATCATGGGTGCCGATGTTTCGATGCTGAAACAAATCGAGGACAACGGTGGAAAATTCTACGTCGATGGTGAAGCGGCAGATGCACTGGAGATCCTTAAGGCACACGGTGTGAATTGGATTCGCCTACGCATCTGGAACGATCCCACGGATGAAAATGGAGAACCCCTGGGTGGTGGCAACAACGACCTGGAAACGACGGTGGCAATTGCCGCACGGGCCAAAGCCATGGGATTCAAGTTCCTGCTCGATTTCCACTACAGCGACTGGTGGGCTGACCCTGGTAAGCAGAACATGCCCAAGGCGTGGGAGGGACTCGATTCGGAAGCATTGAATCAGGCGCTTTACGATTACACGGCCGAGGTGATCAAGACGCTTGCCGGAGAAGATGCCATGCCCGACATGGTACAGATCGGCAATGAGGTCAACAGCGGCATGATGTGGCCGGCGGGAAAGACGTGGAGTGAGGGAGCGGAAGTCGTTGGTGGGTACGACGGGTTCGCTGATTTACTCAAACAGAGCGTTCAGGCCGTGCGGGATAATGACCCCAATGCCGCCGATCCCGAAAAACGAGTCAAGATCATCATCCATCTTGCGGATGGTGGGAACAACAGCCTGTATCGCACGATGTTCGATGAATTGACCGCTCGGGATGTGCCCTTCGATATCATCGGACTCTCTTATTACAGTTACTGGCACGGTCCCATGGAGGATTTCATCAACAACATGGCGGATATCAGTGCCCGTTATGACAAGAATCTCGTGGTGCTGGAGGCCGCCTATGCCTTCACGTTGGAAGACGCCGATGGGCATGCCAACCTTTTCCCCAGCGAGGAATTTGGCGGTTATAAAGCTTCTATACAGGGCCAGGCGACGGCCGTTCGAGATGTTATCGCGGCGGTTGCGCATGTGCCTAATGGAAGAGGCCTTGGTATTTTCTACTGGGAGCCGGAGTGGATCGCGGTTGAAGGGGCCGGTTGGGCCACCGCTGAAGGAAATGCCTGGGAGAATCAAGCGCTGTTTGATTTCGAAGGCAGCGCGCTGCCATCTTTGAACGTGTTCAACATGGTCAAAACGGATCAGGTTGATGGATTCATCCCCGCGACCGTAACCGAAGTGTATCCCATTGCAGTTGCCTTTGCCTTTGACGAGGAGATTGTACTTCCAACTACCGTCAAAGCTGTATACTCAGACGATTCGATTCGAGATGCTGACGTGATGTGGGCTGAAATCTCAGCCGAATGGCTCGAGGAAGCCGGAGTCTATGAATTGACTGGCACGATCGAAGGATCGGACCTGCAGGCCACTGCCAGCATTACGACAGGTGGTGACAAGAACTACCTGGTAAATGCCGGTTTCGAATCGGGAAGCTTCTCACCTTGGGTGGTTGATGGAGATGCTGGGGCAGTCGATATCAGTAACGAACGTCAGAACCTGCACGAGGGGAAATACGCCGTGCATTACTGGGCTGATGAAGCCTTTGCACTCTCCGTCACGCAAACCGTCACGGGTTTGGAGAACGGCACGTATGTCCTCAGCGCATGGATCCAGGGTGGTGGTGGTGAAGATGTCTTACAGCTGTTCGCCGACTGCGGCGGGGAAACCCAGACGGTGGATGTCCCGACCAACGGATGGTTGAATTGGTATACGCCGACCATTGAAAACATCCAGGTCACAGATGGAACATGCACGGTAGGGATGAACGTGGTTGCATCCGGTGGACAGTGGGCTTTCCTGGACGAGACTTCACTTTATCTCGTTGAGTAAGAGAACAAACGAAGTGCGTAGACCAACTAGACACCATGGGTGGTACTACCCATGGTGTCTGTTAAATACGGCTTGATATAGAATTGGGACACGATTATCATCAGTAGTTAAAATTTACCTTTCTGTATTTAGGAGGATTTGTTCACGTGTGCAAAATCACCTTCATAGGAGCGGGGAGTACGGTATTCACCAAGCGGCTACTGGTCGACATTCTCAACTTCCCTGAATTGGCAGAGTCGACCATCTGTTTACATGATATCGATGCCGAACGTTTACGCACATCGGAGATCGTGGCTCAAAAAGTTGCCCAGGTCCTGAACGCCCGTCCGCAGATCGAAGCGACCACCGATCGTCGGGCTGCGCTGGACGGCGCCGATTACGCCATTTGCATGATTCAGGTGGGTGGCTACAAACCGGCCACGGTGATCGACTTCGAGATCCCCAAGAAGTTTGGGTTACAACAGACAATTGGCGACACGTTGGGCATCGGTGGTGTCCTGCGCGCCATGCGTACCATTCCCGTACTGTTGGAAATATGTGCTGACATGGAAGAACTGTGCCCGCAGGTCACCTTTCTGAATTACGTCAACCCCATGGCGATCAACTGTTGGGCCATCCACCAGGCAAGTAAAGTCGATACGGTTGGGTTATGCCACAGCGTACCGAACACAGTCGCGCAGCTGTCCGAAGATATTGGAATCCCCGTTGAGGAGATCGACTACCTTTGTGCGGGAATCAATCACATGGCTTTCTACCTGCGCTTCGCCCGCAAGACGTCAAAGGGGGTTGAAGATCTGTATCCCCGTCTTCACAAGGTTGTAACCGAGGGGCAGGTGCCGGATTGGAACCGCGTGCGCTATGAGATGCTCACCCGCCTGGGCTACTTCGTGACGGAATCGAGCGAGCATTTCGCTGAATATGTGCCCTGGTTCATCAAGCGGGATCGCCCCGATCTAATCGAACGCTTCAACGTACCATTGGATGAATACTTGCGACGCTGTGAGGATCAAATCAAGATGTGGGATTCGATGGGCACCATTATGGAAAACCCAGAGATTGCCCTCGATACGCCGAAGTCCGAACTGCTGGAGAATTATGATGTGCCGGTCGAATACATCGACGAGATTTTTTCTTTGAAATCCAGTGAGGAATACGCACCACGTATCATCCACAGCATGGAGTCAGGCAATCCCCGCGTGGTCTACGGAAATGTGCCCAATCGAGGATTAATCGACAATCTGCCGCATGACTGTATCGTGGAAGTGCCTTGCCTGGTGGACAGGAACGGCATTCAACCCACGCGGATCGGGGCGCTGCCGCCGCAACTGGCGGCGTTGATGCAGACCAATATAAACGTCCAGGCACTCACCGTCGAAGCGGCGTTGACGCAAAAACGGGAACACATCTACCATGCCGCCATGCTCGAGCCGCACACCGCCGCCGAGCTGGATCTGGATCAAATCTGGAGCCTGGTGGACGAACTCATCGAAGCCCATGGGGATTTACTGCCGGAATATCACTGAGCCCGCGGGTTCAGAAGGAATATACCTTCGAATCCAATATGAGATTTTCGATCGTCATGATTTGCTTTATTCTTGATCCGCATTCGTTATTGACGTGCCATGTAATGTGAATTGCATTCGCAGCAAAACGCTGCTAGAGTTGTATGGGCTTAGATAACGCCTTCTTTAGAAGTCCACCAAAGGCTTCATAGTAAGTCAATTAAAAAGAGGAACAAGCGTGGATCGCAGGGTCGTATTGTGGATTGTCGCTGGTTGCACCGTTTTATGCCTGGGAGTCGGACTTCTCGTGCTTTTTCTGGGAAGTTCGTTTGTCAGGTGGGCGATGCAAACACCGGAGAATATCGAAGTTAATGCGACTGTCCCTGCCGTGGTTTCGATTGACGAGGAATATTTGCTCGTAGTGGAGATCACGAACCTGGCAAAAGAAGAACAAACCCTAGATAGCATCGACATCGATCTCAGTTACCTGGATGGCGTCATTGTGGGGAATACCAAGCCCACCTATGTAGACTTTTCGGATTACAGCGATGAGCATCATTCCTTCACCTTTCAATCCCCAATCCCAGCAGGGCGTACGCTCGAAGTGAGTTTTTACCTTACGGCAATTCGAACTGGCGATATTTCCGGCGAAATCAGCGTTTGTATCAATTCTTTCGTCAACTGCACCAACCGTTTTATCCGCACGATCATCGAAGAATAATGTTTTTGACGATACACTTCGAGGGGATCCCATTCCTCTATTCCAACGTCTCTGAAGTACACCAATCCGGCGGAATCTTGGAAAAACCTGGCGTGATACTTGTCTGCATCGCGAGGCAATTCCTTCTCGATGAGGCATGCGGTGGAAATGCATCTGAATGAACCAGGGTGTTTGTTCGAGAATGCGAATCCAAACGAAAGGAGACTGCGTACATGAAATCGACTCCAAGAATGACTTTGGTTGTCATGCTCATTGGTTTGTTCCTCTGCATGAGTGGCTGCGCATCCATGGATGAATTGTTGTCGGGCGAAAACCGGTCTGTCGCAGCACCAATATCAACTTGGACATCCTACACGACTGCGGATGGTTTGGCAGAGCGCCACGTTTCGGCCATCGCCGTTGCGGATGACGGTGTCGTCTGGCTGGGTACGTGGGGAGGGCTCTCGCGTTTTGATGGCAAAAACTGGATTACATACACCACAGCAGACGGCCTCGCCAACAATAAAATCAGCTCACTGGCGATCGGCCCGTTTGGCGCGCTTTGGGTTGGGACGGATGGAGGTGGAGTATCACGTTTCGAGGAAGAAACCCAAACCTGGACGATATATCAAAAAGCAGATGGTTTGGCGGGCAATCGCGTTTGGGAAATCGTCCTGGGGCCCGAAAATGAGTTGTGGTTTGGCTGCCTCGATGGCGGCATATCTCGTTACCACCCCAGGGAAGGTCATTGGATTACATACACGGGCAAAGATGGTATGCCGAGTGGTGCCGTCTGGTCGCTGGCATTTGCACCGGACGGAACGTTGTGGGTCGGGACGAACGGCCGTGGCCTTGCAAAATTCGATGGCGCGGAATGGGCAGCCTACACCCAAGAATCCACGCAGGGCGGGCTGCGAAGCGATCATGTTTATGCGCTTGCGGTCACACGGGATAACACACTCTGGGTAGGTGCCTGGAACGGTGGTATCTCGAGTTTTGACGGTAAGAGCTGGACGTATTATCCTGGTTTCCGAGGTGCTGGTGACTACCGAACATCACCCAATTCGAACAATATCTATGCTGCTGCCCTGGCACCGGATGGTGGGCTGTGGTTTGGGGGGATCAATGGGATCTCCCGTTTTGATGGCCGGGATTGGCGCACGTATCACACCAACGACGGCCTGATCGAAAAGCATGCTTATTCTCTGGCAATTGCGTCCGATGGTAAGATCTGGGTGGGCACCGAGAATGGTGTTTCGCGTTCGGTGACCGTGGAGTAAAATTCACTGTTTAGGTGAATTCCGCCGAATGTGTGTCGGCGGGTTAACGTTGGGGCTGACATACGGAAAGGATCCAACCATAGAGAAAATGATCACTTACTGCGGTTTGGATTGCCTTCAATGTGGTGCGTTGATCGCTGCGCGGACGAACGACGATGGGAAGCGCGCCGATGTTGCAGCCTTGTGGAGAGATGAATACGGTGCCGATATCAAGGCAGAAGATATTTACTGCGACGGATGTACGTCGGAGGGCGGGTTGCTCTTCCAGCATTGCAGCGTGTGTGAAATCCGCAAATGCGGGGTTGACAAGGGCGTGGTGAACTGCGGATATTGTGAAGAATACCCTTGCACGAAGTTAACCGAATTCTTCGCAGCAGTACCTGATGCGAAGATAATATTGGATGGAATCCGAGCCGGGTTATAACGGCTTGAGAACGAAAGCCATGAAGTAATTATGAACCTATTCCAACCACCACCTCTGACGCAGTACGATCTACGTTTTCGATTTGCAGGGATTACCATTCGCGTTCACCCCTTGTTCTGGCTGATGGCAATCATCTTTGGGGCTTCGGCGGGCAGCCTGGTTAATTTGCTGGTTTGGCTCGTTGTTCTCTTTGTCTCGATCATCGTTCATGAGTTGGGGCACGCCTTTGCCATGAAAATGTACGGCATCGATTCACACATCGTGCTTCATCTTGCGGGAGGCGTTACCGTACCCGAATCCGTACGTTGGGGCAGCGGGAGAGCGGATGTCTCGTTCAACGCCACACAATCGATTGTGGTCTCGTTTGCCGGACCCTTCGCCGGCTTTCTTCTGGCGGGGCTTGTCATGCTGGCAGTCGCAGTCTCCGGGGGGAGCATCTTCGTTTCGACTTTGTTTGGCGTGATTCCATTGCCGATGGCACGCTTACCCGTGAGTAGTTATATCGCCAACTTGGTGGTGATGACCTTTCTATGGATCAATGTCTTTTGGGGGCTGATGAATCTCATGCCTGTCTATCCGCTCGACGGCGGCAACATTGCTCGAGAGGCGCTTATACGCATGGATCCATTGGGTGGTTTGCGCACTTCGCTCCTAATATCTGCGGTTGCAGGATTCATCATCGCCTTACTCGGATTGGTACTGTTCAACAGCATGTACATAACCTTTTTGTTTGGAATTCTAGCAATCGAGAGCTATCAGGTGTTTCAGATGCGTTTCGGGAGCCGGTATTAGCATTCGCACCTTCGATTCCAGCTCAATTTGGCGACAATTATTTATCGCATGGGCTACTTTTAGACCGCGGTGATAGGAACCAGGCGAGTATGGTTAATTCTTATCAGTATGATGGAAAGTCACAGTTATGTGACGTTCCACTCGTATAGATAAATGAGAGAAATCCGAAAACTCAAGCGAGAATGGTGTCTTGCGTTCGGGGGCCGTGGAGTAAAAATCACTATTGAAGCTAATTCCGCGGAATGTGTGCCAGTAGGATAACGTTGGGGCTGACATACGGAAAGGATCCGATCATGAACGAAATGATTGCTTACTGCGGTTTGGATTGCATTCAATGTGGTGCGTTGATCGCCACGAGGACGAACGACGATGTGAAGCGCGCCGAGGTCGCAGCTTTATGGAGAGAGGAATTTGGTGCCAATATCACGGCAGAAGATATTGACTGTGATGGATGTTTATCCGAGGGCGGAATGCTTTATCAACATTGTCGAGTATGTGAAATACGTAAATGCGGTGTACAAAAGGGCGTCGAGAATTGCGCATATTGCAGCGAATACCCCTGCGCAAAGTTGGCCGATTTCCTCGCAGTGGTTACAGAAGCAAAGACAAGATTGGATGCGATCCGGGCTGAATAATTGAGATGGGGTTGCAGTAATCCTGGATCGGTTTATTAAAGGGCGAGAAAATGTCAAATCCAAACGTTGTTAGCGTGAAACTCGGATTCACGAATTGTTACCTGCTTCCATGTAACGATGGCTATCTTCTCATCGACACATCCTACCGGGATACCTTTTCGCGATTCCAGAAGAACGTAACCAGGTTCGGGATCGATATCTCCGAGATTAAATATCTATTTCTGACCCATCACCACGACGATCATGTCGGATTTGCTGCCGATCTGGTTGAGAAGACGGGATGCCAGGTTATTGCACATCAGCATGCTGTGGCGCCTCTGCGAAATGGGGCATCAGAAGAAACGATGCGGCCTTTCAACCGTCGCGTGAAATTCGTATTCTCGCTGTTCGAGTTGTTCCATCGGGAGTTCAATTTTCCACCATTGATCCTCAGAGAAAAGGACTTCATTGTAGCAGGGGATAATTTCGAGTTGCTGCAGCAGATTGGAGTCGACGGCAAGATTTTATCCACCCCGGGACATTCCCGGGATTCACTATCCATCGTTCTCTCGGATGGAAGTGCCTTCGTAGGAGATGTCGCCATGAATTTCTTGCATCTGACAGGCATAGGTCATCACCCGATTTATGTTGAAGACCTCGAGGCGGTATACGCGAGTTGGAAGAAACTCATCGAACACGGCGCCAAAGTTATCTATCCCGCTCATGGAAAACCATTTTCAGCCCGAGAACTGGCGAATGCATTACCAGAATAAGCATAGCGGATTATGAGGCTCTGTGTCTCGGGGATTTGAAGTGCAAGATCGGAAAGCCGTGAGGCGCAGGATATTCCATCAGTGGGTCGGTCTATCTTCTATTCTGCTGGTCATCGATCAGGCCACAAAAGCGCTTGTCCGCGCGAGTGTGATGCCCGGAATCCGCAATCCGATTATCAATGACATCGTATTCATCACGTACGTGCCCAACTGTCGCGGTTTTTCATGGTTCGTTCCGGAGATGCCGGAATGGGTTCAGATTTTATTTCTCATCGTACGGGTTTTGATTTTGCTAATGGCCTTCCCCTTATTTGATTACTATACGCACAGGAAGCCAGAGAGTACGTGGCCGAAGATTGCCCTCATAATGATTACCGCGGGTGTAGTGGGGAATTTGGTCGATGATTTGTTTGTCGGCTGCACAACGGACTTTATTCAAGTTCTCCGATCGCCGAGTGCGAATCTCGCCGACCTATATTCATATGTAGGAATTGCCGCGCTGGCCATCGAGTTGGGGGGATGGTGGAAACGGGAGAAGGCCCGGTGGCGTGGATCACGTCATTTCCTTTCCCAGGTAATTCAATCACGCAGAGATTTCCTGTCCTTCCTGCGGGGTTATTTCATTCGAGAGTAGTGCCTCGCTGCCCGGGTTTGCCCTTGATAGTAAAAGCAACACAAAGGATCAGATTGCTTAATTTGCCAACGAATGATGTCTGGAATAGTGACATCATATTTCATCGGCATACTTGTATAATAGCTTATGGATTTTATATATGGATGAACTTGTAATTCGCAGTGGGATCGAAGCCCTAGATCATGTTCTTCAAGGTTTCCGGCTTGGCGACAACGTCGTCTGGCAGGTGGATGATCTAGAGGATTATCGCCACTTTGTTCTACCCTTCGCCCAGGCTGCTGTTGCAGACGGCTGGCCATTGGTGTATCTGCGTTTTGCGGCGCACCCTCCGGTGTTGGAGCCTTTTGCAGGTTTGGAAATCTTGGAACTAAATCCTGCCGACGGTTTCGATACTTTTACCCGGGAGGTGCATCGACTTATCGAAGCACGTGGCTCCAGGGTGTTTTATGTCTTCGATAATCTCTCGTCGCTGGTGGATAAGTGGGTGACGGATGAATTGCTGGCGAATTTCTTCCAGGTGACCTGTCCATACCTGTTTGAATTGGATACTGTGACGTATTTTGCTCTCACCAGCGGCCACCATGCCCATGAAACGGTTGCCCGTATCCGCGATACAACTCAACTTCTACTCAACATCTATCATGCCAAGGATCAAATGTATCTACACCCGATTAAGGTATGGGACCGATATTCTCCCCAAATGTTCTTGCCGCATCTTGTTGAAGGCGATCATTGGATGCCGCTGGCGCAAAGTGGGGAAGCTGCCGAAGTGTTGGCTTCAGCGCATCAATCTCCCTTGCGTAGTTCGGTGCAGCCGTTAGATCCGTGGGAAAGCGTATATCAGAAGCTTGTTCGTCATCGCGTATCCCCCAAAGGGCTTGACGAAGAAGACGAAGAACAACTGGCTTTAAAGCGCGAATTTATCCGTATGCTTATTGGACACCATCCAATCTTCAATACACTCACCGAGAAATTTTTCAATCTGGATGATCTCCTCGCTGTCCGAAATCGTCTGATTGGCGCCGGCCGGATTGGTGGCAAAGCCACCGGTATGTTGCTGGCACGCCGTATCTTGACGTCAATGGCTGAGCCGGAAGATGTCGAGCTGATCGAACGGTTGGAAGATCATGATTCGTTTTACATCGGTTCCGACGTATTCTTCTCATTCCTGGTTCATAACGAGTTATTTCGCTTGCGGCTGCAGTTGACTCGTAATTCATCGTTGTCGTATGACGAATTCAAAGATGTGGAACGACGCTTCCTATCGGGCACTTTCTCCGAGTCAATTCGGGAGCAGTTCCGTCTAATGCTCGATTATTATGGACAGGCGCCGGTTATTGTGCGTTCAAGCAGCTTATTAGAAGACAGTTTTGGGAACGCATTTGCCGGCAAATACCGCAGTATTTTTTGTGCCAATCAAGGTGATCCCAAATCCCGTCTCGATGATTTCATGCGGGCGGTTAAATTGGTTTATGCCAGCGCGCTCAATCCGGATGCGCTGACGTACCGCAGTCGGCGTGGCTTGGGCGAGAACGACGAGCAGATGGCGATTCTCGTCCAACGAGTTTCCGGGATTCCATATCGACACTATTTCTTCCCGGCACTCGCCGGAGTGGCTTTTTCGCGAAATTTGTATGTTTGGAACGACCGCATCGATCCCAAGCAGGGTGTTATCCGTCTCGTTTTTGGATTGGGAACACGAGCTGTGGATCGCGTGGGCGCGGATTATCCCCGCATGATTTCCATCAGTCAACCTCACTTGCGCCCGGAAATCGGTGCCAGGGTAGCGAAATACTCCCAACATGAAATCGACCTCCTGGATTTGCAGGAAAGACGTTTTACGAATTGCATCTTGCCAGAAGTACTCGGTGACAGGGATTATCCCAACCTCGAGTTGTTCGTATCGGTTATGCAGGATGGTCATCCTTACGATCCGGTTTCAAGAAACGTGAAATGCGAGCCGGAGCAACTCGTATTGACTTTTAACAATTTGCTCCAAAAAACGGATTTCGTGCCCATGATGGGCAAGATTTTGCGTAAATTGGAGGCTGTTTATGGACATCCTGTTGATCTTGAATTCACGGCTTCTATCGGTGAGGACGGGCAAGTAAATATCAATGTGCTTCAGTGCCGTCCGTTGGTTATTCCTGGGTCGATCAATGGCGTTGTAATTCCAGAAGACCTAGAACCGCAGCGAGTACTCTTCCGGTCTCAACGTATGATTGGAGGCGGTTGCCTGAATCGAATCCGTTACATTTTATACATCGATCCACACGCTTATTATCATCTGGCTTCAGTCGAAGATAAGCGAAATCTTGGTCGTTTGGTGGGTCAGATCAATCGTTTACCGGAGGTCGAGCGAGGCAAGGTTATAATGATGGGGCCTGGACGTTGGGGAAGCAGCAACATCAACTTGGGTGTCAACGTTGGGTATGCGGACATCGATAATGCATCGGTGCTTGTGGAGATGGCTCTGGAAGAAGCAGGGCATGTCCCCGAAGTATCCTACGGCACCCATTTCTTCCAGGATCTGGTAGAAGCCCAAATGATCTACATGCCCGTATACCCCGATGATGACGCCGCACAATTCCAAACAGCGTTTTTCGAGACAGCCCCAAATGCACTGTTGACATTCATGCCCAAAGCGCGTAAGTATGAAAACATCGTGCGCTTGATCGATGTTCCTGAGGCGACAAACGGTGATTTCGTGCGAGTGATCGCTGATTCGGAACAGAACCGTGCAGTATGCTTCCTGGCGGGTTCAAAGGACTGTGAATGATGATGGAGAATTTGGTTCGACTATGATTTTGACTCCCGAATATCGAGTTGGATTTTCCGTACTGCGAGAAGAAGTCGGTTTATGGACTACTTTACGCATTGCCGTTCCGGCATTTTTCGAAGCACGGATGAACCATCATAAAGCAAAGCCGAGTACAGATCATGCTGAGGTCACCAAAGTGGCTTTGAAGAATCATTTTCAACTGCTTGCGAATATGTATCGTAGTGTTAAAAAACTTTTTGGGCAAGCACGTGCGGATGAAATCATGCAAGTGGTCCTTTTAGCGGGTGGGGATGTGTTTTTCCGGGGATTTACGAAGCTCGATCCAGGGGAATGCTTGCTTGATTTTGTTCGAATTTACAAGCGATTTGAAAGCAACAATATTGTTTTCGACGTGATCGAGGAAAGCGATCAGCGCTTCGAAATCGAGATCAAGCGATGTTTGGTTTTCGAGGCATTCAATGAGTTGGGTGTGCCCTCCCTGACCCAGTGGATGTGTGATATTGCATTTGGCTATTTCAGTCGTTATCATCCGTGCATGACGTATGAAAAGGATCGTATGATCGCTCGAGGGGCGGATCGTTGTCATGAAATCTTTACCTGGCATTCGATCTTTCTGTTTACGACCTGATGCGAGGAGATTCTATATATAATATATTCCGGACAATCGAAAATATTTCGGTTTCCGAGATCAAGCTGCAATTGAGGTGCAAACATGGAATGGCTTCCTGATTTAAAACTCGGATGGCTCAACGGGTGGATCCCGGTGATTCTCTTGTCTCTAACGGATGGGGTACTCTTCAGGATTTTTCCGGATGAAGTCGTAAAGCGCCTTTTCGACCGCTCGGGGTGGTCTCAAAAACAAATCACTTTCACGGTGATCGGCAAAGTGATTGCGTTTGGTTGTTTGGTCTTGCTTTTCTTCTCGCCGTTGAAAATCGGGTCACCTGTGTTTCCAATCGGAAGCTTCATCGTCATCCTGGGATTGGCAGGACTGGTGAAAGCGTTGTTCGATTTTCGGAACACACCGCTCGATGAACCGGTTTCTCGAGGGATTTATAAGCTCTCGCGCCATCCTCAGATTGTGATGGCCTCCATCGTGTTGGCGGGGGGATGTATCGCGATTGGGTCTTGGTTGGCGCTACTGATCTGGGCTTTGGCGAGAGTGTTCAGCCACTTTGGTATATTGGGAGAGGAAGAGGTTTGCCTGGAAAAATACGGGGATTCATACCGTCAATATCTTGGCACCGTCCCGCGCTATTTCGTGTTTTTCTGAGGAGCAGCGGCTGTTAATTGGTGGCACAAAGAGGTGAATTATGAGTCAGCGTAAAGATATTCATCAATGGACGAAAAGGGATCGGGCTCTGCATTTAATTCCGGCCATTCCGTTGATCCTCTTTTATGCAGGCACCATCTATCTCTTGGCCAGAGAATCGCTTGCTTTGATGGGCGTTTTCTTGTTGTTTTGGGTGGGAGTCAACTTTGCCGTCGCGGGTATCTGTGCTGGATGTCCATACCGTGGAGGCTATTGTCCTGGATTAAGCCAGCTGTACTTCGCTCCGTTTTTATCACTTGTACTGCATCGAAATCAAGATCGGATTTCCCCAACCCGGTCGTTTAAGAACGAATTGATCTTGCTTGGCATTATCGGGGTTGGCAGCTATCTATTCGCCTTTTATTGGCTGTTCCGCATATATTGGCAATCGTCCCCCCTGGTTGTGTTGGCTCTTTTAGCATTCCTGCTTGTGCACATGCCGCTCTCCTTCTTCATTTTATGTCCGAAGTGCGGCTATAATGACACTTGCCCGATGTCGAAAGTGCATAAGGCAATTGAGTAAAGTCTATTTAATAATGGGGTGTTAAACCCACATTCTCTGCAGATGCAAATGGAGATCATTCATGCCGCAACTTGTTAAAGGTGGAAAGCATACATATGGTTGGACGCAGGTAGGAGAAATGGGGCACATCCTGCTCCCTCCGGAAGCAATGGAGGAGTACGGATTTGATCATTATATGAAATTAATCATGCTGCCAGGCAGTAAAAAGTCGGGTGGCTTTTGTGTTGCTTCCAAGGACTCATTCTCACGAACCCCTCTGGCAGCAGTGTTGCAAGCGAATCCGGACCTTGGCAATTTCGAATTGCCGGAAGGGGCGATCGTTGACTATCAAGGGAGGCTTTTCAGTTGGGTTGAAATGCGTGAGAGCGTCATTCAAGTCTCTGCGGAAACGCTTCAGCGTTATGGGGTGCGCATCGGTGACAGGTTGTTGGTGATCCGGGGAAGCGATCTGGGCCCCGCTTTTACCGTCAGGGGATTAATTATCGAGGAAGCGAAAAAGCATCAGGACTTGGTGGTATTTGAGGCTGACAGTTAATCAGCGTGTACGTGTGATGGGCTACAGATTTTGAGGACATGGCATAGGTTTGTATGAAGGGATTGCGGAATTTCTGTAGATTGGTGATGAGGAGAAGGAATGTCGATTAGAATGGAAGATGAAGAGCCCGATCTGGGTTATCGCTTTATTCCCGCACGTTATCATCAATCCATTGGGCACCCCAAGCTTGAAATCAAAATTCTCTGCGTACCATCGAAGCAGCACTTCGATCCGGAATTTGTTAAGATTCCAACCTTTACATCGATCAACAGCGCCCATCCCCACCAGATCGAACTACTACGCCTCTATCATCCTTGGGTTCATCAGCATGGATATCGAATAGCACCCGGCTTGATAACCTTATCGGATCGGAAAGAGAAGACGGTCAAGGTGTACACGTTCGGTGGATCAATGATGATCGATTCCGATGAGAATTGTACGACATGCCTGATTCAATCCGATGCTCCGATTATCGAGGTTGCCCGAGCAAGGCCGGCGGTAATGCGGCTTGTTGAAGAGGTCGAAATCATACTTGCTGAGCGTCGAGTTGCATGGGTTGAAGATTTAACCGACTTCGAGGCGCGCTTGGAAGATGTTCCCGTTTCTTTACTATATGCGGTCTTTCTGAAGGAGCTGGCGGAGAGGTTCAATGAGGGGCAGGGGAATGCGTCCTTAGCGGGTCGAGATTTTATCGACATCATCGAGGGGGAAAGAGATCATTTGAAGAGCACAGGACGTTGGCCGGAGGACGTTCCTTCGGTTTCAGATATTTTGTAGATAGTTGCAGGTTAGATTGCTGCATTCCCTTGACGTTTCCCACGGTAGGTCAAGCTGACGAGCTGCATGTGGGCAACATTTCAATGCGAGATATGCATTCGTCGTATTTCACCTCTATTCGTTTTGAACCATCGGTTTCAGGAGTGCGTAAATTCATGCGCAGTGAAAAAGAAATGCTCGAACTGATTCTCAACACTGCTCGAGAAGATGATCGCATACGGGCGGTGATATTGAATGGTTCTCGTGCGAATCCAGAGGTAGTCGGCGATTTTTTCCGGGATTTCGATATTGTCTACATCGTCACAGATGTTGCCTCTTTTAAAGAGACGCCCGCGTGGATCGAGCGTTTTGGAGAACTCATGATCCTGCAGCTGCCGGATGATATGGGCGATCATCCCAGAAGCAGCGATCGTTATGCCTATCTGATGCAGTTTGCGGATGGAAATCGTATCGACCTGACTCTCTATTCCGTTGCCAGGATCGACGAATTCGCTCGTGACAGCTTGAGTGTCTTATTACTCGACAAAGACGGTATCATCGAACCATTTCCGCCTTCGAATGAAAGTGATTATCTGGCCAAGCCTCCCACGCAAAAGTCTTTTAGCGATTGCTGCAACGAGTTCTGGTGGGTTTCTGCGTACGTGGCCAAAGGGTTATGGCGGGAAGAGATTATCTATGCCAAAGCGGTGTTCGATCAATTACTGCGCGCAGAGCTGATGAAGATGTTAACATGGTACGTCGGTGTCGAGACCCATTTTTCGATAAACTTGGGAAAATTCGGCCAGCGCTTGCAGCAGCATCTCGATCCCACTTTATGGGAGCTGCTGGTGAACACATATTCAGACGCCGGTATCGATCACACGTGGGACGCCCTTGAAGCCGCCTGTAGGTTGTTTCGAGTAACCGCCCGTTCTGTTGCCGAGCACTTCGGGTTTACATATTCTCAGGACGAGGATGAAAAAATCACGGGGCAACTGAACCACGTGCGTGAATTGCCAAGAGATGCGCAGGAAATGTATCGCGAGGCGCGGGATTAATCCGCGTCTGGCTGAAATTCGCTGATTGTCTCTGCCGCCTACCAGGGAGTAACATCATGCCTGATTTTTCTACATTCTATATCGCCGATCCTTCACTGCTCTCTTCCAGGGTGTTCGACGAGATGGATGTGATCCAGGATTATGAAGGGTTGAGCCAGGAGGGAATCGCAACAGGTGTCATCTTTGACATCGGGGTGGCCCATATCCGCATGAATTTCATGCCTACTGCAGAGGTCGCGGAACACCTTGCAGGTTTGACCGGCTATGTCAAAAGTGTGTGTGCGGATCAGGATCAATTGGTATATACATTGGGCCGTGTGCGCAGGGTTTGTTTTATTGCGGGTTGCGTTATTGAGCCCGGCTTCGACGAGGACGGAGTTGTCCAGAATTTCTTGCTCGAATTCAATCGCCGTTTGAATGCATTGTTGTTCATCTGGGATAGTCTCGTCGATTTTAATGGTCAGCCGTTAATCGGCCCGCTGGCACAGTCGAAGCAAGACTAATTCGACGCGAGGTGCGAAGCTGTCTCTCTATATAAGCTGTTTTTCTTAGGAATTCGCCTCCGGTTCTCTTGGTACGACATATACAAGATACAAACCAACGAAGACAAATACAAGACACATGATCGGGATGATTGCCGGTAACCCAAACCATGCTGTAATGAAATCGACTCCGGCAGCGAGGAGACCGATGATCCCCAGGACAAGCAATATTTTCCCTGTCAGATAAAAACGGATGGGGACAAATCCCGAGTGTTGGATCACCTTCTTTTCTCCTTCTCCAATCTTATGGACGATCAATCCAGGTCATGCTGGTAGATTTCGTGCCGATTTAATTATACCAACCATCCATGGAAATAAATCGCAGAAGAAAAAGCCAGGGCGTTATTCTTGAGGCGATCAATCCGCATTGGCTGCATTTTGAATAGAAAAAGTTACTATGAAACGCTTTCTTGTTGTATGATCGACGGTGAACGCTGACGGGCTGCGAATCGTCTTGGATGGATAATGGGCTTTAATGGAAAGGTGCGGGAGTGGTGAGATTTGGTGATTTAAACTTCGAGGAAATCGCACAATACACCCAGGTGGATTGCCTGGCTGTGGTCCCAACCGGATGTACGGAGCAGCAAGGGCCGCACTTACCGGTAGATTTTGACACTTGGTTCGTCGAAAGGGTTTGCGTTGCGGCTGCGGAGAAGGCGCAGCAGGCGTTTTCCCTGGACGTACTCGTGTTTCCGGCGATGCCCTTTGGTCCCACACCCGAGCATCGTGGTTTCGGGTTTGGATTTATCGATCTCCCACAGCGTTTGCACGAGCAAGTTGTCATGGCGGTTTTGAATTCCATCGCCGATCAAGGTTTCCGCCGGATCGTTATCTGGCGCGGCTGTGGACAGCATGTGCTGGAACAAGTCGTAGAGAGCTTCAATCATATCCATCAGGGCTGTGCATATACCTTTCTGCCCGACATCCCGTATCATGATATTTGGATGAAGGTGGGAAACCCGATGACGCCGGGTGGTCATGCTGATTCATTCGCCACCGCCATCGCAATGCACCTGCGCCCTGAATCCGTGCGAGATGAGAAGATCATCGACCCCCAGAGTGACCCCGTCGATTGGGATGATCCCGACCTTGACTTCTCACAATATTCGAGAACGGGCGTGATCGGGGATCCCACACAAGCGACTGCGGAACTCGGAGATGCATTATGGCAAGCCGTTGTCCTGCGGGTCGCTGAGATTTATAAGACGCTGGCCGAAACCCCCTCGACAGACATTGGTTTATAAAATGGGATTACATCCAGGCGAGATTCGAGCTCAGCTTCAGGTCTTGCCTTAAGTCGCCAGAGTATATTATGTATAATACGGCTTCGCGGTTTGCTCCGCTGAAAACCACGAAGACCTTTTCGCATCACCATTTGGCAGGAGAACCTGTATGGATAAATTCATTCTCAACATCATTCATCGACCCGAACTGGTGCCGGAATATATCGACACGAGCGCACAGGAGGGCAAGACGGAGGAAGTCAGTAAGCAGGAGGTGGTGAGCGAATCGATTGAAATCTTCCGTTTGCAGCAGGAGATCGCCCATCGCAACAACCTTAAAACCACGATCCAGATGACGTATTCCAGTATTTTCAACGATGAGTGCATCGAAATCGTCAAACGACATCATAAGGAATACGGGGACGAAATCGGACACACGTTCTTGGGGCTGAACTGTAAAGAGTTCCGTGAGAAATTCAAATCCAAGGAATTGGCTATCTGGCTCTTTCCTATGGACCTCAAGAAGGAGATCGTCGTTGATTCCTTTGAACGCTTCAAGGAAGTGTTCGGGTTCTATCCAACTTCCACAGGTTCGTACTTCATGGATGCGGAATTGATCCAGTACATCAAGGAAAAATACCCCATGGTGAAAGTGGCGATCGCCACCTGCTTTGAGGAAGGGCCGAAAATCTTTCGCCATGCCAACTCCTCCTGGTACACGTTGATGGACGGATCCCCCTGGACGGCATGGATCCCCTCGAAGAAGAATTCGCATGCCATCGCAGACAGCGAAGAGGACGATATCGGTATCGTCGCCTTGCCCCATCTTTCGCGCGACTTGCTTGCAATCATGGACAATGCTGGTGATATGTTCGGCACCCATCCGCAGAATATCATCCGCGGTTTGATCTATGAAGACGATCGTTTGCCCTACATGTACAACTTGATCGATCAATATCGGGTGATGAAGCGCTATAACAAAGGGTTCAGCTACAATCTCGTCTATGTCGGGCCGGGCTGGATGGGCAAGGGTGGTCGTTGGGAAGCGAGTTATCGCATACTGAAGAAGAGTTACGAAGATTTTCTTGCTTACTACGGACAGTTGAAGGAGGAGGACGAGGTCGAAGATATGACCATGACCGAGTTTGCCGATTGGTTTCGGGAGAATCAACCTCGCAGTGGTCCGTACTGTGGGTTGTGGAAGGACATCCTCTGGGGTACAAAGAATCAAGCCTTCTGGTATGTCGATTCGAAATTCCGCGTGCAGGTTGATTTGAAACAGGGCGGGGCGATCACCGATTTGCGACCCTATGCCTCGAAATTAACACGGCCAGTCGGTGCAGGAACAGAAGCCCACCAGGACGCTTCCTATCCATTCATCATTCAATCTCGCTATCGTGCCGGCGCGTTCACGCACTATGCCGGAGAGGGGGCGATCAAGAGCTGCAAGCTGCGTTACGGCTCGGAAGAGATCGACCTCAGTTCCTGCCGCACCACGGGTGGCTACAGCGAAGGGAAGAATTGTCGCATTCTGGAAATCAAGCCGGTTGAAGTCGAATTCAATAACCTGACGGTCAAACTGGCCAGCAGCTATACTTTTATGGAGAACACCGGGGAAATCATCATCAAGCGCAAGATTATCGAGTCGACAAATCCCAAGGCGGAGGTGGAAATCGACGAGTTTCTCACGTCCTGCTGGGGAACCACGGAATACCCGGAGGATTTGACCGGCAGCCTGCTTTCCGTGACGGGGAACGACGGCGTTCGGGAGGAATTGCATTACGAATACCGCTGCCGGGACCAGCACGTAGACGACGTGAAAAGCGTCGATGCCGTCATTCCACAGGTCCAGACGAAGATCAGCCTCATCCCGGCTCAGAAGGGATATCATGGATATTTTGAGGAGGGGTACTCGTTTGCCCCGAATATCAAACTCGGCGTCTCGCGTGCCGTCGCTGTGAATCAGGAGTTCGAAGTATGTCTCAAGGTCGAAAAGGCGTAATCAATTATCGTTGTCCCAATTGCCTGTTCCGCGACATCGATTTCGATTTGCTCTACGATAGGGAGAGCGATCAGTTCTACTGCCGCCGGTGCAATTGGGAAGGAACGGAAACGGAGATCTTATACCTGATGGCGATGTATAAGTGCAGATACAAGGACATGCTCAAGCGTTATACCGTCGAGGATATCATTGCCAAGGATGAGTGACTCCATCCACATGTCTTTTACGCGTAAATTGTGGGTATGTCATCATCCGCAAAACAGGTTAGTGTCTTTTATTCACACATGTTGGCACTCGAACGATCCCTTGAAATGATGTTGTTCCATTAAGGGGATCGTGATTTGAATATCGGCCTTGATATCAATCTCGATAAGCTTTCGATATATAAAACCATACTATAAGTCATACCTGGGGATGATGATGCCGACCCTGATGATGGATAACCTGCCTAATAATTGGTCAATCAAAGGCGATTATCAGCTGCCGGATGGAAATTGCTCAGCTAAGTCCCGTATGATCTGAAATCATCTGGCAAAACGAGGAATGTGTAGATGCATCGTAAAAACCTGATCGTTCAGGGGACATTTTTTTTATTACTCATGCTGTGTCTTGTTGCTTGCAGCAAGCCGGTGTATTCGCCCACGAGGGGTTGGCGTACGAGCACGCCCGAAGAACAGGGCATGGACTCGGAAATCCTGGCCAATATGTTCGATGCGATTAAAGAGCAGGGATACGACTACGATAGTATAACGATCCTCCGTAACGGCTACATGGTTGTGGATGCAACGTTTTATCCATGCCGGGTGGATACGAAGCACTTCATCTATGCCGTCTCAAAGGGCATAACCGGTACACTGATCGGTATAGCCCTCGAGCAAGGCTTCATTGATAGTGTAGATCAATCTGTATTGGGTTTCTTCCCAGATCGGACAGTCGCCAACCGGGATACAAACAAAGAGGCAATCACGCTCGAACATCTTGTGAACATGACAGCAGGCCTGGATTGCTCAGACAGCCGTCAGACTGTCTCGGGTTCAGCCCTCAAGATGAATCAAACGGACGACTGGATTCAATACATGCTCGACCTACCCATGGTGGGGGTGCCCGGGGAGAGTCTTGCGTATTGTGATGGGGTTTCATTTCTGCTGTCTGCGATCCTTCAGGAAACAACAGGTATGACTACATCTGAATTCGCACAGGCGTATCTCTTTGATCCACTTGATATTTCAGATGTGGTCTGGCTGGAGAATCCCCAGGGAATCGCTCTGGGATATAGTGGCTTAATGATGCTGCCTCACGATATGGCCAAGATGGGCTATCTCTATTTAAACCAGGGACGTTGGACTGGGGAACAGATCATCTCGGAAGATTGGGTTGAAGCTACCATACAAGTTCAGGTCTCCGCTTTCTCTGCGGCCTACGAATTCAGTAATCATTGGTGGATTCCGGGCGATGGACTGTATGAGTCTCGTGGTCATGCGGGGCAAATTATCGATTTTTTACCGGAATATGATTTGGTGCTTGTTTTTACCAGCAGTCTGAATCGGCAGCATGATATTTCCCCACGCGGGCTACTGCACACTTACATAGAACCGGCGATTAAGTCGTATAGATCGCTCCGACCGAATCCGGAAGCAGTAGAGCGACTCGAAGACAAGATTCAGCAAGTTGCCGAATCCCAAGAAGCGGCGCAGGCAGTGTCACCTCTGCCGGCGCTCGCAGCGCAGATTTCCGGTAAAACAATCGTTTTCGAGGCCAATCCGCTTGGGTTGCAGTCCACTTCTCTGGGTTTTACCGAGGGATCGCAGGCCTCAATGATGTGGTCACTCGAACCGGAACGGGCGGAGTATTTGTTTACGTGGCCCGACCTGTCGAGTTGGGATGTGGGGACACTGGAATGGGCGGTCGGACTGGATGATGTCTGCCGTGTCACGGCAGGTCCCTACGGAACCCCGTGGGCTTTCAAGGGATTATGGGCTTCGGACAATATGTTTGTCGTTGAGGCGGACACACCCGGAAATGGGTTCGGGTTTCAGCTTGCGTTTACCTTTGATGATGATCGAGTCGATGTGGCCTTTCAAATTGAGGATTACGTCGTAATTGACCTTATCGGCAAGCTCGAGTAATGTTCCCATGGAAATAACCTCGAAAGATATGAAATATTATCCTCAAATGGCTGTCGCCTGGGAGAAGGCCAGTATGATTTCATACAGTGAGCAACCCCCAACAATCGGGGAATACAATCGCATGCGCGCCCACGTCGGCTGGGGTGCGTACGCCGACGTGCAAGCTGCTGCACACGGCCTCGAGCACTCCCTTTTTCACGTGACCGTTCGGGATAGTGCTGAACTGATTGGAATGGGGCGTGTGATCGGGGATGGGGCGATCACTTTCTACATCCAGGATGTCATTGTCATAGAGGCGTATCGTGGACGGGGAATTGGTAAGGCGATCATGGATCGCATCATGGCGTATATCGCCCGTACAGCGACAGAAGATGCGGTTGTTGGGCTGTTCGCTGCGAAAGGGAAAGAAGCATTTTACGAACGCTTCGATTTTATTCCCAGGCCGAATGAAGCGCTTGGTAAGGGGATGATTCAGTTCTGGTCGGGAGATAAGTAGTTAAACGATTCTGATTGTTCCGCAATGGGAAAACAATTCTCAATGCAGCATCCAGCAAAATTTCTGGCGGTATTCGCTCGGTGAATACCCCGTATGTTTGCGGAATGTCCGGCTGAAGTGGGTGCGGTCATTGAATCCCACCCGGTAAAGGATTTCGCTGATCGGAAGCTTCGTATCTCTAAGCATCACGGCGGCTAATTGGGTCCTTAATTGGATCAGGTAAGAGATGATGGGCACGCCCGTGGCATCACGGAATTTTTCGTTCAACGTAGTGCGGTTGATGTTGAAGGTTGTCGTCAATTCATCAATCGTGATTTTTCGCTGATAGTTGGAATGCAGGTAGAGAATCACATCGGTGATGTCACCATCGCATGAAGCGAGAGTGTCGGGTTCATCTTCATGTGCGCCAGAATTAATTCGCGCAACCAGATAGACTAACTCCAGGAAATACGACCGGCTGCGGCATGGCCAGCCGTCATCTCTTTGAATCCTAAGCTCCTGTTCGAGTGCTTTGAACAACGAAGCAATGCGTTGTGCAGATGCCGGGCCGATGCGCATGGCGCCATGGTATTCCGGTGTACGATCCACAAATGGGCGAAGGTAGTACAAATCTTGTAAATCCGTAGTCGTCGTAAGACTTTGGCCTTGTCCGCGTACGATTTCAAACGTAAAGGCGCCGTTGATTACGGAGGGATGAAAGTAGATGGACTGCGCTTTCAGGTTTAAGTGCTGCTTAACCTCCGGCTGCTCATCGTCGCTCAAACATAAGAGTGTTGGGGCAATAAAGGCAACCTGCTGTCCGGACAGGTCGAGAACACCGGTCCCATTTTCGATGAGCACCAATCGAAGGCGTGTGCCGGTGTTAAAAGCTGCATCGAATATCTCTTGTGGATGATGAATAAGTGGAAGCTTATAATCGGGAAAAAATTCACGGCCAATGGTAGCCAGTTCCATAAACGAATAGCTCCTGATCCTTCAGGAGCTATTCTAAGACTTTCGTATTCCGGAGAAAAGAGGAAGATGGTTTACTCGTTGTTACGCAAAACCATAATCGAACTGTCCTTGATGGTCAGAGTCTCGCCATCCGATGAGAGAAAAAAAGTCGGATTCATCGATTCAATGTCAACCAACATGTCTTTCCGTTCCCAAGTTTCCCCTGCGTCTGCGGTGCGAAAAGTCATAGCTCCTTTTCCATTAATTTTAGCCACGATGAGCCCATTTTGAGCATCGAAAAAGCGCATCGACGGCAATGCGAGAATGCTGATTTGATCTCCACCCACCCCCAAATCGAGGGAATTCCATGTCGCACCACCATCATGCGTAGCGTACAAAATGCCGGGATGCGTCAAGATAAATCCGTCGACTTCGGTCAGCAATTCGATTGTGAGGATCGTAATCCCTGATTCCGGAAGAAGAACATCAACCCAGGTCTGGCCTCCATCGGAGGTCGCCCATAGTTCTTTCTCCGATGCTGCCCAACCCGTCTGTTCATCGAGAAAGCGGATCGATTTGCTGATTCCGGAATCCGAAAGATCGGAAACGCGCTGCCAATTCCGTCCGCCATCGACGGATACGCCAACGTGTCCGCCGTTGCCCACGTGCCAGGCGACGTTTTCGTCGACAATGTCCAATCCGAAGCGGCACCAAGAATCGTTGTTTGCTTCCATCCAGGTATCACCGCCGTCATCGGTGGTAACAACTTCTCCACCATATCCGACAGTGATTCCATAATTCTCTTGATGAAAACCCGCAAAATATGTGTCATTATCAAGATCTAATTTATGCACGATTTGCCAAGAGACCGGGACTTCGGTGGGAGCCTGTGTGGACGTAGGCGCAGCTGCGATCGGTGGTGCTTCCGTTTTCGAGGACATACTGCATGCTGATAGGGCGCACAAGGTGAGCAAAGCCAGAATGGCGATGCATCCGAACAAACTCGTCTTCATTACAACCTCCAAAATATCAATATTTGCATCACATTAAAATACGCCCCGGAAGTATTGATAATAGCGAGTCAACAGGATTGATGAGCGAATCATCAGGATCTTAAAGCCGCCATTGTTGATTCAATGGCCACATGTGGATATGAAAAACAGCCGCAAGGTAATTGTGGTGGTTCTATCAGTCATTCTGTTTTGTCTCTGAAAAGGGGTGATCTGATTTCTTTCCCCGGAATGGTAGGGCGTTACTCTGCCATATATTCCAGGACGGTGATCCTATCACTCGTTGGTACAATCATCCTGAAAGGAAGTGGATTATTATATGGCATCATTCGAAAATATTGAATTCATGATTTACGGATAAAGCTTAATGAAAATCAAACCGGCGCGGATCTCCGATGCGGAAGCCATTTTGGCTCTACAAAAGTTAGCGTTTCAGGAGGAGGCGAAGCGCTACAGCAGCTATGATATACCGCCTTTGCATCAAAGCATCGATGAACTTAAAGCGGAATATAAAACGCATCTGATATTGAAGGCCACAATCGACGATGAGATCGTCGGCACGGTTCGGGCGTACGAAGAAAGTGGCACCTGCTTCATCTGCAGGTTGGCCGTCCGCCCCGACATGCAAAACAGTGGTATCGGTACGGCGTTGATGTGTGAGATTGAGAAGCAATTTTCCCCCACACGATTTGAACTCTTCGTCGGAGGGAAAAGCGAGAACAACATCCATTTGTATACCAAACTGGGCTACTCCGTGTTTAAGACAGGCCGTGAGGGTGGTGACAGCATCGAGACACTGTTCATGGGAAAATGGAACGAAGGCAAACGCAGCTATAAGTTCTCCGGTTATTTCCCTCGCGGCATTAACCTGAAAAAACCGAATACAGCAACCATTTCCTCCGCAAAAACAGTGAAAAAAAACCTGGAATTTGGGTTGCTTTTATAGCTAAATCTGTAGTATCCTGTTCGAAACGTGTTGTCAACACGTGCGCGGGAACGATTTCGGACATGATCATCCATGGATGCACCACGGAACGCGGTTTTTCCTCCGTGGGTTATGGATGTCGAGTCAGCCAGTCAAACAACGTGTCGTTCACCATAAAATCTTACCCAATCCAATTCGGTGGTAATTGGAGTATCGATCATGAAAACTGGTGAAGAATTGACCGGTCATTTCACACTTCCAGCCCAGGAAGGGATGGAAGATGCGGTCAAGATGTTGTGTTCGAAATGGGGAGTGGATGCGATCCGGGATAGTGATGGCACGATGTTATCGGATGGGATCCTCAACATGGGATACGATATCTACTCCACAATCTGCCTGATTCGTGCAGATCAGGAGTGGGCGCAAGCCAATCCCGATCAATGCCAACAAAAATTCTTGATGTCCTTGCCCGTAACTTGCGTCGATGAGGAGGATTTGAAGATCAAGATTCTTAAGGGGTACAGTTACGAGCAATTTCGTATTGACGAAAAACACGCCCCGTCGAAGTATTGGGAGGTGATCGACAGAACGACCGGTGTCGTACTCGATCCGAAGCGTTGGTGCTATCGAGAAGCGACGCAGGAAGTGGTTATCGATCGTCCGGTTCGGTGGCATGTCTACACGGTGAATTTCCTCGTTTATCAGATTTGGGAAACCACTTCCATGTACAACTACATCACCAACAACTGGAGTGGTGAACACCAGATGGGCGTCGATCCTCGCTTGCCGGAAACCAGGGAGCATTTGCTGGCATTCTTGGGTGAGTGGCTCGAAAACCACCCCAACACAGATGTGGTTCGTTTTACTTCTTTGTTCTATCAGTTTCCCTTGATCAAGAATGAAGACCGTGAGAACGTTTTTCTCGATTGGTGCGGTTACCTGGATCCCATGAGCGCTTTGGCAATGGACGAATTTCAGAAGGAGTTCGGTTATCGCCTGCGCAGTGAAGACATCGTGGATATGGGATACTACAACGCCGCCTATCGCATCCCGAAAAAGGAATACTTGGACTGGATCGATCTCGTGCAGAAATTTGTGCGCAGCTATGCGAAGCAGTGCGTGGATTTGGTCCACGCATCAGGAAAGAAGGCGCTGTTCTTCTTTTGCGATCATTGGATCGGAACGGAACCTTATCGCGATGGATTCGAAGAGATCGGATTTGACGGCATCGCAGGTCCCTGCTTGAGCGGTGTGGAGTTGCGCCGAATCTCCGACGTGCCCGGCGATTCGTTTAAAGAAGTGCGTCTGTATCCTTATTTCTTTCCTGTTAACCTCCAGGATGAGCCTGTATTCATCGATGATGGCGACCCGGTAAAGGAGTGCAAGAAGTGGTGGAAGGGCATTCGCCGGGCGTTGTTGCGTCGTTGCATCGACCGTATTGGCTTCGGGGGATATCTGGAATTGGCTATCAAATACCCGGATTTTCTTGATTACGTCGAAAAACTTGCCAATGAGTTCCGCACGCTATTGGCCAGGACGAAGAAATCAAAGCCCCATAGTGTGGGTAAGAAGGTCGCTTTATTGGATGTCTGGGGATGGTCGCGGGCGTGGATGCACAACGACAATTGGCCGGAAGGGCACATCCCTGAATGTTTGAGCGGATTGCAGGCTGAGGTTGAATTCATCAGCTTCGATGATATCCGCAAGCACGGGATTGACGATGATATTGGTGTGATCATCAACTGGGGTGTCGCCAACAGCGCCTGGAGTGGGGGGGAGAACTGGATCGATGAAGAAATGGTGGTGAAGATACGCGAGTGGGTTTACAGCGGCGGAGGTTTTATCGGCGTCGAAGAACCCACTGCCTGTGAGTATCAAGGTCGTTTCTTCCAACTTGCCGATGTTCTTGGTGTCCAAAAGGAAATCGGGAACACGCTTTGCTGGAGTAAAACCCTTCGACCAGATTTGACCGAAGGTCATTACATCATGGCGGATCTACGTAGCGAACTCGATCTTGGTGTGACGGAATCCGATGTATACCTGAGTGCCGAATCAGCTGATTTGTTGGCTGGAACACCGGATGACGTACTTCTGTCAACCAACATATTCGGCAATGGTCGCGCGGTATACATGGCCGATTACAAACACAACGGGGAGAACACACGCTTGTTCTTGCGTGCAATACTCTGGGCGGGGCATATGGAAGCGGAAACTACGAAGTGGTTCAGCAGCAGCCCAAACACCGATTGTGCGTATTACCCAGAGGTGAAGCAATTTGTCGTCATCAACAACACCGACGAGAAACAGGAGACGACGGTGTTTAACGGAGATGGCAAAACGACACGGCTTGCGCTGGCCCCCATGGAAATGCGCTGGTTCGAGCTGGATGAAATCAACAAGCTTTGCAAATAGGGTTTTAGGGATAGGATGATGATCAGAGGGAGAAGTCGACGCATAATTTTTGGGGGAGATTACTTTCCAGAACAATGGCCTGAAGCGACGTGGCAGGAAGACATCCGCTTGATGAAACAGGCGAATGTCAATATGGTCAGTATTGGCATCTTTTCGTGGGCGCTGCTGCAGCCGGATGAAGATACCTTCACCTTTGATTGGTTGGACAGAGTCATGGACCTCTTGGCGTCGAATGATATCGATGTCTGCCTTGGCACCGCCACAGCAGCACAGCCCAACTGGTTAACTCGTAAGTATGATGATGTCTTGTTTGTGGGGGAGAATGACCAACGAGTCGCCTACGGTTCTCGACAAACCTACTGCGTTAATAGTCCCAGTTATCGTAAGGCAGTACGTCGGTTGGCGGAAGAGATGGCGACTCATTACAAAGACCACAAGGCGCTTGCTTTGTGGCATATCAACAACGAGTATGCCAATAAGAACAGCATGTGCTTTTGCAAGAACTGTGAAAAAGCGTTTCAGAGGTGGCTGCAAAACAAATACGGCACGATTGACAATCTGAATGAATGCTGGGGAACTATATTCTGGAGTGAGAACTATCGTTCCTGGGACGAGATCAATACACCTCAAATGAGTGCCGGTGGACGCAACGGGACGAAGCTTCTCGATTACAAACGTTTCTTGAGTGAGAGTTTCTTCACGCTGTATTTGGAAGAATACAATGTCATTCGATCAATAACACCACAGGTGCCCATTACCACCAACTTCGAAGCTGACTGGAGTAAGTTTGACCATTACTTGTTCCGCGATCATTTGGATGTGGCTTCACTCAACTTATACCCAGACCCGGGTAATCCTGCGGCGTACAAATGGTCTGCGCTGCGGCACTCGATGATGCGTTCATTACTGCAAAAGCCATTCATCCTCATGGAACAGGCGCCATCTCAAGTTGATTGGTATCCCGTCAATGTCCCCAAACCGCCAGGATTGATGCGTCTCTGGAGTTATCAGGCTTTAGCACATGGATCAGACTCGGTCATGTTCTTCCAATGGCGGGCTTCGAAGAAAGGTGCGGAGAAGTATCACAGTGCTATGGTGCCGCACTTTGGCGAAAAATCACGCGTTTTCCAGGAAGTCAGCGACTTGGGTCAGGAACTGACGCAGTTGGCGGAAATCGCCGGGTCGAATGTGGATGCAAAGGTCGCCCTCCTGCTTGATAGCGATTCCTGGTGGTCCGTGGACAGTCCTTATGGCTTTGGTTCGAAATCCCTGCAGAACGAAGTGTTTTGGATGTCCAATGCGCAGCCGTTCCCTTCGGTGCTGGTCAGTTATTTCGGCGAGTTGGAATATTACTACGAAGCCTTTCATGCCCTCAACATCCCTGTCGATGTAATCTCCGCAGATTACGATCTTTCAAAATACAAAGTGGTCGTTGCACCTTTGATGCACATGGTCAAGACTGGATTCAAGGAGACCATCGAGGGATTCGTACGCCAGGGCGGTACGTTCATCGCAACCTATTTCACGGGTGTGATCGACGAGAATGTGGGGGTTTTTCTTGGCGGCTACCTCGGACCGTTAAAGGACGTACTCGGGGTGAAGGTCGAAGAATATTGCCCATTACCACCCGGTGGGAAGAACCGTATCAGTTTTCCCCAGGCGGTTGATGGTTTCCAGAATGTTTACCAAGGTTCCATATGGGGTGAGGTGGCACATACGACGACGGCAAAACCACTGGCATATTTTGAGGATGATTATTACGCTGGTTCACCTTGTTTCACGGAGAATCGATACGGTCAAGGCAGGGCGTACTACATCGCCACGCGCCCAAACGAAGACTTCATGCGCGACTTAATCCATCACCTGGCGACCATTCATCACATCGAAGTGCCCGTGCTGCCGGCAGAAGTAGAATTGGTAACCCGTTCGCGGGAGACGAAGAAATTCTATTTTTACCTCAATCACGCCGATGGAGAACGCAAGGTTAAACTGCCGCAAGGCAAGTATCGTGACTTGCTTAGCGGTGCTGTCTGCCAGGACACGCTGAAGCTGGAACGGTATGGCGTTTCGATTCTGACAGACGTTTGAGACATCGTCCATTTATGGTGCGATTAGAGAATATCTTTATCCGCCAGGAAGAATCCCCAGATGTTGCTGCAATCCGTAGGGTCAACGAACTTGCCTTTGGCCGATAGGATGGATCTATCGTGATGCGGGGAAATTAACAGCGAAACAACAAGGAGATCCTGATGCCTACGCACATCCATTGGCGAAGCATTTCCACTTCTCGTTTATGTGCGTTGTTTCTGGCCGTTCTGGCTGTACTGTCCGCTTGCGTCGGTGGCACCTCGACACCTTTGCCTACAACAACGACTCTGCCGTTGGAAAACCGCATTCCTTCAGATGGGGATCGAGTGTGGATGAATTTCAATCTGGACTGGAAATATCGATCCGGTGAGTTGGAAGACGCGGAAGATGACGCATTTGATGATTCATCCTGGGTCTATGTCGATTTGCCGCATACGACGAAGTTCGTGACACCAGAAGACGTCCTCGCCGACTTGGGTGTGAGTTGGTATCGGAAACATTTTACGGTGGATGATCTCCATCTAGGAAGCAAGCTGTTCCTCGAATTTGAAGCGGCGATGCAGGTGGCGGATATCTGGTTAAATGGCGAGAAGCTGACCCGTCACGAAGGGGGATATACACCCTTCACCATCGATATCACGGATGAGGTGATTTTCGGTGGCGAAAACGTGATCGCAGTGCGGATCGACAACAATGCCAATCCGGATTGGGCGCCGGGCAAGAACGATATCGACTTTCAATTTCACGGCGGTATCTACCGGGACGTACGTATGATCGCGACCGACAAGCTGCACATCACGGACGCCGTTTATGCCGACGTGGTCGCCGGTGGCGGCGTTTTTGTGACCTACCCCTCGGTTGATGCGGATTCGGCAACGGTGAACGTGAAAACGAATGTTCTCAACGGACACGACAGCGTAAAAGAAACCACACTCGTCTCGGAAATCCTGGACATCGAAGGTCAGATCGTCGCATTGGCCAGCTCAACGGTGACGATCAAGCCGGGCTTCGATCACACATTCGAGCACGAGATCCTGGTCGAAAACCCGCAGCTTTGGCATCCGTATACGCCGAACCTTTACTTCCTGCGTACAACTGTTCAGGAAGCACAAAGATCTGTGGATGGGATTGTGACTCGTATTGGCATCCGCCGCATCGAATGGACGCATGATGACGGGTTAATCATCAACGGCAAGCCTTTCAGGACTTTGGGTGTAAACATGCATCAGGAAATCTACGGTCTGGGTTCTGCGGTTCCAGATCTGGCCATCTATTACGATGTGAAACGCATCAAGGATGCCGGATTGAACTTTATCCGCGGTGCGCATTACCCCCACGATCCGGCGTTCTACGACGCTTGTGATGAATTGGGCATCTTGGTGCTGGATGCGCAGACCGGGTGGCAGAATTTCGTGGATTCAGAGGCGTTCTACGAAAACACGCTGCAGGAACTGCGTGACATGATCCGCCGCGACCGCAATCACCCCAGCGTCGTGGCCTGGGAAGCCAGCCTGAATGAATCGCATTATCCCAAGATCTGGGCACAGGAAGCGCACACTATCGTGCATGAAGAATATCCCGGCGATCAGGCTTACTCGGCGGCCTGGACCTATTCTTACCACGATATTTTCATCGAAGCCTCACAGCATGACGTCCGCAGCAGCTCCGACTCCCGGCCGATTATCATCAATGAGTATGGGGATTGGGACTACGGTGGATTCGAGTCCACCAGCCGTCAGGCCCGTGAGGATGGCGACAAGGCCATGTTGGTCCAGGCAGCAAACCTTCAGGACGGTCAGGATAAAAACCAGGCCGTATCCTGGTTCTCCATGGATGGTTATTGGCAGTATGCTGACTATGGTGGATTTTCTCGATTCGGACTTCTTCGACCAGGGCTTGTCGATATGTATCGTATTCCCAAGTTCGCCTACTACTTCCTGCAGAGCCAGCGCGACCCGCAGGTGCATATGGCAGGAATCGACTCGGGTCCCATGGTCTATATCGCCAATCACTGGACGCCAGATTCGCCCACGACAGTCGAGGTATACAGCAACTGCGAAGCCGTCTCGTTGTACTTGAACGATGATTTAATCGAAACCCGTTCTCCCCAATCCGGAACCAACATCATGCATCCACCGTTTCTATTCGAACTGGACGCCTTCACGCCGGGGACCCTACAGGCGGAATGCTTGATCGGAGGCGAACAACGGGCGGTTTTCACACGTAGCGCGCCAGGAGAAGTGGCCTCCATCCTGCTGCGTCCGGAAGCTGAAATACTAATGGCAGATGCGAGCGATGCGCGCTTGGTCTTCATCGAGATTCTCGACGAAGAAGGCAACATCGTGGTGGCAGACAGCAGTCAAGTTTCCTTGAGCATCAGCGGCCCGGGCAGCATCGTGGGGCCGTCGACGTTGACCATGAAATCCGGGCAGCTGGCGGTGTGGGTGCGCGGCCAGCGCATGGCGGGCACGATCACGTTAACAGCCAGCGCGCCTGGGATGGGTGAAACCAGCGTCGAACTCACCAGTCTTGAAGTGCCTGGTCTTCCTCCACTCCCGGTCGATCGCACTGATCCCTGACCGTCGCTTTCACTTACGAGCTCCACGCAGACTGCCATTCTTGTAGTGCGTTTGGCGGACAGTTTTTCTTTCCTGCTTTCTCTATAACGCGGACTCCTTGCTAGTGCCACATTGTGGCCAAGGCGCGGATATAATCATCTACACCCGTATTCCATCGAGATTGGGAAGGTAGGAACATGATGAATGGTGTTTCAAAGCGGTATAAAAACGTATTTATTGCTGGTCTGCTCGTACTATCTGCCTGTACTAGCGTTGCATCGCCCACGGAGTCTCCCACACCGCAAGATTTGATCACGGTCGAACCAACGATGACGCCTGCTCCTTCCGAGACGGCGGAACTCCAATTGGCTCCGCTTGAAGCCATCTACCGGGACGAGTCCGCGGGTTTTGCCTTCGATTACCCGACTTCGTGGACCGCCGATGCACCTCAGGTAGGTGGAGAACGTGGTTACTTTTCGCAAATTACCTCCTGGTTCCGCAATCCAGGTGAGTTGCCGGAATTTATTCCTGAAGGCGAGACTTATCTGAGTATTACCGTACTGTTATGGGATCCGAAGAACGATCTGGATGCTTTCATTGCCACTCGGAAAGAGGGCTGGAATGCTTCAGGCTTCGAGATCCTCGCTGAGCAAGAATTGTCACTGTCCGGCAACTGGCGGGCATTCCAATTTCGTATTCAATCTCCGGAGGCAGTGACTTATTACCTGATTACATCGGTTGGGGAGCGCTACCTCGTCCTCAGCGGAAGCGGTGATATCGATCTGCTGGGCGAGATCGCCGGTACGCTTCGGCCACTCGCGACGACTCTTTGAGGCATGCTTGAACGAATGTAGGTAGGTCGAAATACATACGTTCGGTCGCGTTCTACCGCCACAATACGAGGGTAATTTCATCTGAAGTTCGAGGGAGCGGCGTATCATGAAGCTTTTGGAAAACAAATGGGCGCTCGTCACCGGTTCCAGCCGCGGCATCGGTCAGCAAATCGCCTTGGGCCTGGCGCGGCGGAAGTGCAACATCATCGTGCATGGCCGTAAAAAAGGCAACACCGCAGAGACGATCGAACAAATAAAATCGTTGGAAGTCCAGACGTATGATGTCGCTGCCGACCTGGAGAATCCCCGGGAGATCGAAACGCTTATCTCTCAAGTACAGGACGGACCCGGCGTTGTCGATATTCTCTATAACAATGCTGCGATCCAGAACGAATGGGAATCCATATGGGAGATTGACCTGGATGGGTGGCGGCGGATTTTCGAGGTCAATTTGTTTGCGATGGTGCGTTTGTGCAACGCTTTTGCGCCGCAGATGAAACAGCGCGGCTTCGGGCGCATCATCAATCTGACATCGGGTATCCAGGACATCCCTCAATTGGCACCGTACAGCGTCTCCAAAGCGGCGGTGGATAAATACAGTCAGGATTTGGCCGCGGAATTGCGTGGGACGAACGTGTTGGTGAATTTTCTCGATCCCGGCTGGTTGAAAACCGATATGGGTGGACCCAATGCGGAGAACGATGTGACGACCGTGCTGCCAGGAGCCCTCGTGCCGGCTTTACTGGATGATCACGGCCCGAGTGGTCGATTTTATGCAGCCCAGGATTACAAGGTTTTCGAGGTTTGAATGGGGGCTTCGGATTGGATCGATATAGGGATACGCAGAACACGTATCAATCCGTTTTGGTTTTTGCTACAATTCATTATAGGATTGCTCGAATCGTGAGGGATACACATTCCAGGCAATCGCTAACAAAGTGATTCGTTAAATAGTATGGAGGAGGGAATTGCGATGGCTGTAGATTCCAGACATTCGGTAGTTGTCAGCGAGAAGAAGCTTGCCGGACTCAGGCGTTTCAATATCGTTATGGGGTTTCTTCATTTAGTCCAGGGCGTCTTCATGATCCTGGTAAGCAACGACACGACCTACCCGATCTTCACTAACTTCTTGCGTTTCGATGTCGATACCCGCTCGCTCATTCCAGATCCAAAGTTGGTTTACGAGCTTCGCTTTGGTCCCGCCGTGGCAGTCTTTCTGCTTATCTCGGCGGTGGCTCACTTCTACCTCTCGACGATCGGCTATGGCCGGTACATAGAAAATTTGAAGAAGGGTATGAACCCGGTGCGTTTCTACGAGTATGCACTTAGCTCGTCGCTCATGATCGTCTTGATCGGCATGCTCATCGGCCTGTGGGATCTGGGCGCGTTGATCCTGATCTTCGGCATCAACGCTATGATGAATCTCTTCGGCATCATGATGGAGCTGCACAACCAGACCACACAGCGGACGAACTGGACCGCCTTCATCTACGGATGCATTGCCGGCGTCGTTCCCTGGGTCGTAATCTTTGTGTATTTCGTGGGCGCGGTCAACTCGGGCGATGCCAAACCGCCGGCTTTCGTGTACGCCATCATTCCCACACTGTTCGTCTTCTTCAACATCTTTGCCATCAACATGGTGCTTCAGTATCGCAAGGTGGGACGTTGGGCGGATTACCTTTACGGCGAGCGGGTGTACATTATCCTGAGCTTGACGGCGAAATCGGTCTTGGCCTGGTTGATCTGGGCGGGCACACTCGCACCAGTATAAACCCCAACTTCGGCAGTATTCGTAAATCACGATGTTGCGATTTCAATGAGATCGCAACATCGTGATTTTTATTTTTATAACGTTATCCACGTGTTATCCTATCTTCCTAATCTGATTGTCTACCAACTCATTCCAATGATGAAACATCGAACCCATACGTGCTGAGATGGTCCAGGATAATCCGGCGGGCTTCTTCTTCGGTCAGTAGGTGGGATTCTAAACAGGGGCTTGTATGCGCTGGCACAAGATACTCGGTGAACTCATTCGTGTTTAACTCCAATCGATATAATCCCTGACAGACGACCAATTGAATGTATCCAAACTGATTGAAGGAAGTAGATGTGCGAGAAGCGTCGATCTCACACCACCAGTCTGGAGGTTCGCATTGTACGCCTACCACGCCGGCGCTGAAGATCGACCGTAGCGGAGATCGTTTCCCGTCGATCAACGATTTCCCGGACATCCAGGTGGGTGTTTCCATTCCCAAATAATCCAGGACGGTCGGGGCGATGTCGATATTCTGGGTGTTATCCGCAATCCGTCCGGCGAAGTCGCCGTTGGGGAAATGGAACAGCAGCGGAATGCGGTCGTCTGCACGCCAGCCATTGGCGTGATCCGAGTACACGATCCAGATGGTTTGATCCATCAATCCGTCGCTCTCTAGCACATTCATGATTCTGCCGATAAAGGCGTCGTATTCCAAGACGGAGTCGTCGAAGAATTCGCTCACCCAATCTTGATGCTGAGTCATGCCAGCCGAAAATACTTGCTTTGCTGGATAGAACTTGGGGCCGTGTGTGTTCATGAGATGTACGTGGATGAAAAGCGGTGTGTCCGTTGCGCGGATCTGAGTAATTAATTGATCGATTCGTTGCAGATCACTGATTTTTAGCTGCGTATTCGGATCGACGGCCTGGATTACTTCAAGATAAGGGTCCTGCATCTCGCGGATGAAGAAGATGTGCAGCACTCGATCCGTGACGCGTTCCCAGAGACGCGGCAGGAAATAGCCGAGATCCTCCAGGTGATATTGACGGGAAAAGCTGGCGATTTCGCTTTGTCCCATTGCACGACCGTTGACTGTGTCGAATCCCTCCTGCAGGTTTACGTCATAGGCGTCAACATAGTAAGGAAAACCGATTTGGATGGTGGTGTAGCCAGCGCGCTGCAATATTCCCGGCAGGTGCTGGACGGCGTCCTCTCCCTGCAGAATGTTGGGGGAGTAGAGTACGCGTGTGTCGGTTGGGTATTTGCTTGTCATAATGGAGACAATCGATCCAGTACTGCTGGAAGAGTTGGTGAAATTATTCTCCGCAAGCAGGCCCGTTTCCGCCAACTTGGCCAGATTGGGTGTTGTCTCGCGTTCGTACCCGTAGAGCGACATGTTAAAGGCGGTTGTGCCATCTCCGCCGATGAGGATGATATGCGGTGAGCGGTCCAGGAGCGTAACTTCACTGCCCAGGATCTCTGTCGCTGCGGCAATGCGGGTGATTCCAATGCAGAGCGCTGTCAGGACCAGGGCGATGGCCGATAGAACTTGGATGGTATTCCGCGTGGGCAGATGATGTGTACCGGTTGGGTTTTCACTTGCTGGGAAGTGCACGGTGGGGAAACGGATGCGGTTAAGGAAATGTCGGTACCAGAGGATGAAAAGCAACACCGCCAGTATGCCGTATCCCGCCCGTATGGTATTTCGAGATGTTGCGATGCCTACCTGAAATACAGTCTTGGTGAAATTGTCGAGCAACAAGATACTCAAAACTGCCGCGACGACCGAAGGCAGTACCGTTCCCAGACGGATGAATACCTGAAAGCGCTTGAACGGTCCCGGAATCCAGGCCATGATGCGCAGCAACATCAGTATAGCTGCAGCCGCCATTGCTGGTATGAGACCGGTAAGAAGGAAAATTTCCAATTTCTTCCCCAGCGGGAGAGCATCCATGAAGGAAGGTTTGGTGGCAAAGAAGAGCCACTCCATGAAGGCGTAGGCGAATACGATCAGGATCGTCTGCGAAAATAGCAACCGCCAGGAAAACTGTCGATCGGATTTTTCCATTCTCTATACCTTTGCAGAAGAGATGGTCACTGATTTGACCATCGTGCGAAACCATTTGTGCGTGGAAGCAAGAATCGTTACAACTTCAAGCCGAAAAACACCAAAGCCATAGGGTCGTTACGCTTGCCCGGAGGTTGATGGTAAATATGCGAAGATTGTGAATGATCATTTTCCCTAATTTTGGGTGCTGGACAAAGGTATAATTCACGCCGTTGTGCAATGTGTACAGGAGTAAACTTTTATGTCGGTTCGTGCAGTGAAAAACCATTCCCTTTTCACCTTTCTTAAAAACCTGCGTGGAAACCCGCGCGCCTGTATCTATACCGAACCTTTGTGGGGCATCCCTTTTAATCTATATAGCCCATACGTTTCGATTTACATGCTGGCCCTGGGGCTTGCCGAGCAGGAGATTGGTCTGATCCTTTCCATCAGTTGGGGTTTCCAGATCGTCCTCGCCTTGTTTAGCGGCGTGGTTACGGATAAGCTCGGACGCCGTCGTACGACTTTGATCTTCGATATTCTCTGCTGGTCGGTCCCGGCTTTGATATCAGCGTTGGCGCAAAATTTCTGGTATTTTCTGGCGGCCGCCATATTCAACAGCCTCTGGCGCATCACACAAAATTCGTGGACGTGTTTACTGGTAGAGGATGCCGAACCCGATCACCTGATCGACATCTACACCTGGATCTACATCGCCAATTTGTGGGTGGGGCTTCTCGCTCCGTTAACGTTGCTGTTGATCGGGATATTTACGCTTGTACCGACAATGCGCGGGTTATATTTCTTTGCGGCTTTCATGTTCACGTTGAAAGCCATCATCACGTATCGATATACTGAGGAGACTGCACAGGGAAAAAATCGTTTGCAGGAAACGCGCGAGCAAAGCATATTTTACGTGCTGCGAGGCTACAAGGGCGTTTTCTCCGAATTGCTGCATACACCTCGGACGTTGTACACGGGCGGTATCATGTTCGTAATCAGTGTTGCCATGCTTATCAGCAATAATTTCTGGGCCATTATCGTGACCGAGAAACTGCACATTCCTGCTGAGCATATTGCCATTTTCACTTTTATTAAAGCCGCCATCATGTTGTTGTTCTTCTTTTTCGTGATGCCGCGCCTTAACAAGATGCACTTCACACTGCCCATGGTAATCGGTTTTCTCGTCTTTGGCATCAGTCAAGTGGTGCTGATCACTGCCCCCGAGCGGGGTTATGCTGTCTTGATATTCAGCGTGGTATTGGAGGCTTGTTGTATTGCAGCCGTTGGCCCACTCGTCGATCGGCTGACCGTATTGGCGATTCGTGCAGAAGAACGTGCACGCATACAGGCGATTCTACAGGTGGGTATCATCTTCTTCACATCGCCGTTTGGTTGGATAGCGGGTACGCTTTCGGAATTGAATAAGAATCTGCCCTTCATGATCAACATCGTTCTGTTCGCTGTGGGTGCGGCGCTGGCATATCTGGTTGGGACCCGGATGGAGCCGGTGGCTGAAGCGGAAGTGGTTTCACCCGTTGTTTAGCTCGTGATAAACTTGAAGCTCGACATTCATTCTAAGGTTTGCAGGGTGGCGTGCAATACGATATTTATCTCCCGATTCAGGTGATCGGGTTGTGCCTCGAACCGCAGTCGAAAGGATAATCGCATGGATGATCAAGTGTCGAAGCGAAGCCGGGAATATTTGGAATCCGGCTATTGGTGTGCCGAAAGTGTTTTACTTGCCGTTGCGGAAGCAAAGGGAGTCCAATCTGATTTGATCCCCAAGATCGCCACGGGTTTTTGCAGCGGCATGGCGAGGACAAACGGTCAATGTGGTGCGCTCAGTGGTGGGATCCTGAGTATCGGCATGCTTACTGGGAGAAGTCTCCCCGGGGGGCCAGTGAACGAAACATACTCGCGCGTGATTAAATTGCGCCAGGATTTCGAGGCACAATTTGGATCGACCGGCTGCTCCGAGCTCCTCGGCCTGGATCTGGGAACGGAAGAAGGTCTCCAAAAGTATCATGCAGAGAATATGCGTGAACACTGTTTGGAATACACGCAAGCGACCACCCGCATGGTCATGGCGTTGCTTGATGATCCTGATCTGGGATAGGGGATAAGCTTTTCTCGTATGAGGATGGGGGAGTTTGCATGAGCATGAATTTCCAGGCGCTTGTCTTTAATATCCCGCCGGATCAGGCGCCGTCCATGCTGGGGCGGCATTTGCGGAACTATCTGGTCGCCGAGCAAATCATCGATGCGAAGACGTCGGATTGTACTCCTGGTGCTCGAAGACCGAGCTACGCCCCTGGACCCGGTTATGCGATTGCCGTTGATGTTCCCAACCCTCATCTTTTCTCTCTGTCCACGAATGGTGTCGAAATCTCGCTGGGGCGGATCGTAGAGATCGATCCGCAGGGAAGTTTCGAAGCGACATGCCCAAAGTGTGCCAACGAATTTACCCCGGGAGAGGATATGTACGATGCGATCTCGGGCTGGCACGAGGGAGAGGATCACGTTTCGGTTGCCTGCCCGAAATGCCTGCATGTCGTCTGTCTCGTCGATTGGTCCATCGAGCCGGCCTGGGGTTTTGGCAACCTGGCGATCAAATTTTGGAACTGGCCCATGCTCCGTCCAAAGTTCATTGAGAAGCTCGCCGCCATCGCCGGATTTCAACCCACCGTCGTTACGGGGAAGTTGTAGGTATGGGCGTTTAATCTAAGAAGATCCCACTGTTGGCGGCTTTCCAGACACTTACAACGCGCCGCTGCAAAGGATTCCGCTTTGATGCCATAATTCTCGAGGGGTCGTTTTCTTCGAGTTAGATTTATTTGATTCCAGTGATTAACGCAAGCATGTATAATCTCTAATCGACCGCGCGTTGATGTGGCGATCGCAGGTTTGCCTCAGAAACATGGATGATCAAGTGAAGGGAACGCGTATGAGCAACGATCACAGCAAGATCAATTCGATCGTCCGGCGGGAGCGTGCGGAAGAGTACTTGTTCTTCTCCCTCGTTGCCTTTGCCGGCACAGTAGTTTTTACACGAGCCTTTCTCCATCTGACCGGATTTCCGCAGCTCGGCAACGACATCCTGCACATCGCCCATGCGCTTTGGGGTGGGTTGTTTCTCTTCATCGCCGTGCTGCTGCCCTTGACCATGGCCAACCGCTGGACGCTACAAACCAGTGCGGTTCTCAGCGGGATCGGCATCGGCCTTTTCATCGACGAGGTGGGGAAGTTCATCACCCAGAACAACGATTACTTCTATCCACCGGCCGCATCGCTGATTTACGGTTTCTTCCTGCTCTGCGTATTTGTTTTCGTTGTTTTCCGGCGCGCCCGCCATGCTGATCCCCGTCAGGCCATGTACAACGTCCTGGATGGTTTCCAGGATTTGTTAGACGGCGATTTGGACAGGGCAGAGGCGGAGCGGATCGAAACGCAGCTGGCTATCGCCATGTGGTCGGATCGGGAGGAGATCAAATCCATGGCGCGGGTACTCAACGAATTTCTCGAAGGGCAAAAATCTCACCTGCCCACGGCGAGACTGAGTCTCTTGAAACGGATTGTTCGCTGGACGGATTCGATCGGCATGCGTTTGGGTCGTCGGGTGCACAGCATGATCGTCGCAACGATATTGATCCTGTGGCTGCTGGCAGTGATTGGCTACATCGTAGTGCTGGTTCATAGTGGAACAAACCTGAATCCACAGGTGCTGCGGTGGCGTGACGCGTTAATCGGCATTCAAAGCGTGGTCGGTGTCCTGATGTTGATTGCCGTGATCGCCTGGTTTTCCCGCAGGGAAGAAACGGGTTTAAAGTTCGCCATTTTAGGATTTTTATTGTCCCTGGTTGCCCTGCAAATGTACTATTTCTACATCAGTCAGTTTTCAGCGACGGTTACTACGTTGGTCCAGTTCGGCTTCTTACAAACCATGACGACCTATCGACGCTGGTATTTTTAGGATACGTTGTTCCACAAAGAAAGGGAGTAACTTGAATATGGAACCGGTCTTGAAGATCATCTTCTTTGTACTTTTTGCTGCCTTGTTGGCCATACGCGGCTATTTCGGCTGGAAAGCCAGGAAGGCCGGTCACTGCAGCTGGTTCGCGGACGAGGATGCTGTCGATCGGGAGGGCTGGTTGAGCCTGATGTTACGTCCCATCACTTTCCTGGGAATGTTGGCCCTGATCGTGTTCTATGCACTTGATAACGGCGAGTCAAGTTGGATAGTCGTTTCCCTGCCGGACTGGCTGCGCTGGTTGGGCGTTGGGCTGGGGATTATAAGTCTGCCCTTGCTGGTATGGGTACACGATACCCTTCGAGAGTTCTGGTCGACCACGCTGCAAGTCCAGGATCGGCATGAATTGATTATGGAGGGACCGTATCGATGGGTACGGCATCCGATGTATTCAGCTCTGAGTTTCCTTTTTGTGGGCCTTTCGCTGATTTCTGCGGTCTGGCCGCTTCTCGTCCTGGCGGTCGTCATGATGCCCTTCTTCAATCGTGTTGCCAGCAGAGAAGAAACAATGATGATCGAACAGTTTGGAGAGGAATACCGCAGTTATATGCAGCGAACCGGCCGTTTTTTCCCGCGATTACAGTAGAAGACTTATCTGTGTTTCGTGTGTCGATTTACTTTGAATGTGCATAGCTGTACGCTAAGGACGGCAGACTCTTTCACGACCCGATTCCCTAGTGGCAATCGATGTGGCAAGATGATTTCAGTCACGAATGTAATCTGTCCGAGAGGCGATTATAACGCATGAAGAAATTGGTTATCATCGGGACAGGGCTGGGTGGTTTGTCCTTGGGCATTCGCCTGCAGTCGAAGGGCTACCAGGTAACCATTCTGGAAAAAAGCGACCAAATTGGAGGTCACGCCTCGCAGCGCAAGCAGCGTGGCTACACCTTCGATATGGGTCCCTCACTCTTTACCGCGCCCGGCATCGTGCGCAAGTTGTTCACCTGTGCCGGTGAGCGTATGGAGGACCATCTGGAGCTTATCCCGCTCGATCCCTTCTACCGCATTTACTTCCATGATGGCAGTTATCTCGATTACAGCGGAGACAGCGATCGCATGAGGGAGCGCATGTCCCAGTTCAATCCATGGGATGCCAGGAAATATGAGCAGTTCATCGCTCATTCGGGTGGGATCTATCGTTTTATCGTCGAGCAAGGGTATGGATCGCGCCCCTTTGACAGCTGGCTGACGATGCTTAAGTTCATTCCGCAAGCCTTGAAACTGCGGGCTTTTCTACCGGCCTATTATTTATCGACCCGCTATTTCCGCGATTTCCGACATCGCTTCGCCTTCAGCTTTCACCCACTTTTCCTCGGTGGAAGCCCTTTTCGCGTACCAGCGGTTTACCAGATGATTCCCTATTTGGAAAAGACCGAAGGGGTGTGGTATTCGCGCGGCGGGATGTACAGTTTGGTCGAAGCGCTGGCGGCGGTGTTTCGGAATCTGGGGGGAGAGATTCACACCAATCATGAAGCCGTGCAAATCCTCGTAGAAGATCGCCGTGCATGTGGCATTGTAACGAGTCAAAAAATCTTTCGCGCGGACGCTGTGGTTTCCAATGCCGATCTTCAGCATACGTACGAAACCCTGCTTGCGCCGAAGTATCGTCGCAAATGGACCGACCGACGTCTCCGCCGTGTTCGCTACGGCATGAGTGCATTTATGCTCTATCTGGGTGTGCGCAAGAAATTTCCTCAGCTGCGCCACCACACTCTGATTCTTTCGGAACGCTATCGCACATTGGTGAAGGATATCTTCGATCGGCATATCCTTCCCGAAGATTTTTCGATGTACCTGCACGTTCCTTCTCGAACCGATGCAGCGATGGCACCTCCTGGTTGTGAGAGCATGTATGTACTCATTCCGGTAACCAACCTGTCTGGTAATGTGGATTGGGAGATGGCGGCGGAGCCCTTTGGCCAAAAAGTGTTGGAATTCCTGGAGCATGATTTTGGTCTGGATGGCTTGCAGGATGCAATCGAGGTAAAGATCGTCTTTACCCCGCAGGATTTCGCCCAGCAGCGAGCCAGTCATTTGGGCGCTCCCTGGGGATTGGAGCCAATATTTTCACAATCTGCCATATTCCGCCCGCAGAATCGATGTGAGGATGTGAATGGATTGTATCTGGTAGGTGCCAGCACCCATCCCGGCGCCGGGGTGCCTGGTGTGATGCTGACAGCCGAAGCGACCGAACGGGTGATCCGACAGGATTTTCAGGATTCAGCCTGAGGACTTGATGTATTCAAGTCGACGAAGGATTGAATTAAAATAGGTTGTCCATTGTTCGAGAAGCTTCGAATTTTCATTCTTTATTTTTTACTTATCGTCGGGGCTGTGGTTCACGTGGAGGGAAGCTATGCCTCGATATTGCTGTCGATAACAAGTTGGATGTTGATCGGACTGGGAATCTGGATCGTTTGTGAGTATGCCTGGTCATACTGCAGGGGAAACGATTCGGGTTTGAATCGTAAGAAAGAGCGCCGGCAATGTATCGGATGGAGCATCGCTGTTGTCGCCATCACCTGGTCACTCGAGTGGTTCGGCGTTCATACGGGTTGGATCTTCGGCCGCTATCAATATCATTCCGTACTGCAGCCGCAAATTTCGGGCGTACCGCTCGCCATCGGTTTTTCCTGGCTGACCTTATTGCTCTCCGCGGCGGCGCTGGAACGGCGACTGCCTTCACGACTGCAAAGCGACAGCGTTCTGCGTAGATCACTGACCATTGCGATCTTGCTGCTCATCTTCGAAATCGTGCTGGAACCGGGTGCGGTCAAGCTGGGGTATTGGCGCTGGCAGGACGGCAGTGTCCCCTGGGGGAATTATCTCTCCTGGTTAGGGATTGGCTGGGCGCTGGCGTATGTCACCTTGCGATTGGATTTATGGCGAAGGGACTTCCCGCAAATCACCCCCCATTTCTATCTTGCACAAATGATTTACTTTGGGTTGGTGTATCTGGCATAGCAGTGGGTTGATCCTGAGTGTTTAAAAAAAATACCCTCCGGAATTTCCAGAGGGCATTTCTTCTGCAGGTATGTATACAATCAAGCAAGTACCGGATCGCGCCCCAGGATGTTGTCGATCTCATTCATCTGATCCGGGGTCAGCGGTCCGAACTGCATCGCGCCGGCGTTTTCCTGCACCTGTTTGACGTTCTTGAAGCCCGGAATAGGCACCGTGCGCTCGCTGGCGCCCCAGATCCAGGCCAGCGCGCCCTGTGCCAGGGTGCGTCCGTTCGTGGTCAGGATTTCACGGATCGCTTCCAGTCGTTTCAACCATTCCGGATTGGGTTTACCGTCCTTGAAGCCTTCAAACCATTCGGCACTATGGCGTACATCGTCGCTGCCGAAGGTTGTCTCGGGGGTGAATTTTCCGGTAAGGATGCCCATGCCAAGTGGGCCACGGTTAAGGCTGCCGAGATTTAACTCATCGCAGGCTCGCAGCAGTTCCAGATTGCCGTCGAAGACGTTCAACTGCTGTTGAGCGACGCCGCAGTTGGGCCCTTCGGCAAAGCTGCGCACCGCATCTAGTCTGTCGGTGCTCCAACCGTAGGTGCGGATTTTACCATCGCGCACCAATGCCTCTAATTCTTCGCGTACAGCAACGGATTTCTCCAGGTCGTATCCCCAGACGTGCAGTTGGAAAACGTCGATCACGTCGGTGTCCAACCGTTTCAAACTGGCTTCGCAGTCCGCCCGAAGGTGGCTGACGATGTCGCCGTGTTCCTCGTCTCCGTCGTACGGCAGGACGTTCTTTGCCTTTTCATCCACGACGTAGCCGAATTTGGTGGCGATCACGACCTGATCGCGCTTGCCGTGCAGTGCTTTCCCCAGGATGCGTTCGCTGTGACCGCAGCCGTAGTTGGCGGCGGTGTCGAAAAGCGTGGCGCCGGCGTCCAGGGCGGCGTGAATGGCGCGGATCGATTCATCGTCGTCGATCTCGCCCCAACCAGCTTCGCCGTCGAGGAATTTCCAGGTGCCTCCGATCGCCCAGCAGCCCATGCCGACGGCGGAAACTTCGATTCCCGATTTTCCTAACGTGCGTTTCATGATTCCTCCTCGATCATGTTGGAATACCAATCGATCTTGTTGTGAATGACTTCTAAATCCTTTTCTAATGCCGCTATCTCTAGCAGCACACACTCGCGGTGTTTTTTCAGGATAGCCAATCGTGCCTGAATGGTGTGGTCTCCGGCGTGGGTCAGGTGGGTGAACTCGATCATCTGCGCCACCGGCATGCCCGTGCTGCGCAGGCATTTGAGGAAATCGATCCAGCCCAGATCCGTGTCGGTGTAGCGACGGTGTCCGTTGGGGGCGCGCTGCACCGGCGGGATCAATCCAATCTTCTCGTAATAACGCAGCGTATGATCGCTAAGCCCCGTGCGGGAGGCGGTCTGTTGAATGGTCAGGTTTGTATCCATAGTAACTCCATCATACAACTTAGAGTGTACTCTAAGTCAAGCGTTTTTTGAGACTATCTTTGAAGTTGTTTGTCTTGTGGGGACCATTCCGTGGTAGTCGGGATTTGCGGGTTATTTGCTTGAATGGTCGCCTTGGACGGTGTATGCTATGCGATGGTGTTGGTGTTATTCACTGGCACTGAAATCTAACATGGAGTGCGGTTGAGACGATGCTGCTAACGATTTCCACGACGCACAAGCCGGCAACGGATCTGGGATATCTGCTACACAAACATCCTGCCCGCAGCCAGGTCTTTTCCACTGCATTCGGAAACGCGCACGTCTTTTTTCCTGAGGCAGAAGAAAAGCGCTGTACGGCGGCATTGCTTTTGGAGATAGATCCGATTGGTTTGGTTCGTGGTCGTCGAAGAGGTCACACTGGGTATGTCTTACAGCAGTATGTGAATGACCGGCCTTATGTGGCGTCTTCATTCCTGAGTGTTGCGATTGCGAAAGTTTTCGGCACCGCATTGGCGGGAAAGTGCAAAGATCGACCGAAGCTTGTCAAGATACCCATACCTTTCGAAACAACGTTGGCCGTTGTTCCCGATCCGAGTGGCGGTGAATTGCTCGAGCGATTGTTCCAACCATTGGGGTATTCCATGGCGTTAAAACGCCATCCCCTGGACCCGAATTTCCCAGATTGGGGTGATTCCAGGTATTTTACGGTCAAACTGCAGGGGAAGGTGTGTCTTTCACAGCTGCTCTCCCATCTCTATGTGCTCATCCCCGTTTTGGACAACCACAAACACTACTGGGTTGGAGACGCCGAGGTTGAGAAGCTACTCAAACGCGGGGCAGGTTGGCTGGCAGATCATCCGGAGAAAGAATTAATCACCAAGCGGTATTTGAAGTACAAACGTAGCCTGACGCAGGAAGCGTTAGAACGTCTGGTTGCGGATGAGACCATAGATATCACAGCGCTCGAAGATGCCCAAATTGAAGAAGAGAACGTACTTGAGCGACCACTTAGTTTGCACGAACAACGGTTGAATCAGGTGCTGGCCGTGCTTAAGTCCGGGGGCATCTCTCGTGTGTTGGATCTTGGCTGTGGTGAGGGTCGATTATTGAGATTATTGCTTCGGGAGAAGCAGTTTTCGGAGATCGTCGGCTTGGATGTCTCCTATCGTGCACTCGAGATTGCCAAGAAGCGGATCCATTTGGACCGACTTTCTGAAAAGAGTCGCGAACGCATCAAACTGCTGCACGGATCATTAATCTACAAGGATGCACGGCTGGAAGGCTTCGACGCCGCTGCGGTTGTGGAAGTGATCGAGCATTTGGATTTGGCGCGCCTGGCGGCTTTTGAACGCGTGCTTTTCGAACATGCCCGACCCAAAACCATCGTACTGACCACGCCGAACGTGGAGTACAACGTGAAATTCGAGTCGCTGCCGGAGGGTGCAGTTCGACACAAGGATCACCGCTTTGAGTGGACGCGGAGTGAATTTCAGGCTTGGGCAACCGGTGTGGCAGAGCGTTTCGGTTATGCGGTCCGGTTTTTACCGATTGGTCCGGAAGATAAAGTCGTCGGTTCGCCTAGTCAGATGGGGGTCTTCACACGATGAATATCTCCATACCCGAGTTGGCACTGGTTGTCTTGATCGGTCCTTCCGGATCTGGTAAATCGACCTTCGCCCGACAGCACTTTGCACCAACGGAAATCATCAGCTCGGATTTCTGCCGGGGATTGATCTCCGATAACGAGAACGATCAGACCGTTACGCCGGAGGCCTTTGAAGTTCTTCGCTTCATCGCTGCCAAGCGTTTGGCCAACGCCAGATTGACAGTTATTGATGCCACGAACGTTCAGGCCGATGCTCGTAAACCGCTGATCGAATTGGCGCGTGAATATCATTTCTTTCCTGTGGCGATTGTACTCAACATATCGGAGAAGGAATGCTGGCAGAGAAACCAGGCCCGCCCCGAGCGAGATTTCGGACGCCATGTCATCCGCAGCCACTGCCGCCAATTGCAGCGTTCACTGAAGCAGCTTAAACGTGAGGGTTTTCGGTTCATCTTCCAGTTGGATTCCATGGAAGAGGTGCAAGCGGCTCGTATTGAGCGGCGTCCGCTTTGGAACAACCTGCGGCATGAAACGGGTCCCTTCGACATCGTCGGGGATATCCACGGGTGCTGTGACGAATTGGAGGCACTGCTCGTAAAGCTGGGATACGAACTGCAATCGAGTGAATCAGACTCCTTGCCGGTCTACCGCAATCCTCAAGGGCGCAAGGCCATCTTTTTGGGAGATCTGGTCGACCGAGGCCCGCGTATTCTGGATACGTATCGAGTGGTGCGCGGCATGGTCGAGGCAGGCCAAGCATTGTGCATTCCTGGAAATCACGACATGAAGCTCGTCCGTAAACTGCAGGGCCGAAATGTCCAGATCACACATGGCCTGGATCGTACTCTGGCTGAGATCGACGCTTTGCCGGAGGATATTCGCGACGAATATATTCGGGAGATGGTCGATTTCTTCAGATCCCTGATCAGTCACTATGTTCTAGACGATGGCAAGTTGGTCGTAGCGCACGCCGGGATGAAGGAAAGCATGCAGGGACGCGGTTCGGCCAAGGTGCGTGACTTCGCGTTATACGGTGAGACGACGGGAGAGACGGACGAGTTCGGTTTGCCGATACGTCATAATTGGGCGGCGGAATACCGAGGCCGGGCGATGGTCGTTTATGGTCATACGGCGGTTCCCGAACCGCAGCGTCTCAATGGAACGATCAACATCGATACCGGCTGTGTGTACGGAGGAAAGCTAACGGCGCTGCGGTATCCGGAAGATGAGATTGTGATGGTAACGGCGGAGAAGGTGTACGCTTCTCCAGGTAAACCGTTCTTGGCGGAAGGAGACCGTGCCGCTTCTCCTACAGCGCAGCAGGTTCACGATGATCTTTTACGCATTGATGATGTCACGGGTAAACGCATCGTAGCGACGGGTTTGCGTGGAAATGTAACCATTCGGGAGGAAAACGCGATTGCCGCTCTGGAGGTGATGAGCCGTTTTGCGGTTGACCCCAAGTGGTTGATCTATTTGCCGCCAACGATGTCCCCTTCAGAAACCAGCCAGGAAGCGGACATGCTTGAGCATCCAACCGAAGTCTTCGCCTACTATCGAAGTCAAGGCATCCCTGAAGTGATTTGTGAGGAGAAGCACATGGGATCGCGAGCTGTGGTCATCGTCTGTCGTGACGTAGAAACGGCGCGGCGTCGTTTTGGGGTGGTAGAGGAACGAAGCGGCAGATGTTATACACGAACGGGCAGGTCGTTTTTCAGTGATCGGAGCCTTGAAGATCAATTTCTGGGAAGGATGGTCCACGCGATCGAAGAGGCGGGATGGTGGGAGCAATTTAACACGGACTGGGTTTGTTTAGACTGTGAACTGATGCCTTGGTCGGCAAAAGCACAGGAACTATTACATCAGCAGTACGCAGCTGTGGGGGCTTCCGCACGAGCTGGTTTGCATGAGGCACTTGCTGTGCTGAAACAAGGTGCGGAGCGAATCCCCGAATTGCTGCCGTTCATTACCCACTATCAAGAGCGTCAGCAGCGCATCGATCGATACACCAGAGCGTACAGTCATTACTGCTGGCCGGTTGATACAATCGATGATCTCAAACTTGCACCGTTCCACCTGCTTGCGACGGAAGGAGCTGTCCACATTGATCAGGATCACATCTGGCACATGGATACTCTGGCACAGCTTTGCAAACAGGATGAGACCTTGCTTTTGGCGACGTCTTATCGTGTGGTCGATTTGACCGACCCGGAAAGCTGCCAGGCAGGGATTCAATGGTGGTCGGATATGACCGCTGCCGGTGGCGAAGGCATGGTGGTTAAGCCGTTGGCCTACGTGGCGCGTGGCAAGCGAGGCTTGATCCAGCCGGCAATCAAATGTCGAGGGCGCGAGTACTTGCGCATTATCTATGGCCCGGAATACACAGCGCCTGAGCATCTGCAGCGACTGCGTTCCCGTGGGTTGTCGCGCAAACGTTCGCTGGCGCTGCGCGAGTTTGCATTAGGGATCGAAGCTTTGCAGCGCTTTGTGCGTAACGAGCCTCTCTATCGTGTCCACGAGTGTATATTTGGCGTGTTGGCTTTGGAGAGCGAACCGGTCGATCCGCGTTTGTAGCATGAGGAGTGATGGGTTTTGACCCAATTTCCAATCATCCCCACGAACTATCCAACACCCATGCGTGAAGGAGCATCATGATGGTTGAGACAGATACAGTAAAGTCCCCAACCACAGATCGACTACGCCGCATCGCCCGCATTTCCAGCGTGGTGCTCATCGCATTTACGATTGTAATGGCCGTTGGTCATTTGTTCGGGTCAGAGCCGGTGGAAGTGGACTACGATCCCATCGAAAACGTCTTGCCGGTGATGATGAGTCTGAGCGTGTTTGCACTGGCCGTCGCCTGGCGCCGGGAGGGATGGGGTGGCGCGCTGAGTCTGGCGCTTTTCGGTCTCGTTTTGATTTTGGATTGGATCATTCGCGGCAGGTTCTTTCCACTCCGCGGGCTTTTAGTTTTCCTGCCCCTGCCGGCTACCGCACTGCTTTTCCTGGTTTGTTGGTTTCGATCCCGATCTGCATGAACAAGTACCTTCCCGTGAGTCAAATGCCGTTCGGAAACGAAGGTTTTCCGATCGCAGCGATTACCGTATCCGTATGGTGAAATCTTGTTTGAATATGTGCTGATCGGCGGCGGCTTTGCATTCGCCGCCGCCATACAGCCCGGTCCCTTACAGGCATATTTATTTTCCAGCGTTCTACAGCGGGGTTGGCGGCGTACGCTTCCCGCTTCGTTTGCGCCGCTGATCAGCGATGGGCCGATCGTAGTGATTGCCCTGCTCATTCTCTCCCGTGTTCCTGAATCATGTCAAACTGTCCTGCGTGTGGCGGGTGGTCTTCTTTTGCTCTATTTCGCATGGACAAGTTACAGGAGTTGGCAGCAGGGCGTCGCGCAAGAATCGGAGCGAGTAGAATCGGCGCCACGAACTCTGATGCAGGCGGTGATGGTCAATCTGTTCAATCCCAACCCCTATTTGGGCTGGAGTTTGGTGTTGGGTCCCGCGGTCGTAGATGCCTGGCAGAAGAACCACGCTTATGCTGTAGTCATGATCGTAGCCTTCTACGGCACGATGGTCATCGGTTTGGCAGGTACGATCTTTCTCTTCGGGAGAACGAACATCCTCGGCCCTCGCGGCCAGCGTGCGCTGGTGTTGCTTTCGACAGGAATTCTTGCCTTCTTGGGAGTGTATCAGCTGGTGGTGAGTCTGTTGAACATCTTGAGTCCGGCCTGACTTCTCCATTATCCATTTCAAACGCATGGCGGTTATATAAGAACAGCGTTCTAGCGAACTCTTACAAACCAATTGTAGAATATCGATTATATCCAGATGGCAATGTAAGGATCATTGTGATACTTGGTTATGGCGTGGGTAACAAATTCAGAGTAGTAATTTCTTGGAGGATGTATGAAGAAGTGGATTATGGGTCTCGTCATCGCGTTGCTTCTGATTCCGGCTTGCAGCAGCGTCACACCGATGTCGCTGCCCGATCCGACTCCTACCATCGATGACCCCCAGTCGAGTCCGGAACCGGAATGGCCCGAAGTCGTTGGGCCGGAGCCTTCATACCGGGTGGCGGCTTTTTACTACCCTTGGTACGGCAACGAAGAAACCGACGGCGAGTGGATTCATTGGGAACAGGCCAACAACCATCCACCCGCCGACATCGGCGCCGATTATTATCCACAGCTCGGCGCCTACAGTGCAATGGACCCCGCTGTTGTTGCACAGCACTTTACCTGGCTGCGAGAAGCTGGAGTTGGTGTGATCATTTCCTCCTGGTGGGGCATGCAATCGAACGAAAATGTTGCTGTACCCCTCCTACTCGATATGGGGGAGCGCTATGGCATCAAGGTGGCCTTTCATATCGAGAACTACGGCGGACGTACGGCGAATCGTCTGGTGCAGGACATCAAATACATCTATCAAAATTATGGCGAACATCCAGCTTTCTTCCGCACAACAAGTTCAAGCCGCTGGAGTCCCGATGATCGCGCCAAGGGGCTGTTCTTCCTCTGGGCGTCTGTGACTCCGGACGGGGAATCCCCCAGCGTTGAGCCAGGTTACTGGCAGGAGGCGATGGATGAAATCCACGCACTGCCGGATGGCGGCTTGGTCATCGCCGATCAGAACACTTCGCAATGGATCGATCAAGGCCACTTTGATGGCTCATATAACTATGGTGTACTCACACTCAATCTCGAATCTGGATACCAATGGGCGCGCAGCCTACCGGCTGATGCGTTGTATTTCCCTGGGGTGAATCCGGGTTTTTCGGCCGAACGCGTAAACTATCCATCGAATACCAATACCCCTCGCGATGAAGGGGATACGTATGAGAATCGCTGGGAGATGGCGCTGGATGTGGACATCGAACCCGAGATGGTGGTGATCACCTCCTTCAATGAGTGGCACGAAGGCACCCAGATCGAGCCGGCAGTATCGGGTATGCAAGACAGCCGCGGACGGTCTTATAAGGATTATGCTCCACTGGCCCCCGAAGGATACCTGGAACTCACCCGCAAGTGGGTGGACGCTTTCCTGGGGATGGATTGGCCGGATATCCAGGGGAAGCGCGTGCGCATTCGCCTGGCGACCACATCCGACTGGACCGATTTCAGCCTGGTGATCGGTGCCACGTGGCTTCAACCGACCGTCGTCTCGGCCAGCGAATCGGCGAAAATGGCCACGCTCCTGGACGGGCATTTCGCCCTCCAGCAGCCGATCGCCCAGGCCGAGGCAGGAAACCTCGTCGAGATGATCGTCGACATTCAATTTACCGATGTACAAAACGGTGGGGCGGTCGTTTTTGAAATCACCCGAGGCAACATCGGCATGACCTGGGTGGAGTTTTACCAACTTGCGGACGGCGAACCGGAGCTGATCGAATCCGTGCGCTGGGGTGGAATCACGGGCGATGGACGCAACACACGAAGCATTGAGATTCAAGCCGATGCACTGTTTGCAGGAGCACCTTGAGCCGAGGTTTTGTAGCCATCCGTCGTTTCATGTTGTATGATGGAGCTGTGCTTTCAGGAAGGGCAAATGCCATCCTGGAAGCGGATCAGAACTGTGGGGATAGCATGCGATATGGAAATCAATGATCGATAGATCTGGAGGGAATGATGCAACGTCAATATGATTTCACTAAATCTCTGGCCTTTATCCTCGTAGTGGTTTTAGCAGGATGTTCATCAGCTGCAACATATGGATACGATGATTACGAATTGGCTGTTGCGCCCGAATTCGGCGAGGCGGTGTACGCCGAGGATGTTATGGTCGAAGAAGCTCCTATGGCGCCTCCCATGGATGATGGCGCTGACTCCGATCATTCGAACAGCGGGGCATCCGAGATGGCGCTGCTCGATTTTGGGTACAGCACGAGTCGCATGATCATCAAAAACGCCGAAATATCCCTGCTGGTCGAAGACTCGGACACCGCCATCGATCGTACCACCCAGATTGTCGACGATGTTGGCGGATACATCATCAGTTCCCGGGTTTGGTATCAGGATTGGGGTTCTGAATCCTATAAGTACAGCACGATCACCATCGGTGTGCCCGTCGAAGAATTCGAACGGACTTTGCGTCGGTTACGGGATATCGCTGTCAAGGTAACTGACGAAAATGCCTACGGTGAGGATGTCTCCGAAGAATACGTCGATCTCGAATCAGAGCTCACCAATCTCGAAGCGATACGCGATCGGATTAAAACCTTCCTGGATCGAGCCACCACCGTAGAAGAAGCGCTGGAAGTGAACAGAGAACTCTCTCAAATCGAGGGTCAGATAGAGGAAATCCGCGGACGAATGAATTATCTCGAGGACCGCGCCGCCTTTTCGACCATCACCATCACCATTACGCCGGATCTGCAGGAGTTGATCCCCACGCCGACTTTGACGCCGACGGTGACGAATACGCCGAAACCCACCATGACGCCCACACCGTGGGACGCATCGAAAACCGTCGTGACAGCAAAACGCACATTGACCCAAACCTATCACGGCTTGTTCGAAGTGGCGATCTGGATCGGGGTATACCTCATACCAACGCTCGGCCCTCCGGTCTTGATCATCCTCTTGATCTGGTTTTTCTGGAAAAAGCGAACGTCGATTCACAAACCAGCTGAGGATGATGCTGAGAAGTAAGAGTTATTAGATCGGAATTGAACCCAGAAATATCGTCATATCGTTTCTGAAGCACGTAGATACGGGCAGTTAAAGGACACAATGTCCTAACTGCACGCATATGCGTGAAGTTAGGTTTGGATTGATCGTTTATCGACCTGATCCAGACGGGAGACTCGATGGGAGCGTTCTACCGAAGCTACAGCATTCCAGGCGATGTTCATGAGGTTGCAGAGCAGAAGATCACGACCTGGCTATCTCGTAAGGGTTTCTACGAGATCGAAGATCATAGTGTGATCGATCACGAAAGAGATGGCGAGCGGGCGTTCTATCTTTTTTGGAGCGATCGCTGGACGATTATTCTCTACAGCCACTTCGAGGAAGATGAAAGGCTGTTGTTCGAGTTAAATCTGCTACAACTTCCCATCCTTCATCTCTGGGTGCTGGACAGTGACGTGTGGGGTTACGAGCTTTTCTTGCAGCGCAAACCATTGATCGTTTTTAATTCACAGCAAAAGTATTTCGGGCCGAACGAACTCTCCGATGTCCCCAATGATATTCCCACATTGCTGGCGAAGTGCGGCCTGGAAGATCTTGCGGTCGATGATATTGCTGCGATTCTGAACAAAAGGGGGTTGTTCAAGGAGAGAACCTGCGAAGAATTCGCCAAAGCCATTGACGCTCGACCTGCTGCTGCTCAGTACGAGTATCTTTCAGAAAGCGATGCCGCATCGCCTGGTTATTCTTTTGTTCATCGCCGATTTCGCAAGCGCGGCTTCGATCCCGTCGGTAACTTCGAGCTTCATCTACGTCAGGCGAAATCTGGAGGAGCTGAAGCATTTCCGCTGCCTCAGAATCTGCCGTTAAGCTTCCGGGTCATCGCGCTGCTCATGCGGGTTGTTGCTATTCCGCTGGGCTGGCTGATGCGTTTTACGATTGCACGAAAAGTGAAGTCGGGGGATCTTCCTGATGGTTTTGGCATGGGGTTACCAGGGCAGCATCCGAAAGAATATAACTTCGAGGAAAATCGATTGGAGAACCCGAAACGCCGTTGTCGGATTACATTGGCGGACGGCGTCGTTCAAAATGATGGCTTTGGAATTCTTCCTTTCAACATTGGGGACCATCAAGTTGTTTCTCGAGCGATATCAGCAAACGAAGCGATGGAAATACTCTCCGGTTCACATTACCAGGAGATTGAAGAAGATTCGAATTTCGAGGTCGGTTCCCTGCCGGCGAAATATGTGCTCGCCACGTCCACCATACCGCAGGGCAAGCAACGAACAAGATATTCCTACCAGTATTTCATCCAGGCCCCTTTTGCAATATTTCACTTTAGTTTGGTCACAGATGAGGCTTTGAGCTCTGCTGAAGTCGACAGCTTTCGGAAAACGATCGAATTCTTTGAAATCATCGAGCAAGAAATAACCGGCGAATAATCCCTCGAATCTCGCTGGCTGTTGTGTGCTTCCCCATCGAAATCATTCCGTTATTGGAAGGCGACAGGTGAAGCGGGTGCCGCGTGCTCGATTTTCGACCTGGACCGACCCACCGTGCTCTTCGACGATCGTTTTCACAATGACCAAGCCCAATCCGCTTCCGGGGTAGCCGTAGGCGTTAGGCGCCCGGTGGAAACGTTGAAACAGGAGTGGCAGCTCGTCTTCTGGAATGCCAATCCCCGTGTCTTCCACCCAGATGCAGACAACATCAGCTTCTCTGCGCAAGCCCAGGCCGACCTCACCGCCGCTGTCCGTAAACTTCAATGCGTTGTCGAGCAGGTTCTCGAAAGCACGCCGCAGTTGGGTTTCGTTGCCTAATAACTCGATTGAATCCGCGGGTAGGTTGAGCTGGAAATCGATCTCCGATTGTTCTGCACGTGAAGCGTAGCGTTCGCTCACCTCACGCAGAAGTCCGGTTAGATCCAACCGCGTCATCTCTTTTTGGTCCATCTTCGTTTCAAGACGGGAAATATCGAGCAAATCGTTCGAGAGACGTTCCAGCCGTTTCGATTGTTCGATGGCCTGTTCGAGATAATTATTCCGTAGGGAGGCTTTTCTTTCGGTTTTGGCGAGGTCGAGATTGGTGCGCAGCGCAGTCAATGGAGTGTTGAGTTCGTGGGCTGCGTCGGAGACGAAGCGGCGCAAAGTCGATACGGTTCCTTCGACCCTTTCGGCCATGCGGTTGAATGTCCTTGCCAGCAGACCCAGTTCGTCCTGTCGATCGATATTAACCCGACTGGCGTATTCGCCGCTGGCGATGCGGGCGCTGCTTTTCGATAAAGCCAGGATGGGTTGGCTGAGTCGACGACTGATCCACAAACCTGCTGCGCCTGCCAGGAGAATCGACAAACCTCCAGCGAGCAGCAGCCCGACGAAAACACTGTTGAGGACCGCTTGGCCGTATGCGGGACCTTCCAGCAATTCCACGAAACCGAGAAGATCTCCTTCTTCGTTGTAATAAGCGAGTTGAAGCTTTTGCTGCGAGCGTGATCCCTCGAAGATCAAAGTGATTCCCAGGTTGTACCCAAGGGATTCATCGGAGAACCGGGGATTGAGAATAAGTTTTCGACCCATCTCGTCCATCTCTGGAAGACGAGACGGGATTTCGGCGATGCGTTCCTCTAAATCCGTGAACGTAATGCGGGTTGCAGAGGGGGTGATCACCAGGTCCTCGCCGGCAGGGTCATCTTTATCAATGATGATTAGAGGCTGAAAGACGAAATCTGCACGATCGTCGCCTTGCGGCTGTTGTCTGTCGAGGAGGCTTAACGCCAGGTTGAAGTCTTGCAGTGAACCCGTATCGGCCAGCAGTATACCCTGAGCATCCTGGACGCGGATCCTGGTTTGTGTGAGGAACGAAAGGTTCTCGAGATAGACGCTCACAGCGTCGGAAGGGATACTCGCGTCGAATATGGGGATGATTCCCGAGTAGACCTCTTCGGCTTTCGTGCGCAGGAAATCCATTTCCACTCGATAGTAATAACCGCGTAAGGTAATCAAGAGCACGATCCCCAGAATTATCACAGTCAGACTGGCGATCGCCAGAAAACTCAGAGGTAAGCGCCATCGGATAGATGTTCGACTCTTCATGGGTTTCCTGCCTTTTTCTTCCATCGTTGTCACATTTTCGTCCGGTATGCTGAAACGATCCCTTTATCAGGCCGGGTATTTCATTGTATCCCGAAAATCGGAAGGCGCATTCAGATACTCAACCCATTTGTTGTGAAGACTTCCTTCAATCGATGGTCGATGTGATGACTACATCATCGACCCACGAGCGTCGGAGGCAGCATATAGACCAGGACGTCGGCGATGACTCGTTCACCGCGGCGCTCTCCCCACACTTGCATGAAACTGAGATTCCCGAGTTCTTCGATCGATCCGGGTTTGAGTGTTTGCTTCAAGGTATCTCCGTCCTCTAGATCTTCGAATTGGTCGGACGTGGTATCGACGTATACTTCGGTCTCATTCGTGACGACGATTTCGGTCTCTACATCACCAGCGTTTGTGGACAGGTTACCTTCTTCGTCGATGCTGATCCGAAATCCGCCATCCGTTTCTTTGACAAAGATGCTGTTATCTTCTCTTCTCGAATATATACCAGCGATTTCCGGTGGTGCATCGGGAAGTTCATCCGCGGGTACGTACTCAGCCTCGACCATGCTGCCGTCACCGGAGGAGATCGTTACGTTTCCGCCGCCGACTCGGATGGGGCCCAGGCCTTCATTCAGCAGCCGTCCGGCTACGTATGCGCCGGCGAGCAGCAGTACCAGCACTGCAGCGATTCCGATGATTAAACCTTTTCGTTTCATGTTCAGACTCCTTTTATTATTTAGAAATGTTTCATCCCATAGATCGTTTATGGATTTCCATTCATTCGTACCGCAAAGCTCTGACCGGATCGAAGCTGGCTGCACGTATTGCAGGGTACAGGCCAAAGATGCTTCCTGTCAGTAAAGCCACCAGAAAGGAGATTGGAATGCTGAGTGGATCCAACACGGGTGTGCCCTGATTAAGGATTGCAGTCAGGGGAATGATTAAAACGCCGACAGCAATGCCCAGGAGGCCACTGGCAGCGCTCAGCAGTGTGGTCTCGAGCATGAACTGCATTACGATATCCCGCTGGCGAGCTCCCACGGCCATGCGTACGCCGATCTCGCGCGTGCGTTCTGTGACGCTGACAAGCATTACGTTCATGATGCCGATGCCACCGACGGTCAGTGAGACGATGGCCAGGGCGACCAGCAGAAAGGAAAAAGTCTGTGCTGCTTCCTGCTGCGCTCCGAGGATGTCCTTCTTCGTCGACAGGCTGAAATCGTCTTCATACTCTCCTTCGGAATCCTTTTCGATGTTGTGGCGCTGGCGCAGGTAGGCGGCGACCTGGGATTTGGCTTCCGCCATACGGCTTTCGTCTTCGACGTGAGCGACGATCGACACCGAGGGTTCTTCATCGTACAGATTCATGATCGCCGTGCTGATGGGCATGTAGAGCGCTTCGTTGACCCGGCTGCGGTTGCGTTGTTCTGGATCTACCGTTTCCAGCTCGGCGATCACGCCAATGACCAGACAGCGTTCACGATTGACGCGGATGACTTCACCGACCGGCTCGTCGCCCTCGAATAGATCGTCGGCCGTCTGATAACCCAGCACGCAGACGTCAGCCTGTATCAGGACCTCTTCGGTGGTGAAGACACGGCCATGATCGATGAAGGCTTCCAAATGCAGCGGTTCGCCTTCCGGCCAAGCCACAGGTTGGACCTGCCCCTGTTCAGCTGCGTCAAGCAGTGCGTCGGCGGTGAGACCGACGATGGGCATATCGAGCACCTGGCGTCCATGCCGGACTTTTCCCTCGCCTTGAACGGATAGTTCCGTCCGGTCGATCAACTCCACTTCGCCGGGCATCAGTAAACCGTCCTCGTAGGAGAGAATCTCGCCGAAGGGAACCAGTCCTCCGTCCTCGATCGTTTGTTTGCTGCTGATCTGAATCTCGTCCGATCCCAGATGCCGGAATTTTTCCTCCACGGCATTTCGGGCTCCGTTTCCCAGAGCCAGTGTCGTGATCACCGAGGCCACACCGATAATGATCCCCAGCGCTGTGAGGGCCGCCCGCAGCTTGTTCATTGTGATACCGCGCAGCGCCGTGCGGAGTGTGTTCAGAAAAGACATGCATTCACCTCAAACCATGCGTCCGTCGCACATCTGTAATTTCCGATGAGCGTAATCCGCCACCTGTGCATCGTGTGTGACGAGTACGACCGTTCGGCCTTCTTCGTTCAAGGAACGCAGCAGATGCATGATGGTTGTTCCCGTGGCACTATCCAGATTTCCCGTCGGCTCGTCGGCCAAGATCAGTGCAGGGTTGATAGCCAATGCCCTGGCGATGGCAACACGCTGGCGTTCACCGCCGGATAATTCTGCGGGTCGATGCGTTGTTCGTTCGTCCAATCCCACGCGCGACAGGGCGATATTCGCTCGCTGCAGGGCTTCTTCCGCCTCGCGCCGGTAGAGAAGTGGTAGAGCGACGTTCTCAAGTGCGCTGATACGGCTGAGCAGGTTGAATGTCTGGAAGACGAATCCGATATGCTTATTCCGCATCCGGGCTCTTTCGTCGTTGGAGAGTGCGCTCACGTCCTGGCCTTCCAGAACGTACGTGCCTGCCGTCGGTGTGTCCAAACAGCCCAATAAATGCATCAGCGTGGACTTTCCGCTGCCCGAAGGTCCCATCAGGGCGATGAACTCACCCATTTCCACGCGGACGTCTACGCCTTGCAGCGCGTGAACTTCCGTCTCGCCCATGCTGTACACTTTCGTCAGATCGTAAGTTTCGATCACATTGTGGTTGGATGAACGTTTTGCCTTCATTGCCCAACGACCTCATCGCCCTCGTTCAGGCCTTCCAGAATCTCGATGTACACGTCGCCGCGCAGCCCGGTCAGGATCGTACGCTCCTCGATGTGGCCGTCCTGCCAGACCTCGATTTCAGCAGAGCCATCGGAGCGAGCGCGTACCAATGCGCGCGGCAGCCGCAGCACATCCGCACGCTTATCGATCACGATAGAAGCATCAGACGTCATGCCCGGAACGAGGGTTCCCGGCATTTCATCCGAATGAATGTAGACGGGATACAGCGGGCGATCGCTGCCAGGTATGCGCCGAGGCACGATGCGGGTTACCTCCCCCTGGACGACCGCATCGGGCGCTGCATCGAAATAGAGTTCGACGGATTGACCCATTTGGATCAACGGCATGTCTTCTTCGATCATCGTCACCTCGACTTCCAGCGAGGACATGTCGCAGAGCAAAATGAAACCGGCGTGTGCCGTAACGATGTCCCCGACACGCGCATTGATCTCCAGGATCACGCCGTCGAAGGGGGCGACGATCTGCATTCCCGCAAGCTCAGTTTCGGCTTGGGCGGCAAACGCTTCGGCTTGCGCCAGGCGAGCTTCGGCTTGTGCCAGGACATCTGGATCAGGTCCTTCCTTGACTTGTTCGTAGGCCAACTCAGCCACGACGACACGCGCCGCGGCAATGGCTATATCGGCATCCAACATCGCTTGCTGCAGCTCCGTCGGCTGCCCTTTGTACCAGTTCAGGGCTCTGGCGACGGAATCACGGCTCATCCTGGCTTGTGCTAAATGAAGACGTGCACTTGCTCGAGCCGGATTGTTTTCTGACCGGCCGGAGTAGCGGTTGAAGGCGCTTTCGGCGCGTTTGACTTCTTCTTCAGCCAGAACCAGCTTGGCCTCCGCAGCGGCGATCAATTCCAAACTGGCACGATTGCCTTCCTGCTGGACCGTGTTCCTGAACTCGGCCTGGCGCAGGGCTTCACGTGCATCTGCCAATTCCTTTTGCGCTTCGGATGTGATCAGCGGCGCATTTTCATGAACTTGCCTTAACGCCGTCTTTGCCGACGCCGATTCGGCTTTTGCCTGCGTAAGATTCGCTCGCAGTTCATCTTCGTTGCCCAACCTGGCCAAAACCTGACCGCGCGAAACGACGTGACCGGCCTGCACGCTGATTTCCGCCAGCGGACCACTGGCCGCTGTAGCCAGAAGCACTTCCCTGGTGCTGACCAGACGACCTGGGGCGTCCACCGTTTGCTGCACGTCTCCGCATGATACGGGAATCGTGCTGGGTTTCTGGACTTCGTCTTCTTTTTGGGCCTGGGCGCCTTGAAAACCCAGGAAACCCGCCGCAAGGATGGATGCGACCCCTAGAATGGATAGTAGAACGATTACTGATCGACGCATGTCGAAACCTCCTGCGAATCGATGTTCACAGGATGCCGGACGTTGATTTCATTTGGATTTCAATAGGATTACAGATTTGAAATCTGGATGGTTGGGAAGAAATGGATCAAAATGGTTTGCGAGGACATCAACATCGTAAAATCAGGGAATGGTCAACCGCAGCGGCGAATATCGTTAGGCTGTCCTTATTTAATTGGGGGAGATGATTATTCGTCGTCTGCGATCCTGTAGCCGATGCCGGGGACGGTGAGGATCAGGCTGGGTTTACCGGGATCGTATTCCAGTTTCTCTCGCAAACGACGAATGTTGACGTTAACCGTGGCTTCATTTTCCACGTCGTTGCTGTAACCCCAGACGGCATCGAGGATCTGTGCTCTGCTCAGCGCCTGGCCCTGGTGGCGGGCCAGGAACACTAACAGGCGGAATTCGGTGGGCGACAGATTCACATCTTGATCATCGCGTAGCACCCGGCCACGCGTGCGGTCGATGACCAGATCTCTGATATATACAACGTCCCCTTCGGCGCCGGAGAGATCACCATAAGATCGTCGTAAAAGGGCGCGAATACGAGAGAGCATTTCACGCAAGCTGTACGGCTTGGTGACGTAGTCGTCGGCGCCCATCTCCAGGCCGAGTACTTTGTCAACCTCATCGCTTTGTACCGTAAGGATCAGGATCGGCTGGTTGAACTGCAGTTTTCGTAAGCGCTGGCAGACATCGAAGCCCGTAGTGTCCGGCAAGCGCACATCCAGAATGAACAGGTCCGGCGCGTGTGCTTTGGCATGGCGAATGGCTTCCTCGCCATGCGTGCTCCAATCCACGCCGTAGCCTTCCTTGGTGAGTCCATCTTTCAAGCTGGTCGCCACGGCAGGGTCATCTTCTACGAGCAGGATCTGGAATTGTTTTTTCATTCCCCGTCCTCAGGTGAGATTATACGATTTCTGCACCAACTACGGAAAGGCCAGGCTGATCGATCGGTTTCCCTTCCATGTGCGTCTGTTTTTTGGGCAGCTCCAAAGGATTCGGGGATTCTCGAAGAAAGAGTACAATAAAGGCAGTAAATCGAGGAAAAGAGGATTGAATGGGCTGCATGAATCTGTTCTTCAAGGTGTGGAACCCGATGATGAAATGGATGCTGCGATCACCACTGCATTCACGCATCAGCAAGCGGATTATGATCATCACGTTCATGGGTAGAAAATCCGGCCGGGAATATTCAACGCCGGTGAGTTATTTTCGGGAAGGGAATCAAGTGATTTGTTTCACACACAGTCCCTGGTGGAAGAACATCGCTAACGGCGCTGAAGTAAAGGTGAGAATCCAGGGTGAAGATTTCAAAGGTCACGCCGTCGCTATTAAGGACGATGTCGATCTCAAGATGGATAATCTGGCGAAAATGATGAGGGCCGTACCAGGCGACTCGCGATTCCACAATGTTCAATTCGATGAGAATGGCGAACCCAGGCGGGAGGATATCGAGCGGGCAGTACAAGAAGCGGTGATGATCCACATCCAACTCGCGGGCTGATATCGTTCTTGACGTTGACCGTGCTTTCGAATGGATGCTATAATCCGCACATGTATAAACGTAAGTTGATCGAGATGAAGGCGAACAATTCCAACAACGATGATCGCATACATCGGGTGGTGGGATTGTTTGTGCGTTAGCGCCACCAAGGCCAGATTTTCCCGCCGCCCGATGTCAATCAGACCGGGCGGCGTAGTTTTTGTAAGTAGAGAAGGAGGGC